>Ga0180009_10002470_pt1 | contig 21744 bp, 11 predicted proteins | sample OS_PC_MetaG_FD_123537 | JGI IMG/M metagenome (GOLD analysis project Ga0180009, IMG submission 123537) | Groundwater microbial communities from the Aspo Hard Rock Laboratory (HRL) deep subsurface site, Sweden - OS_PC_MetaG | ecosystem: Environmental > Aquatic > Deep subsurface > Groundwater...
CAGCGAGGCCGGAGCCATAAAGGCCACATCATTGTGTACTTGAACCTCGGTGGTCATGCCCAGTGTGCCAGTACTGAAAGATTCATTAACCTGTACGAAGAAACCCTGACCTATCGGGATATATTGAGTTCCCAAGTTGGTTCCGCCTGTTACGTTATAAGTCGACCAGTTAGTGATAGCCGGATTCCAAATCCAGATACCGGCATCCACATTGGTTTTAGTCCAGCCGGGATTAGCATCCCAGTCGATGGCTGACGGGTAGGGGTTTCCAACAAAGTTATACCCACGTTCCTCAGTTGGATGGTCTGTATTGGTCAGGCTAATCGGAGTAAGGGTGGATCTCAGATCACCCGTAAACTCAAAGGTTTGGGCTTCTGTCCCTCCTATCCACACCATCCATCCTTTGGCATCGCCTAAATCAGTAGATAGTGAGGTTACCGGGTCATAGGTATTAGAGGCTTCAAGATAAGTCTGCGCCCATACATTCGGACTTCCGCCGAAATAGAGGCTGTTGAAGTCGTCGTTGTCTAACGGACCGGAGATGCCGTGCCATGTGCCGGCGGTAGCGTAACGTTCGATGGTGGTGATGCCGCTAACGGTAAGGTAGCTTTGGCCTAAGAGCGAGCCATCGCCGGAAGCGGTGCTTTCGAGGGTGAAATGAAAACATTCGCCATTGGCTGATAGGGTGGGGTAATTGGTTACCCCGGCCGGGATTACCACATTGGTAGTGCCATTGGGAACGCCATTGTCCCAGTTTGTTTCAGTAGCCCAATCGTTATCTGTGGCTCCTGTCCAGGTTGTGGTAGCAAAGGCTTCGATGGTAACATCGTCGATAAAAATGTTTAAAGCATTTGAACTAAACCCTTCAAAAACAATATATCGGTTATTGCCGGCTGCCCCTGAGGGCATGTTAAAGGTATATTGATACCAACCATCAGATGCGACGATGGGTTCCTGTGTTGCCTCACGATAAATCGTTCCGAGAAGTGTTCCTCCTACAGAGCTATTTGTGGTATTATAATAGACATTAACTCCTTCATCTATAAAGTCTGTGACTCCCCAGGGATTGGTGTCACGGTACATCCAAAAGCTTACTTTATAACCATCATCCGGGAAGGTTATGGAGGGAGTTGTGAGTTCTGCTCTTGTTCCAAAATGGAGACTATAACAATTAAATCGTGCCATTGCAGCGCCACTATGGGGGGTGCAGATGGGGTCGATGCCTGTCGTTTGCCTGTCCCAAATTTCTGGCTTGTCATTGGGGTCAATTGGGTCTGCAGTTTTAACGTTTGTCCATCCTGCCGGAGCGAACAACTCCATATCAAAACTTTGGGCATAGGGGAAGGCAGTAATAACAACTTCATTAACTGTTCCGGGTGAAGGGTCATACACACGATAGGTATAGGTGTTCCTGTGTCCGCCGGTTCCGTTAGGTAACCTTTGCATCGAATAATCAGCACTGCTTCCTCCCTCATTTTCATTAATCTGAGGTTGCTCGGGATTTAATAAAGGTAAAAGTCCTGTGTCGTCAGCATCGTTGGTGTCGTATACGAGCGCGTCAACTAAATTTAAGGTTGTAACAGGTGTTCCATTTGGGAAATCAGACAGGTTGCCTAAATATAAAGCAACGGCATCTGCTCCATTTTGCAGCCACCCAGAGCTTCCCGGGTTTTTTTCGATATCTGTTCCCATACCTGTTGAACCAATAACAAAATACCCGTTTCCATCTGAACTATATCCGCTTAAATCAATGGCATCATAGGAAACATCTCCACTTCCGTTAAAGAGGACAACAACCATTCCACTCAGGTCTGTATTTCCAACCCCTCCATCATACAATTCAATAAATTCAGCAACATCAATTCCCGGAGTGTCTGCATCTACTTCGTTGATAATGACATCCACATCATCTGCACAATTGATGCAAGAATTGAAGCATACCTCATCAATATAATAGTTGTTTTCTGGTACAGTGAAGAATCTGTTTCCGCCTCCATTCACACAATCTCCTCCGGGAGTTTCCCAGACTCCGCCGCTTGACGGATTTCCGTTAATAAATTTGTATTCAACCTCCAGACCGCTCATGAGAGGTACAGCTGTTGACCAGATGTCACCAACATTACTCAAAGCTATGGGATTGCTACCCCAAGAGGTAAAAGTACCTGCAAGATACATACCATCACCTGAAACCGTTTGATTAATCATGTTAACCTGGAAGATGATGCTGTAAGTCGGACTGCATGCCTCACAGGCCTCAAAACAAACCAGAAGCGCTGTGGAATTCTGGCCAGGCACGGTCATTTCTCTGTTTCCGCCGCTATTAGCACAGCTTCCCGAAATTGTCTCCCAGAGAGGAGATGCACTTCCGTTAATAAATTTGTATTGAATAACATCACCCTCTGTGAGTGACAAGGTTACTTCATAAATGGTAGTTGACCCCGATTGAAGAGACATGGCTGTTGCGCCGGGCGTCCAACTGTTAAAGGTTCCTGCTATAAATACTCCATCGGTCACCGTTTCTTCGGCCATATCAACCTGGAAAAGGACATCGTAGGATGGAGGATTACACGAAACGCACGAGCCAAAACAGACCACGTCGAGTGTTTCGCTGGATGTTCCGGTTGTCATGGTTCTATTGGTGGTGCCCTCAGCAACGCACGATGCCGGGACAGTTTCTGCAGCTCCCCACGCATTGCCATTAATGTATTTAAATTGGTATTCAACATTGGGCTCCAATTCTAGTGTAACGGTGTAAACTCCATCGGTATCAGGGTCTGTCATTTCAATACCAGCCGGATCCCAAAATGCCTGATTAAAATTTCCTGCAATATGTACACCATTGGGGCTTACTGATTGTTCCGACATGTCCACTTGAAAAGTAACAAGGCATTGCTGGATGCTTATGTTGTCGATACTCCACCACCGGTACATGCCTGCATTATAATGGTATTTAAACGCCAACACCACATCTGTCCCCGTGATACTATTCAGATCGACAACCCCCGAAGAAGTCCATGTAGTAGTGGTAGAAGGCGCTGTAAAACTTAGTTCTGTCCAGGTAGCAGTTGTGGGATCTCCTGCGTAATCAGTAGCATACATCAGTTTAAGATAATTATCTGCATCATCTGTACCATAATTATACCATGAATCAAAGGTGAGATATTCCCATTCGTAATTGTCCAGGTTAATTGAGGGCAGGATCAGCCAATCTTCTTCAAGCTCACCTGAGTTAAACCCATTCACGGAGGCACATTGGCTGGTAGAATTCCAATACCAGCGTTTTGTAGATCCGCTAACGTTGTAAAATGTTATATCGCCCAAGCCAACCTCGAAAACTTGTGTATAAGGAAGGGTGGCCCGTGTATTTAGCGTAGAGGCAGTAACGGAAGGTATAGTGGCGGAGGTCGGGTAATTCACCTCTGTGCCTGTTTCGTTATAGCGGTAAATTTCGAAAGTTCGATTGAGCAAAGCTTCCTGTCCCCAGACATTTCTCCCCAACACCAGCATCACGGCCAGCATCAAGGTAATTAGTAATTTTTGTTTCATGGCATAAATTATTTATTGGTTTGGATTGTCATAGTTTTGTGCCCAATCGTTATTGTAATAAACAAAAGGGTCAAGGATATTATCCGTGTATAGCGGAGGGGTATATGTCCCTTGCTTGTTGTCATTTATTGACATCAAGCCAGAGGCGTGCCTTTTTCTGAAAGAGAATGGCCACGCGTTGCATTTACAAAAGCAGTTCATACAGAAGATTGTCATCGTCTTTAATGCTAACGGAATCGTATGTTGTACTTTAATAAGCTTTAAAAAAGTATTGAACACAAAGCTAAATCTATTTGCCTTACGGTGTGTAGGTTGTAACTGAAATGTTGCTTAATTTAGAAGGGGTTTAAATTGATCTGCTTAAACCCATATTTCGACTGGACCAAGTACCTTAGCCCCCTGCTTATTTTTCCCTCTTTCCTTACTCCTCTTTCATCCACTCAAACAGCTGATAATGATCGCCATTCATGCCGGATTTTTGGTAGACCTCTTGCGCCTGTTTGTTGGTGCGGTCTACATAAAGCCTGATGCCGGCAAAAGTGTTGTCGTCGGTAATCATTTGTTTTACTGTGGTGTACATCTTGTTGAAAATACCTCTTCGACGGTAGTCGGGTCTGATGTAAACCGATTGTATCCACACCACGGTTTTGTTTCGCCAATCGCTCCACTCGTAAGTAAGCAAAAGGCTGCCTGTCACAATGTCTTCATCGCTTGCCACCAGGTACTTGCCTTTGGCCTGGTTACGAAATACCTGAAGCACCCCTTGCTGAACAGTTTCGGGGTTAAGTGCCAGGTTTTCAGTTTCTAAAGCCATTTCAAGCTGAAAGGCTGCAATTACTTCTGCATCGTCTTCGGTAGCGGGACGTATATGAACCATCTTTTCTCTATTTTTGTGCCCACAAATATAACCATTCTCATCACAATGAGCGATCGGATTACACATGAGTGCGGCATTGCTTTAATCAGACTCCTGAAACCGCTGGAGTACTACCTGGCTAAATACGGCACTTCGTTGTATGGCCTACAGAAAATGCATCTGCTGATGCAAAAACAGCATAACCGCGGACAGGATGGCGCGGGTTTGGCGGAGATCAAGTTCGATTTGCCTCCCGGCGAGCGGTATATCAGCCGGGTGCGTAACAATTCTGCCACCCCCATAAAGGATTTGTTTAATGGAATTTATGACCAAATTCAGCAGGTTACCAAGGACAATCCCAAACGGCTGATGGACGTCAACTGGTTGAAGCAAAATGCCGATTTCACCGGTGAGCTCTTTTTAGGACATCTGCGCTATGGCACGTTTGGTGGCAACTCCATCCGGCATCTTCACCCGTTGGTGAGGGCTAACAACTGGAAAACGCGTAACCTGGTGCTGGCGGGAAATTTCAACATGACCAATACCCCGGAACTGTTTCAGCAGCTCGTCGATTTGGGTCAGTTCCCGGTGGAGACTTCCGACACGGTGACGGTCCTCGAAAAAATCGGACATTTTCTGGATGAAGAAAACGAACGGGTTTACCGCAAGTTTAAAGACCAGGGGCTGAGCAAGAAGGCCATTACCGAACATATTGCCGAAACACTTGACGTGGAAGGGATTTTGCAGGATTCAGCCAAAAGATGGGATGGGGGTTATGTGATTGGAGGATTGCTCGGACATGGCGATGCGTTTGTTATGCGCGATCCCAATGGCATCCGCCCGGCGTTTTATTACATGGACGATGAAATCCTGGTGGCGGCTTCGGAACGCCCGGTTATACAAACGGCTTTTAAACTAAGCTGGGACAAAATAAAAGAACTTACGCCGGGTCATGCGCTGATTGTGCGTAAAAACGGGAACATAACCTTAACCCCTTTCGTTGAACCGCAACCTGTGAAAGCCTGTTCGTTCGAACGGATTTACTTTTCACGCGGGACGGATAAGGATATCTACCAGGAACGTAAGAAGTTGGGCTGGCTGTTAACCCCTGCTGTGCTCGAAGAAATTGATTACGATTTAAAAAATACCATCTTCTCGTTTATCCCGAACACGGCCTCTGTGGCTTTTCAGGGAATGATGGACCATGTGCAGCAGTTTGCTCTCGGACAAATTAAGGATAAACTTCTGGCCGAAAAGGGAACCTGCGACAAAGAGCGGTTGGACGAGATTTTCGATTTTAAACCGCGTGTGGAAGCCATCGCCGTGAAGGACGCCAAGCTGCGTACTTTTATCACGCAGGATCAACAACGCGACGACCTGGTAGGTCACGTGTACGATGTTACCTATGGCGTGGTAAACAAAGGCGTGGATACTTTGGTGGTGCTCGACGACTCCATTGTGCGTGGAACGACCCTCAAACAGAGTATTATCCGAATCCTCGACCGACTCAAACCGAAGAAGATTATCATAGCTTCCTCCGCTCCCCAAATCCGCTACCCCGATTGTTATGGCATCGATATGGCCCGCATGGGCGACTTTATTGCCTTTAAAGCCACCATTGCCCTGCTTAAAGAAACGCATCAGGAAAGCATTATCAATGACGTGTATAAAAAGTGTAAGGCCCAACAATACTTGCCTAAAGAGCAGGTGGTAAACCATGTGAAAGACATTTACCGACCGTTTACTGCCCGCCAGATTTCGGATAAAATTGCCCGGCTGGTCACCGATCGCGAGGTGACGGCTCAGGTGGAAGTGTTGTTTCAGAGCATTGAAGCGTTGCATGAAGCCATTCCAAACCATACCGGCGACTGGTATTTTACAGGCGACTATCCCACACCGGGTGGCAATAAGGTAGTTAATCAGGCCTTTATAAACTACATAGAAGGTGTAAAAGAGCGGGCGTATTGATTCGATCTTATGCACAATTGTTAATATCTCAAGTGCATAACTTGTGCATTAGTCCTGTTACAAATAGCTTGACAACCGATTCATCCAGTCTTATCTTTGTGTCAGCAAGTGAATACAACTGCTACGCTGCAATTGGGAAGGCCAAGTGAAAACGGTGAAAGCCGGTAGGATCAAAACCAAGCCCGTACTCCCTAGTGGAGAAAGTCGTCGGCGAAAGCCAGACAGACATGCTGACAGGACTCCGAAAGGAACTGAAATTTCAGAAAGCAGCGGGTCGGAAGGAGGAAAGCGGAGAGATCCAGCGACCAAATTCAGACACTTGACGCGGCAACCCTACGGGGAAGCGGCCAAAAGAAGTAGAAAGGATAACTTGCCACAGATCGACAGAACTCCGGTTCAGCGATCGGTGAACAGGGAATGTGTATAAAAGCAGGTTCCCTGTTTTTTTTTTGCCCTAACCCAACTTATCCTGAAAAATATGTTTACTTTTGTTGAACAATTTAGTATGTTCATACATATGAACATTTAATTGAGTTTATCTAGTGTTTGTTCATTAAGTCAACAATAATCAGCAAAGATGAAAAAAAAGCTATTCACTATGGTATTTGGTTTCATGATAACCAGTTTAACACTTTTCGGTCAGCAGCGAACCATAACCGGCACGGTAACAGATAATCTTGACGGCGCCACCCTGCCTGGGGTAGCCGTGTTAGTCAAAGGCACAACGGTTGGCACAACAACCGACATCAACGGGCAGTACAGTCTGGAGGTTGATCAGACAGCCGCCGTGTTGCAGTTCAGTTTTATGGGCATGCGAACAGAGGAGCGTGAAATACGTTCTCAAAACGTAATTAATGTGAGGATGGAGAGCGAGAACATCGGCCTTGACGAGGTGGTTGTTATTGGTTACGGTTCGGTTAAAAGGAGCGACCTCACGGGGTCGGTTGCCTCTGTAAATATGGAAGAGTTGGCTGAAATACCCGCCACTTCTTTCGACAAAAAAATGCAGGGACGTGTGTCGGGTGTGCAAGTGACCACGCTTTCGGGGCAGCCGGGCGGAGCTACTTCGGTTAAAATCCGGGGAGGAAATTCCATAATGGCCGGCAACGAGCCTTTGTATGTTGTAGATGGTGTGTTGATGGAAAGTCAGCAGAATTTCTCCTGGATTGGAGGTCCGGCCGAAAATGGTTTAAGTTCCATCAATCCCAATGATATTGAGTCGATGGAGGTGCTAAAAGACGCTTCAGCAACAGCTATTTATGGTGCTCGCGGCGCAAATGGGGTGGTAATTATCACCACAAAAAAAGGAAAGGCAGGGAAGGACAAAATTACTTTTAGTGCTTATCTGGGATTACAGAAAAAAGCCTCAGATGTTCAGGTGATGAACGCCTCTGAGTTTGCCAAATTGTACGACGAAGCCGGATATAACGCCAACCCTGTTGGGTATCAGCCTCTATACCCCAACCCTGACTCACTCGGACAGGGTACAGATTGGCAAGGTGAAATTTTTCGTGATGCCCCCATGCAGAATTACCAACTCACTTTTTCAGGTGGAAGCGACAAAACCCGCTATTCGGTGAGCGGTGATTATTTTCTTCAGGATGGAATCATCGTTGGCTCCGATTTCACCAGGTACAGTTTCAGAGTCACCCTCGATCATCAGGTTAATGACCGGTTAAAAGTGGGCACTTCGATGGGTTACAACAAAACCCGAAGCCACACTGTGCCTACAGACACTCCCGGTGGATTTTTTCCCGGTGTGGTAAACACCGCCCTTACTTTTAATCCTGTGTTGCCGGTATTTGATCAGGATGGCAATTATACCCTTACCGACCCCAATGCCGACGCATGGCTCGACAACCCGGTGGCGGTTACTCGCATTGTTGATGCTGTAAGCAACATCAACAGGCTGCTCGGAAATGTTTTTTTGGAATATACACTTTTTACCGATTTAACCTTCCGCACAAGTCTGGCAGCCGATATTTACCACCAAACACAGGATATGTACACCCCGCGAACCGTGTATTCAGGCTCGTTTAACGATGGACAGGCCCGTTTTGCTACCACCGACTTACAGACCTTACTCACAGAGAACACCTTGAGCTACCAGAAAAAGTTTGGACAGATTCATCAAATAAGTGCTGTGGCTGGTTTCACTTTTCAGAAAAATACAAGCCGTACTTTTATCGATATCGCCACCAATTTCCCGAACGACATTTTAGGATATTACGGCATCGAAAATGCTGAAGACATGCCCACCATCTACAGCAGTTTTGCCGAGTCGGCCATTGTTTCTTACCTGGGTCGTGTTAATTATAACCTGATGGAGCGTTACCTGCTCACTTTTACCGGTCGGGTGGATGGCTCGTCGCGTTTTGGCCGCAACAACAGGTATGCGTTTTTTCCTTCGGTGGCCATCGCCTGGCGCTTAATACAGGAGGATTTTATTAAATCAACGGGTGTTTTTTCTGATCTTAAACTGCGTTTAAGTTACGGTAAAAGTGGTAACGACCGCATCGCGGATTATAGTTATATTAGAACCATTGGAGGAACAGACTACTATTTTAACGGAGGATCGCCTGCTTCCGGCTTTGCGCCTCAGGTGCCGGGCAACGATAACCTGAAATGGGAAACTACCAACCAGTTTGATGTTGGGCTTGACATGGGCTTTTTCGATAGCCGGATTGCCTTTACCACTGATTATTATTACAAAAAAACAATCGACCTGCTGTATAGCTCCGAAATTCCCTATACCACAGGATATCCCGCTTATCTTGAAAATATTGGAAGCATGAAAAACTCAGGTGTTGAACTGAGTTTGCGCACAGCTAACCTGATCGGCCGTTTTAAATGGAATACCGATTTTAACATTTCGTTCAACAACAACCGGATTCTCGATTTGGGTGGAAAAACACTTTACATAGATAATGACACCTACAAACTTAAGATCGGGAGCTGGTCGGTGATACAGGAAGGTGAACAAATGGGTAGCTTTTTTGGCCTGGAAGCAGATGGGATCTGGCAGCTTGACGAAGCCTCAGAAGCCGCCCGATATGGAGATGTCCCCGGCGATTTTAAGTACGTTGATCAGAACAATGACGGCGTGATAGATGCCAACGACAGAAAAATCATCGGACACGCGTTACCCAAATTTTTCTGGGGGATGAACAATACTTTCTCTTATGGAAACCTGACGCTCGACATTTTTATTCAGGGACAGCACGGCAATCAAATTCTCAACAGCAACCGTTTTGAGCTGGAGTCGGGAAACGGGCTTTCGAATGCTTCGGTTGATATGCTAAACCGTTGGACTCCTGAGAACCCAAGCAATGAATTTCCGCGTGCTAACCGCAATGCCGATTACCTGAAAATGTCGGATCGTTATCTTGAGGATGGATCTTATATCCGGGTTAAGGTGATTACCCTGTCTTACAACTTGCCTGCCGCGTGGATGAAAACTTTGCGTCTCGACAATGCTCGTTTTTACGTTACCGGCGAAAACCTGCTCACCTTTACAAAGTACACAGGTTTCGATCCTGAAGTAAGCCGTTTTGGCTTTGATAATACCCGCATGGGCTACGATTATGGAGGATATCCCTCTGCCAAAACTTATATTCTCGGAGTTATTTTGAACTTTTAACAACATTGCAATGAAAAAGATATTTATTATTCCTGCTGTCCTGTTCCTGATGTTGGTGATTTCGTGTGAAAAGCAACTGGAATTAACTCCCCACAGGATTTATTACGATAATTTTTACCAAACCAGTGAAGACGCAGTAAGTGCCATAAATTCAGTGTACAGCATCCTCACACAGGTAAACCAATACAACAGTTATTTATGGCTTGCACAGGACATCGCTTCCGACGACTGTCATGCAAGAGAGTCGCTAAACGATCCCAATATTCACCAGTTTGACCAATATAACCTGCAATCTACCAACACCTACCTTGAAGGAATCTGGCAAGGATCGTATCTGGGAATAAGCCGGGCGAATGTTGTGCTTGAAAAAGTGCCTGAAATTGAAATGGATTCAGCCCTCAGGCAACAGATTCTGGGTGAGGCTTATTTTCTCCGGGGACTGTTTTATTTTAATCTGGTCAGGTTATTTGGCGATGTGCCACTTTTCACCAAACCTGTTTCTACCGAGCTCAACGACGAGGAAGTGTACGTAACCCGAACAGCTGTAGATTCGGTTTATGAGCAGGTTATCAGCGACTTTAGTAAAGCTGCAACAGGTTGCCCCAAGTTGTATTATCAGGGTGCTGACAAAGGGCGGGCTACCCGTGGAGCTGCTTTGGGGATGTTGGCAAAAGCCTGTTTAACTCAAAAAAAATGGGCTGACGCTGCTGATGCTTGCGAGCAGGTGATGGCACTCGGAGTTTATGGATTGTGGGATGATTACACCGACAATTTTAAAGATGCCAGACGTAATGGGAAAGAATCGGTGTTTGCCGCCCAGTTTTATTCCGGTGTTACCAGCCAGAATAATCAGATTGTAATCAGTGGACTGCCTTATATTCAAGGGGTTTTTGATGCCGGCGTAGAAATCATGTTGCCCACAGATGATTTGTTAAACAGCTTTGAGACAGGCGACTATCGAAAGGAAGCTACTTTTTTTGAGCGTTACTGGTACGATACTTTTGATCCACACATTTTTAAACATTGGGATCAGGATGCATACGAAGCAGATGAAACAGCACAATGTGGAAGCAACTTCGACGTCATGCGTTATGCCGAAATTCTGCTGATGTATGCCGAAGCCCTGAATGAATTAAACGGCCCTGGTGCTGAGGCGTATGCCGCCATCAACGAGGTAAGAGCCCGTGCCCGCAATGGAAATCCTGACGTGCTTCCTGATTTACAAGGGCTTTCGCAGGATGATTTTCGCGATGCGGTGTTAAAGGAACGAAGAGTGGAGTTTGTGAATGAAGGCATACGATGGTACGATCTGGTACGAACGGGTAATCTCATCACTTTTGTGAAGCGTGCCAAGGGCGAAAAAGCCAATCCTCAGTTGTTCAACCTGGTTTTTCCAATCCCGCAACGCGAGCTCGACAACAATCCGAACTTAACGCAAAATCCTAATTACCAATAATCAGTACATTTATTCCATAACGAAATACTCTACTTTTGAAATCAAACTTTAATAAATATCCTGTAGTTCAGGTTAGAGCAACCGACGAAGAATGCCGAACGGGATGGGATGACATAATGGGTGAAATCCGGCAGGCATTGGCAAAAATACCTGACACAGTAAAAACTTTGGCAGTAGACTGTTATCAAGGTGTTTTTGAAGAGGAAATGATACATGCTTTTCGCCTTGGCTTATCGCCAAAACAGATTTTTTTATCTTCATCTTGTTTCTTGCCAGAAGAAGAAATTAGAGCGCTTACGCAGGATGATGTCACCGAGGACCGCATTTTTGGTTATATGACCCGCCTCGAGCTCATCCGGTTTTTTGATCTGAAAAAACTGCAGGAACTTAAAGAACAGATCGCTTCTATTGGCGATGGGCTTATACTTGTTTTTGGCGTTGGAGCCTCTTTGCTGTTAGATAAGCCCTCTCTGTTGCTTTACGCCGACATGGCCAGATGGGAAATTCAGCTGCGTATGCGCCATCATCAGGTAAATAACCTCGGAATAACAAATAGGGATGAACCTTTTGAACGCCAATACAAAAGAGGGTATTTCGTCGATTGGCGTGTGCTCGATCGTCATAAAAAGAAACTGATGAGCACATGGGATTATGTACTTGATACCAACACATCCGATCAACCTAAAATGCTCAAGGGGTCGTTGGTGCTCGAAGGACTGGCGCAGGCTGCTCATCAGCCATTTAGCGTTGTTCCTTATTTTGATGCCGGACCATGGGGTGGACAATGGATGAAACAGGTATGTGATTTAGACCAGGACCAGGAAAATTACGCCTGGTGCTTCAACTGCGTGCCTGAGGAAAATAGTCTGTTACTCGGATTTGGAGAAACCAGGTTTGAGTTGCCGTCCATTAATCTTGTGTTTTACCGTCCTGTTGAGCTACTTGGCGACCCTGTGCATGCCCGTTTTGGGGATGAGTTCCCTATTCGTTTTGATTTTCTGGATACAATGGAGGGAGGAAACCTAAGTCTTCAGGTTCATCCGATAACCGAATACATTCAGCAAGCATTTGGTATGCATTATACCCAGGACGAGAGTTATTATTTGCTCGATGCTAAGGAAGATGCTACTGTATACCTTGGACTAAAAGAAGGGGTGGATGGTAATGAGATGATAGCGGAATTAAAAAAATCGGAAAACACCGGCAGTCCGTTTCCGGATGAAAAATTTGTGCAAAAATGGCCGGCCAAAAAACATGATCACTTCTTAATTCCTGCCGGCACGGTGCATTGTTCGGGGAAAAACAGCATGGTTCTGGAAATTAGCTCAACACCTTACATTTTTACCTTTAAGTTGTACGATTGGGGTAGGCTGGGGCTGGATGGAAAACCGCGACCTATTAACATTGCGCATGGAGAGCAAGTGATTCAGTGGGAAAGAGATACCGGATGGGTAAAGGATAATTTGATCAACAAAATAACTGTGCTGGAAACCGGAAATGATTTGCTGGTAGAGAAAACCGGACTGCATCACCGGGAGTTTATCGAAACCCGGCGTCATTGGTTTAGTCAGGCGGTAGTTCATCCTGCTTCCGACAGCGTGCAGGTGTTTAATGTAATTGAAGGCCGCGAAATTGTCGTCGAAAGCCTGACCAACTCCTTTCAGCCGATGGTGTTTCACTATGCTGAAACATTTATTGTGCCTGCTGCCGCCGGAGCTGTTAAAATTTCACCTCATGGAGCATCGGCAGGAAAAAAATGTGCCACCATTAAAGCTTATGTCAGAACCTAAAAAACGATTTATATGAACAAGAGTACCTCATTAAAGATTTTTCTTCCTGTTATTTTCTCCTTTTTTGTGATGGGATTTGTCGACCTGGTAGGTGTGGCTACAGGGTATGTAAAGCAGGATTTTGGACTTTCCGATAAAGTGGCTCAGTTGATCCCCTTTATGGTTTTTATTTGGTTTGCGCTCATGTCAATTCCTACCGGCGTGTTTCAGGATCGCTATGGCAAACGGCTAACTGTAAATATCGGAATGGTTCTTACCGGCGTGGGATTGCTGATTCCATTTGCATATTACAGCCTTACCTCGGCGCTTATCGGTTTTGCCTTGCTTGGCATTGGCAATACCATCCTTCAGGTATCTGCTAACCCACTGCTTATCGATATTTCACCGGAAGGGTCAAAAGCGGCCAACCTGAGCTTGTCTCAACTTGTCAAAGCTGTAGCCAGCATGTTAGGGCCAATTGTTACCGCTGGGTTAGCCCTGTATCTTAACAACTGGAAGCTTGTTTTTCCGATTTTTGCTGCCGTCTCGCTGCTTTCAGCCTGGTGGCTGGCGTCGGTAAAAATTCAAGAGTCCGGTCTCGAAAAAGCTCCTGCAACTTTTTCAGGATCTTTCAAGTTGCTTAAAAATCCTTATATCCTGATTGCCGTTTTAGCCATCTTTTTTATGGTGGGATTTGATGTGGCCATGAACACCAACATTGCTTCTTTTTTAACGGCAAAATTCAGTGTGAGTCTTGAAGCGGCCAGCCTGGGCATTGTTATTTATTTTGCTTCCTTGATGACAGGGCGATTTTTGGGCGCGTTCCTGCTTCGTAAAGTCAACATCAAGTTGTTTATGGTGGTGAGTACCTTGTTGACCCTGGCCGGGTTGCTTGGTATTCTGTTTTCCGATAACCTGATGACCACCCGGATTTTAATTTTTGTTGCCGGGTTGGGGTTTTCAAATATCTTTCCCATTATGTTTGCTTTGATTGTGGCACAGAAACCTGCTTACGCCAACGAGTTGTCGGGTTTAATCATTCTGGCGGTGAGCGGCGGAGCTGTTATACCACCGATAATTGGCCTGCTGAGCGATATGCTTGGCTTTGCCTCCGTAATTTATGTGCTTATCGGCTGCATAATCTATATTACTTACGCTACGTATTACGTTATTAAACATTAATTTTATGAATCCTGAGACTGACCAAAGAATTATCCTGACCCTGGATGCCGGTGGAACAAATTTCGTGTTTTCTGCCATCCAAGGGAATAAGCCTATTGTTGCCCCCATACAATTGCCTTCCGAGGCACATCACCTGGAAAAATGTCTGGGAAATATTGTGCTTGGATTTTCCATGCTCACGGAAAAGCTCGCAGACCCTGCCGATGCCATAAGTTTTGCCTTTCCCGGTCCGGCCGATTACGCCCGCGGTATTATTGGTAATCTCCCAAATTTCAGGGCTTTCAACGACAACACGCCCTTAGGCCCTATCCTCGAAGACATGTTTGGCTTGCCTGTTTTTATCAATAATGATGGAAATCTGTTCGCTTACGGTGAAGCCCTGACCGGGTTTTTACCCTTTATTAATCAAAGGATTTTGGATCTGGGGGGCATAAAACAGTATCAAAACCTGATTGGACTGACATTGGGTACTGGATTTGGCGGGGGTATCGTCCTCAATAAAACCCTAATTATCGGCGATAGCTCTTGTGGCGCAGAAGTGCATAACAGCCTGAATAAATTTAATCCAGACTGGAACGCGGAAGAAAGTGTGAGTACCCGTGCCATACAACGTGTTTATGCCGGGAAAGCACAGTTGCCTTTTAGGGAGGATCTTATGCCCAAAGAGATAGCGGAAATAGCCCGTGGAATAAAACCTGGCGATCAGTGGGCAGCACACCAGGCTTTTACCCAATTTGGTGAAGCACTGGGAAGTGCCATCGCCAATATCCTTACACTTATCGATGGTATTGTGGTGCTTGGAGGTGGTATTACGGCTGCATGGGATCTTTTTGCAAATGATATGTTTAAAGAAATTAACCGAAAGTATTTTCATTTCACCGGAACACCTAACAACAGACTTTCTTTCAGTGTGTTCAATCTTGAAGACGAAAGTCAGCTTAGGCCTTTTGCTCTGGGGAGAATTGAAAATCTTGCTGTTCCGGGAAATGACAGAACCATTGCTTTCGACAGCATGCCGAGAACAGGGGTTGGTGTTTCGAAAATCGGAGCAAGCAACGCCATCGCTCTGGGAGCTTATGCTTATGCGCTTCAACAATTAGATAAATAGTAGTATGATGAAACGAATTCTCTTTCTTGTTATAGGTATTTTTATCGCGTTAGGTCTTTTTTGTCAACGCAGTAAACCGACCATTCAACCTGTCGATTATGTTGATCCGCTGATGGGCACAACCTTTGCGCGTTGGATGTTGTTCCCCGGAGTAGCCATGCCCTTTGGTATGGTTAAGCTTAGCCCTGATAATCAACGAAAAGGATGGAAAGCCGGCTATGAGTATAAAATCCACAATATCGCAGGATTTTCACATTTGCATAGCTGGACGATGGGAGGACTGCTCACCATGCCTGCCAACGGTCCACTGAAAATTCTTCCGGGTACAGAAGCTGACCCTGATCTGGGGTATCGTTCGCGCTTTAGTCATGACCATGAAACGGCTAAAGCCGGTTACTATCAGGTTTTTCTTGATGATTATCAAATTAATGCTGAATTGACCGCTACCACAAGGGCTGGTTTTCAGCGGTATACGTTTCCTGAGTCGAACAGCTCCCGGATTCTAGTCGATTTAAAAATTCCAACTGAATACAGCTACGAAATTTTCGAAGCCAAAATCACCAAAGTGAGTAACACGGAGATCGAGGGTTATTCTGTTCAGCAAAGCCTCAGAGGAGCTAATTACAATGAGTATACCCTGCATTTCGTTATGCGCTTCAGTAAACCATTTACCTCGTTCAATGGCTGGATGCGTGAGGAGATTATTGAGGACACAAATGAGATTTATCTGATTTTTGGTGATGAGGATATCGGCGCTTATTTAACTTTTAACACCAAACAAGGAGAGCAAATCCTCGTTCAGAGCGGTATTTCGCTGGTGAATATCGACCAGGCCCGCTTGAATTTGACTACTGAACTTGATCCTTTTAATTGGGATTTTGACGCTGTGGTAACAAACAACCAGCAAACCTGGAACAAGTTGTTGGGCACTATTCAGGTGCAAGGTGGCGAAGAAACAGATTTTAAAAAGTTTTATACCAACATGTACAGGGCCTACGTAAGCAGAACCATTTGGAGTGATGTTAATGGAAAATACCGCGATATGTACGAAAAAGTGCAACAGCTGGAAGATTCAAATGCGGTAGTTTATGGTGGCGATGCCTTCTGGAATACTTTTTGGAACTTGAACCAGCTTTGGACTTTACAGCATCCCGAAATAGCAAACAGTTGGGTGAAGTCGTTGCTCGAGATTTATGACAAAGGCGGATGGTTGCCTAAAGGGCCTACCGGCATCGAGTATTCCAGCATCATGGTGGCCTCTCACGAAATTCCACTTATGGTTAGCGCTTACCAGAAAGGAATTAGGAATTACGACGTGCAAAAGGCCTACACGGCCATGCGCCACAACCAGATGGAGCAGGGGAAACCTCATCCGGGTGGAGGTCATGTGGGCAACAGAAACCTGGACACCTACCTGAAATATGGTTTTGTGCCTACCGAGGATGGTCCTGTAAGCAATACCCTTGAATATGCCTATGATGACTGGAGCGTTGGTCAGATGGCCAAAGCACTTGGGAATGAATCTGACTACAAAACTTTTACCAAAAGGGCATTCAGTTATAAAAATGTCTTCAATCCCGATGTGGGGTATGTGTGGATGCGAAATGCCGATGGCAGCTGGGAGGATGACTTCTCCCCCTATGGTCACTCTGTATTTTATGGTCCAGGCTTTGTAGAAGGCAATGCATGGCAATATACGTGGTTTGTTCCTCACGATCAGCAAGGTCTTCTGAATCAGCTTGGTAAGGAAACCTACATCAGCCGTTTGGAGGCCGGTTTTAAGGCTTCTTTGCCCCACCGCTTTAACTCAGAGCACCTCGATGAGAATGGATTAATTGGGGTGGGAATATTGCCCATAAATCATGGAAACCAACCAAATATGCAGGCAGCCTATTTGTTTAATTATGCCGGTGCTCCCTGGTTGACACAAAAGTGGGTACGCGAGATCATGTATGGCTTTTATGGCGATGGCATTGATGCCTGGCCGGGTGATGAAGACCAGGGGCAGATGGGTGCGTGGTTTGTGATGAGCGCCATGGGATTGTTCGAGATGGATGGTGGTGCCTCTCTGAATCCTGTTTATGAAATCGGAAGCCCTATTTTTGAGAAAATTACAATTGAGCTCGACAGCAATTATTATCCCGGTGGCACCTTTGTTATTGAGGCCAAGGGGGTGAGCCGCGAAAACAAATACGTCCAGTCGGCAAAGTTGAATGAAAAAAAATTAACCAAACCCTGGTTCTATCACGCCGATTTGGTGGCAGGGGGTAGGCTTGAACTCAAAATGGGGTCAGAACCCAATAAAGACTGGGGAAGTAAACCTGATGATTCTCCACCCTCGTTGAGCAAGTTGCTTGCACAAGATGAAATTGACGAAATAATGGCCTACGATAAATTTAAAGAAGACATGGACGCCTGGAACAAAGCCATGAAGGGCTATTATTATCACAAGGTCGAAAACTTTTTAACCCTGCCCAACGATGAAAATGAAATAGTAATGGTTGGAAACAGCATTACCGATGGTTGTGAATGGGCTGAGTTGTTTGAAAATCCATTGGTGAAGAACAGAGGAATAGGAGGCGACGACACCAAAGGGGTGCTCGAAAGACTTCATGAGATAACCGAATCGAACCCCGCCAAAGTTTTCCTGATGATTGGAACCAACGACCTTTTTTATGGCGCTCAGGTTGACTCAATATTGAAGAACTACCGTGAAATCATTGAAAGGATACAACATGATTCGCCTCAAACACGTATCTACATCCAAAGCGAACTTCCTACCAATGATGTGTGGCATACAACCCGGAAAAATAGCGATTTGATGGAAATAAACCGTGGATTGCAAAAGTTGGCCGATGAAAAAGGCCTGACTTACATCGATTTGTTTAGCCTTTTTGCCGATGAACAAAATCAAATGAATGCAGAATACAGCAATGATGGCTTGCATGTAAATGGCAAAGGTTATGTGATGTGGAGGGATGCTATCCGGAATTATATTGATGAGTAATTCATTACTCAAGTTTCGCATGTAATCTTTTGAATGCTTATAAATGATAGTCAATAAAATATGTTTTAATTTAGACCTTCGTGACATAGTCAATAATTTATTACACTGAGTTGCACGAAGAAGGCGCAGAGGTACGCAAAGAAAATTTCTGAATAGTAATGGAATCTTTAATTAACTGTATATATTGTCATTTATGTTTGATAATCGTTTAATTATCTGATTTTTAATAAATAGGGTTACCTGCAAAACTTGAGTTATTATGATTAAAATTGCTGAAATGAAAAAATACTATTATCTGATTCTTGCCCTGTCTGTGGTGATAATCTTTACTCGATGTGAGACAAATACATCACCTGAAACTGCAACAAAACATGATTCTGTGTATGTTGATACTTCCTTTGTAAACTTTTTTGCGCGCGATTGTTGCGGAGTCACCGGATCTGATGGTTATTATTCTGTTCCTTTACCTGATGGACGAATAGTTTGGATTTTTGGTGATTCGTTCTTAGGTACTGTGAACCCGGATGGCAGCCGTGAAAAACGAAGTCCGGTTTTTATTCGTAACGCTTTCGCTGTACAGGATGGCGATTCGTTGCGCAGTCTTTATCAGGTGATTGATGGATGGGAGTCTTCGCTGGTTATTCCTCCTGATGCCGTAAAAGGCACTGAGTTCTCTGAGGATTCATTGTGGTATTGGCCAGGCGATGGGCTGGTTGAAGACGGTAAACTCAAAGTGTTTATGTCTGGATTCTATCAGGCAGAACCAGGTGGCTGGGGTTTTAGATGGACAGGGGCTAATCTGGCTACTTTTTCACTTCCTGATCTTCAGCTTCAAAGTATTGATCCAATAGATTACCCGGGCGAAGTCGAAATTCATTGGGGGCACGCGGTTTGCGACGACGCTCCTGACTATACCTACATTTATGGGGCAGGTGATAAATTTCCTTATGTGGCCAGGGTGAAGAAAGGTAATGTGCTCGCTCTCTGGGAGTTTTTTACCGGAAGTGAATGGGTGTCCGACTCGCGTCAAGCTAAACCCATGACTGATTTTAAAGGATCGGAGCAGTTTAGCGTAATCCGGATTAAGGATAAGTATGTGTTGCTAACCCAATCAGGTGATTTTTTAGACAGCGGGTTGTTTTCTGCTACCTCCGATCTGCCTTATACCGGCTGGAGCAAGGAAAAAGAATTGTACAAACTCAAACCGCTGAAACCAGTTAAGGACTTGTTTGCCTACAACCCGGTGGCTCATCCGCACTTTTCTCAAAACGACGAGCTGCTTGTTTCCTATTGTGTGAACAGCTTTAATCTGGAGGATCTTTTTATCGATGCCAGTAAGTACCGCCCGGTGTTTATCCGTGTCCCGATTGACCTGATTCTGGAAGAATAAAACATGTTCGCTATGAAGCCTTTCCTCTTTTTGATATTGGGTTTTGCGCTGTCGTCCGGCGCAGTGGCTCAAAAGCAATTTGTTCTTAAATCTGATTTCTTAAACCAACCGGATACCGTTCTGGTTTTTACACCGGCCAATTACGCTGATGATGAAAAATGGCCTGTGGTTTACTTACTTCATGGCTGGAGCGGAAATTATGCCTACTGGAACAGCATCATCGATTGTCAGGAATACAGCAACGAGTATGAAACGATCATTGTTTGCCCGGACGGGTTATATGATTCATGGTATGTAGACAGTCCTGTTTCGGATGAAAACCAGTTTGTTCAGTTTTTTCGGAATGACCTGAAGCCGTTTATTCAGAAAGAGTATGCCGTTGATGCGGAGCGTATTTACATCACCGGTTTGAGTATGGGTGGACATGGTGCACTCAGTTTATTTGTTCAGGTGCCTGATTATTTTTCCGGCGTGGGGAGTTTAAGTGGCTTACCCGATCTTGTCCCTTGGATTGATTATTATGGTATTGCCCGTGTTTTTGGTGTGCAGGAGGGAAAAGAAAATCTCCAAAGAATAGAGGATTATGCTGTCATCAATCAGGTTAAGGAATTAAAGTTGTTGAACAAACCTTTGATCGTTAGTTGTGGTACGGAAGATCAATTTTATGATTTGAACCTTAAGTTTATCGAAAAATGTCGTGAAAATCAAGTGCGGGTGGTGTTCATCGAAGAGCCCGGTGGTCACGACAGCGCTTACTGGAGCAGTGCCGTAGAGGCGCATTTTGGTTTTTTCTTAGGAGAGAAAAGATAGCCGGGTTAAAGGTCGCGCTCGCTTTCGATGGTGTACGAAAAGCTGTCGGCACGATAATACCCCAGATTGTATTCCACAGGCCTTCCTCCCGGGTCGAACACGTAACGCTTTCGCTTCAATACAGGGCTTTGCGGACTTATATTCAGAATATGGCCAATTTCATCACCTGCCAATACAGCACTGATTTCTTCCTGCGAAAGCTTGACCACGACTGAATATTCTTTCTCCAGTATTTCATACAAGGGTAAGGTAAAATCCTCACTTCCGGTCAGGCCGATCCGGGGATGAAAATAGGAGATGAAGTAAACAAAAGGATATTCTACGCGCCCCCTTAACCGTTCGAGTTTAAGTACCGTTTTTCCTTCAGGAATGCCGAAAAAGTCGGCAATGGATTTCTCGGCTTCGACCCAGGAAACTTTCAGGTCGAAGTTTTTGATTTCAATTCCACTGGCTTTCATTTCCTGCGAAAAACTCAACCAGTTTTGTGCCCGTGTGTTCACGCTTCTGTCGGCCACACGTGTCCCTACGCCTTTTTTTCTAATCAGGAGACCTTCATAAACCAATTTGTTTAAAGCCTGCCGTACCGTATTTCGCGAAATGCCTAACTGCTTTGCCAGGCTCATTTCGTTAGGAAGCAAGGCGTTGTTCTTGTATTCAGGCAATTCGATCATCTCACGCAAAAGTTTTTCAACCTGTGCATGTAGCGGAACCAAACTTTTGTGATCGATAGAAAATCTCATGAGATACCGTTTTTGGAGTGGCAAAATTAAACTAATTATGGATAAACCATCCTTTGAAATCTCCAACTGAATAAATGACTGCCCCTTTGGGAAATTGATCCAATTCGATTACGATTTCATGATCGCCAACGTAAAATTCACGAGGAGATCTGGTGTACAAGAGTTTACCCGTCAGATCATAAAAATGCACAGCCCATGTCGTTGTTTCTGTTACGCTGAAAGCAAGTGTTATTTGATGATCGGCCGGATTTGGAAAGCATTTTACTGTGGTA
>Ga0180009_10002471_pt1 | contig 21740 bp, 18 predicted proteins | sample OS_PC_MetaG_FD_123537 | JGI IMG/M metagenome (GOLD analysis project Ga0180009, IMG submission 123537) | Groundwater microbial communities from the Aspo Hard Rock Laboratory (HRL) deep subsurface site, Sweden - OS_PC_MetaG | ecosystem: Environmental > Aquatic > Deep subsurface > Groundwater...
CCAGCGCAGCTTGCGCGGCGCGAAGGCCATCTCCGCCCGCCCGGTCAGAAGGGCGGCGGCCCAGAGCGCGAGCAGGAGCCCCGCCGCAAGCGAGAGGATCGCGGCGGGCAGCGGCCGGTTGCTGCCAAGCGGCAGCGGCGCGAGCGCGACAAGGGCGAGCAGCGCCCGGAAAAGCCATCGCTCCGTTCCGTTTCCGCTCCCCGTTCCGGCGGAGGCCGAATTCCCGCTCACCTGGTCCTCAAGATTGCATTGCCGCCTGCTTCAAGGGGTACCAGCCTTCGCCGGGAATTGCCATTGCGGGGGGTCACGCCTTGCGGAGCAGCACTGCCGTCACCTTGTAGGGACGGAAAAGCCAGAGGTAGCGGTGGAAGTGCCCTTTCCACCAGTGCAGGCCCCGCCAGAACATGAAGAACTTCATGGCGCTCCTTGCCATGTGCTTCAGCGTCCCGCCAATCCCTCGCGTGGCGAGGAGGTCCTGCAGGTAGGTCGTATCCGGCCAGATGCCGGCCTCGATCGTCGTGAATCCCGGAAAGAGTGCCTTCAGCTCCTCGGGCGACGGCCGGAAATAGGTGTCGATGGGATCGTAATGGATCGGATAGCTGTAAGGGACGGTGACGAGCAGGTGCCCGCCGGGTTGCAGCATTTCGTCCAGCCGCTTCGCCAGCGCCTCCCGGTCCGTCACATGCTCGAACATGTTGCAGCAGAGGACGAGCTTTGGAGCGAGCCTTTCGATGGCTGCCATCGTCGCCGGATCGTAGATGTCGCCCACGATGTCGACGCCCTCGTCCGGCTTTATATCCGCATGCTGACCCTCGATGCCGCGCTCGGCCAGCGGGCGGAAGATGAAGCGGTCGATATGGGGCTTCTGCGTGCTGCGGAAGGCCCCGGTCGACGAGCCCAGATTGAGAAAGGGCGATATCTCCTGCCTGTCCAGCCGGGCCAGAATTTCGCCGATTGCCTTTGCTTCGCTTGGTCGCATCGCGTTGTCTGACCGGTTGTGGGTGGGATTGAACGAACATATTACATGACAACCATCGGGCGCCGCAGAAGAAAAGACCGGAAATTCTATTCCACTCACCCGTAAAGTGTTCAGTGTGACAGGTAACGCGCGCACCGGAAGACGAACCAAAATCCTGCCAACTTAGTTGCAAGATGCTGTGACAAAAGCTGGCGAAGCCTTATCATCCCGACCGGCTGTTTCGGACCGGTCAACGGAGACACAGCGCAGACGTGCCCGCACTATAGGCGGCCAATGCAGCAACGTGCTTTAGCGACAGAGACACTGTAAAGGTTTAGCCTTATGGCTCCATCCCCATCCGCACCTAGCTTGACACATCGCACCCTCAAAGGAGCGGCGTGGATCGGCGGGACTTCGACGGTGCAACTCGGCCTGCGGGTGATGTCGGTAGGCATTCTGGCGCGGCTTCTGAGTCCCGAGGAGTATGGCATTGTTGCGGGTGCGCTGGTGGCAATGGCATTTGCCTCCATGATCTGCACGATGGGGCTCGCTCCGACTCTCATCCAGTGCAAGGAAATCCGTCCCGATCATGTTGCGACCGCTTTTTCATCATCCTTGGCGATTGCAGTGCTTGCCGGGGTAGGCATGTTTTTTGTTGCGCCGTTCGCAGCCGATCTGATGCGCATTCCCGAAATCGAAAGTGTGATGCGCGTTCTCGCCTTCCTCGTGCCGTTCGGCGCCTTCAGTACCCTTTGCGAATCTTTGCTCGCGCGAAATATGAAAACCAAAAGCTTGGCGTTGCGCACGCTCTTTTCTTTCATAGTTGCCACATTCTTGGTCGCGATTCCCATGGCCTATGCGGGGTTCGGTTATTGGTCGCTCGTCGGAATGGAGTTGGCGGCGGTGCTTGTCGGTGCACTTGCGTTCGCTTTTGCCGCCCGGAAACTGCTTGTGTTTCCAGGCTTTTCGCTCACTGCCTTTCGTGAGTTGTGGCCGATGAGCTTGGGGTTTTCGATAAACTATCCCATTACTTATATTGTCGCCAACGCGGATCAGTTTTTGATTGCTCGTATCCTCGGGGCCGAGGCGTTGGGGTTTTATTCGCGGGCCTCTTTTCTGATTAGGAATGCCAACAACCTGTTCAACACTATTGCCCGCATCTCCATGTTTCCAGCTATGGCGCAGGTTCAGGAACAACCGGAACGGTTACGCAAAGCCGTGTTGAAAAGTCTGTCGCTGACGGCACTGGTGGCAATACCTGCCAGTGTCTTTTGTGCGATTTTTTCTACGGAGATTGTTTTTCTGCTTTTGGGGGCGCAATGGAGTGCGGCAGCGGGTCCATTCGCACTCCTCTCTTTGACGCTCTATCTTCACCTTGCGCGCAGGGCGTGTGCCGCGCTGTTCCAAGCTCTCGGTCGGCCATATTGGATGACTGGCCTGCACGCGTTTAATGCATTGGGACTCGTCGTGGGGGTGTCGCTCACGGCGCCGCATGGTTTGATTGCGGTATGCGGGGCAATCCTCACCGTCATGATCTTCGTGCTGGCTATCCTTTTTCTCATGACCAATGTTGCCATTGGTCTTTCCCTGCGGGACATCGCGCTTGTTCATCTACGCCCATTCGGAGTGGCGATGGGGATTTCAATACTTTGCGTGGCACTCCAGCTAACTCTGTCAGGTATCTCTGGTACAATAATCCTCGTGACAGCGACAGCTCTGTCTGCAGCTTTTGTGCTGATGTTGCTCCGTTTTAAGCCGCAATGGGTTATTGATTCTCATAACCTCGATCTACTTGAAAAGGTTCGGGTCATGCTGCCTCTTGCCGCGCGGAGATTGAAGGCATGAAACTCATTCTGCATATCGGTACGCACAAGACTGGAACGACGGCGCTTCAGACGTTTTTAGTGGAGAATTCTGCGCCCTTGGCAGCGCGCGGACTCTATTATGCTGCACCTAGGGATGAGACCGTAGCAAACAGCATTGCCCATGCGCTGGAGACGGGAAGAGGGGATGCCGTTAGAGCCTTTTTTAATCATCATTTCGAAGAGGCGATGTATAGGAGCGCACACACCGTCATTGTTTCGGGTGAGAATTTTTATGGGATGACGCCGTTAATGAAAAAATTGGGCCGCGCTCAGCCCTGCGATGGGGCGCTACACCGAGAGGGCACTCTTATTGCTCAGCTACAGACGCTCATTCCAGCTGAAGCAACAACTCAAATTGTGAGCTACTTTCGTCGCCCGGATCACTATCTTGAATCTCTCTACAATCAGAGCATCAAGCACGACTTTTACGTTACGGGAAAGTGTTTGGACTTTTATGAAGTCATCGCCGATATGTTGTCCTACAAAAAGGTTCTCGACCTCTGGCGTGAGGTTTTCGGCGCTGAATTTTGCTCGACATATTCCTACGACGCAGTGAAGGACGATTTGGTTCCGCATTTTATGCGCTCGGTACTGTCGATTGATGACCTCGCTGGTTTTCATGCGCGCGGTATACATAGAAACGAACGGATCAGCCGAGATTTTCTCGAATATAAACGCGAGAAGAATCATGATGTCCTACCCATGGAGCGCGGAGTAGAACGAAAGATTTTTGCACGGCTGAACGAAGAGCTGAAATTAGACACCAACGCATATCGGGATTTTCTTTCTCCGGAAGAGCGGCGCGATCTTTTGGAGTCTCATGCCGCTGACATGGAGGGGCTGAAAGCTGGCGGTGACACGGACTTCTTCACGCCCTTCGATTACCACGCCGCCAAGAAAGACTGGCAACCTTATCCCGGCCTTTCGCCGGAGATCCGGCAAAGAATCGAGAAGGAATACCAGCGCATTCGCAATCAGCCTGGCTTTTTCATGGAGCGTTTCGCCCGGCGCGCAGCGTATCATATGCGCCGCCGACTTCCTGTCTTGGGGGTGGCTCTTGATGCGGCACAAAAAGGCGGCTTGAGAAGAGTATTGCTATCCGGAATAGAGAAGATCCAGTGAGACCAAATTCGCCTCCACTCATCACCATCGGTCTCACTTGCTACAACGCTGAAAATACGATCCGGCGGGCAATTCTCGGAGCACGGGCGCAGACTTGGCCGAATGTTGAAATTCTCGTGACGGACGATTGTTCGACTGACGGCTCATGGGGCGTTCTGCGTGAGCTTGCTGCCGAACTCGCAAACGTTCGCGTCATTCGTATGGAGCAGAATGGCGGTGTTGGTGCCGCCCGCACCCGCCTCGTGAGTGAGGCGCGCGGAGAATTCATCGCCTTCTTCGACGATGACGACGAAAGCGCTCCCGAAAGACTCGAACAACAGTACCGCCGTATCATCTCCTATGAGGCTGCGCATTCCGGCGCGGCGGTTTTTTGCTATTCCAATGGCCATGTCGTGCAATTGGGGGACGCTAGCCCCAGCTTTCAACGCCTTGGAATAGGCCGTGTGTCGCCCGAACCAAGCGGCCCTGTTGTTGCGGACTATTTTCTGGGTCTCATCAAGGACGATGGCTATCATTGCTGGGGCATGGCTGGCAGCGGCACCATGATGGCGCGTACAGACGATTTTCGCAGGTTTGGTGGGTTCGATCCGCAATTCCGGCGGTGCGAGGAGGCTGATTTGGCCATCCGTGCCGCGCTGGAGGGGGCGCACTTCATCAGCGTCAATCAACCGCTTATTACACAGTATCTTACAGAAAGGGCGGATAAGGGGGGTGACGCCGGGTTGCGCTATCGCTTGCTGGTACTCGAAAAACACAAGAACTATCTGAAGTCTCGCCGCGCCTACCTTGGTGCAGTCGCCAACATGTATGCGTGGTTCCATCATGCCAATGGAAGGCACTGGCGGGGGCGTCTCTGGCGAGGTGCCGCGCTTGCACTCTTCCCATGGGCGCTATCGCGGGCGCGCCTCATGCGCTCGTCTCTGATTGGCCGTCTCGGGTTCCTGCTGAAATGAGCAGCAGGGGGTGGAGCCTGCTTCAGAAATCCGTTTCGCCGTAACCGAGGGCCGCTGCCGCTTCGGCGGTCGCCTGCCAGAGGTGGCGTCGCTGTTCCGCCGTCAGCCGAGCGACCGCATCCCTGTTTACATTCGCATCTATCCGCTCACGGAGTTCTTCCGGCGCGATGCGGATGACTTCCCGTCCGCCATGGTCGGCGGTGGTTCTCGCCGCACCGAATTTCTTTTGCATGAAGCGGACGAGTCCGTCCGGCGGTGGCGGAAGCGCGAGGTCTGCGGCGAGCTGGCGGTAGAAGGATGCCGGGTCCGCGATCATGTCCTCGAAGCGGACGGAGAGGGTGTCCGGGCGGCGTGCGGCCTTCGCCATGTTCGCGGCGATGCTGCTATAGATCGCCGCCGCCTTCCGCTCGCTTTCGCCGCTGCGGATGAGGCTTTCGCACATGGGCGGCGGGTGGCGCATCAGGACGATGTGGCGGCTCCAGGCGAAGCCCGCCTCGATCGCGGAGGCAAAGACGATATGGAAGTCCATGAGCTTGAGGACGGTGGCCGTCGCGTCCGGCTTCTCCGCCCATGCTTCGGGCAAGATCGTGCGCGCCGTCCGGGCGGCGGCGATGCGTGTGAAACCCGGCACGGCGTTCCAGTCGATGACGCGGCCCATCGCGCGCATCGTCTTGCGCAGCCTGTGCTGTTGTCCGAACACGCCCTGGTGCCATTCACGCGAGGGCACCAGCACGTCCGGCGAACTGCCGATCATATTCCAGACGATGTTCGATCCGCCTCGTCCGAAGCAGTCCAGGATGAAGGCGCGCGGCGGCAGCGGGTGGTCCTCCTCCCTCCCGGTCCTCATTCCCTCTCCGTTGCGGCTCGTGTCGTTCATCTCCGGCCTCGTCCAAACCGGGCACAAGTTTTTTTGTCCGTGTCCGCGGCGCGCTCGCGTCCCTGGATGTGACGTTCGCATGACATTTCGATGACAGTCACCCCTTTTTCAGGCGTTTTCGGCCCTTCTTATCCCCGGCAGCGTCCGGTAGAGCGCGATGTGTTGCGCGACCACGCTCTCCATGCCGAAGCGTGTGGCGAGGGTCTCGCGGGCGGCGGCGCTCATTCGCGCATAGCGCTCGGGAGGTGTCGCGGCAGCCCTTTCGAGCGCCTCCACGCAACTCGAAATATCTCCCGCTTCGAAGAGATAACCGTTCGTTCCGTCTTCCACCATGTCCTCGACGCCGCTCACGCGCGTTACCACGGGCACGACGCCGAAGCTCATCGCTTCCAGCACGGAATTCGACATGCCTTCCGAAAGCGACGTGGACAGATAAAAATCCGCTTTCCGCAAGGCTGGCGTTACATCGTCCATGCGTCCCGTGAAATCGACGCGTGCGGCGATGCCGAGGTCTTGGGCGAGAGCCTTCAGCTCTTCCTCTCGCGGGCCGTTGCCGGCGAGCATCAGCTTCGCGGCGTGCTTGCCTTCGAGCTCGGTAAAGCTTCGCAGCATCGTGTCGAGAGCCTTTTCGCTGTCGAAACGCCCCATGAAAAGGAAGATGCTTTCGTTTCTCTCTCGCGCGGCGCGCGGTTCGATCTGCGGCATGATGACGCCGTTCGGAATGCGATGAACACGGGCTTTTTCGATGCCGTGGCGCTCCACGTCGTCCACCATTTGTGCGCTGTTGGCGATGAAACCCGTCGTCAGGCGTTTCACGAGTGCCGCGAACTGCGGGCCGAAGAGGCGTTTGTTCTTTACCGTATCGATGTCGAAATCGTATCCGCCGCGTCCGAACTTGACGAGCGCGGGCCGTCCGGCGAGTTTCGCGCCGATCAGCGGGCCAACCGCGTGCAGCCGTCCGTGTACGATGTGAACCACGTCGTAGTTCCGCCTGTGCCGCCACAGCCACCAGGCCGTGCGAAGCGACCACCAGGCAAAGGAGAAAAAGTGACGGCCGCCGAGATTGGGCAGGCTGGTCAGGCGAAAGCGGATGATGCCGACGCCGTCCTTCGTTTCGCGCGCCGGCGTGTCCGCCTCGATGCGCGGTGCCAGCAGCGTGACCTTCATGCCCTCGCGCACCAGCGTGGCCGCGAACTTCCGGCTCTGCTGCTCCGCGCCGCCGAAGGACTCCGGCAGGTAGGTCGGCAGGACGAGCACGATGTGCAGGGAAGAGGTGCTGGGAGGTCTATCCACGTATTAGGTACCGATCTGAACGGGTCTGCTGGCGGCCGTTCCGGAGAATGCCAGATTTTGTCCTGTCTCTCTCGAAATATTGCTAGAGTTCTTCAACAAACGCATCGGCGACTTCAACCATACTTCCTTCATCACGGCTCCATGTCATCCAGGCTCCGCATCGTCCATGTCATAACCCGCTTCGTTAACGGCGGGGCGGACGAGAACACGCTCCTGACCTGCAACCATCAAGCCGAAGCAGGGCATGAGGTCTGGCTCGCCTACGGGCGGGACTGGACGGAGCGCATGCGCGGCCAGCTCGATCCGCGCGTCAGGGCGGTGGCGATTCCATCGCTGGTGCGGGAGATTTCGCCGGCGAAGGATGTTGCTGCCTTGTGTGCGCTGGCGAGACTTTATCGCCGCGTCCGCCCCGACATCGTCCACACGCATACGAGCAAGGCCGGCATTGTGGGCCGCCTTGCCGCTCTTGCCTGGCCACCCGCCAAGGTCGTTCACGGCGTGCACATCCTCCCCTTCACGAGCGAGCCCTTTCTGAAACGCATCGTATATGTCCTGCTGGAGCGGCTCGCGGCGTTGCGCACCCATGCCTTCATCGATGTCAGCGAGGGCATGCGCGACCTCTGCCTCGAATATGGGCTGGGGACGAATGACAATCACTTCGTCATCAGGAGCGGCATGGATGTGGAGCGATTTCGCGACGCGTTGCCCGCGGACGATCTCTTGGCCTTGCGACAATCCTGCGACGGTGCCGTGATCGCCGGCTACGTCGCCGTCCTCGAAAGGCGGAAAAGGCATCTCGAACTCCTGAAGGCGCTGGTGCCGCTGCTCGCGGAGAACAGGGACCTGTTCCTTGTGCTCGCGGGCGACGGTCCGGAGCGTCCGGAACTCGAACGGTTCGTGCACGACAAGGGTATCGCCGGGCGTGTGCGCATCCTGGGCTTCCGGGAGGATGTGGATCGGGTGGTCTCCGGCTGCGACATCTGCCTGTTCGCCTCGCAGCGGGAAGGCTTGCCCCGCTCGGTCGTCCAGTATGTCATTGCGGGGAAACCCGTCGTCGCTTCGGCGCTTCCGGGCATCGAGCGCGTCGTCCGCGACGGCGAGAACGGTTTCGTGGTGGCGGGGGACCGGCTCGATGGCGTTGCCGAGGGAGTGGAGAAGTTGATGCGGGATACCGGACTTCGCGCAAGCTTCGCCGCCGCCAGCGCCGCAACCGATTTGTCCGAATGGAACGCGCGCACGATGACGGACAGGATCGGGAGTGTGTACTCCTGGGTGCGTCATGATTAATTACCTGCTTCCCCTCACCATCACGTGCCTCTTTCTGCCCTTCAGGGATCAGTTCGGGCCGGTGCAGGTGCGGCCGTTCGATGGCATGGTCGTTCTCCTGCTGTTGGCATCGCTGCCGCAGGCGGCCGCGATGCTTCGTTCGAAGCTCTCGCTCGGCCTTATTCTCATCGTTCCCTTTCTTGTCATTCACGTCCTGTCGGCGTTCACCCATTCAGGCACAAATGGCATTCGTGAGCTGCTTCAGGCCTCATTGCTCTTTACGCTGGCGTTTCTGATCAACTTCCATGCGGACAAGCTGGACTACAGGAAAGCGGGAGCGGTGTTGCTGGTCGGCATGTTCGCCGTCATGGCCTACAACATCGGCTGGCATATCAGCCAAGGGTTCTGGTCGGGATGGAAGAGGCTCCTCGACCCCAAGGCGGTGTTCTCGTTCTTGCCTATGCTGCTCGGTCTACACCTCCTTCTTACACCAAGGCATCAGAGAACGATTTATTGGATATTGTGGTGGCTGGCCGGTGCCGCGATTTTGTTGTCGGGTGAACGTAAGGCGCTGCTCGTCTTCGCACTACTCTCGGTTGCGCTCGTTGGCCGTGGACGACTTCGCTTGGCTGCGCCTATTGCGGCGGTGGGGTTTGCGGGGCTGGTGATATTCGCGGGTTTCATCGGGAATCGCTATCTCGCGAATCAGGTCGATTCGATTCTGGAGCCGTCTCCCACTCAACTCTCGCTCGGCGCGATGGCCTCGGGTGCTATGCCTCGGTCGCTCAGTAACGCCTCGCGCGAATTCCAGATGGCCCGGAGTGCCGAATTGATATCAAGTCATCCAGTCTTCGGTGTAGGTACGAACGCGTATATTGAACTGATCACACAACGATTCGGATCGCTTCCCCGCTATCTGCAAATGGGAGTGCACAACGAGTTCCTCAGGGTGTTTGTTGAGAACGGGGTAGTCGGTTTTGCTGCCTATGTCACCATCTGGCTCGTGGCAACGATACGACTCTGGACGCTCGCGACGAGGCTCCATCAGACAGGTTACTTCGATGCGATGCGGGCCAGATTGCTGACGGCAACGCTTCTGGTTCCGCCGTTCTTCTATGTGGCTTTGGAGGCGTCCGGAACCCGCGTCATCATGGCGGGGATTGTAGTCAGCCTGTCTCCGGATGTTTTGCGTCTCGCCACCTATCGGTCCATCCGTACGGCAAGGCAAGAAAGCCGATACGGCCTGGAGCCGCCTGAGACCAATGGGACCCTCGCCGGCCACAGGCAGAGTTCGTCCGCAGGAAAGTGAGTCATGATCTCCGCGATACTCACGTGTCACAACGAGGAGCGTTTCATTGCGCAGGCTATTGAAAGCATCGTAGCGCAAACCGCCTATGACGAAATCGGTCAGATCATCGTCGTAAATGACGGGTCGCGAGATGGATCTCAAGCGGTGCTCGACAAAATTTCGGTACACAATGGAAAGCTTGAGATTGTCCAGGCCGGTGGCGTTGGTGTATCGGCCGCCCGCAATCTGGCTATCGCACGCGCGCAAGGCGATTTTATCGCATTCCTCGATGGTGACGATCTGTGGCACCCCGAAAAGACGGAGCGGCAGTTGGCGGCGGCGCGGACGGCCGGTGAGTCAACCGTGCTGCTCTACACGGACTTCCTGGACTTTTGCGAAGATATCAGCGAAGGGAGCCATGTTCCGGTTCGCATTTTCGAAGCAACGAACCAGAACGTGTTGAACGATTTCTTTGTCTATGACGGCCCGATAATGCCTTCCTCGGTTCTTGTGCGGACGAGCGCGATCAAGGAGACGAAAGGATTCGATCCCGCGCTCAGATACGCGGAGGATACGGATGCGTGGCTGAGGCTGGCTGCAGCTGGAGGCCGATTCCAGCATGTTCCGGGAGTGCTGACGTTCAAAAGGCGACACGGCGCGAACGCCACGGGAGATCCTCGGGATTGGGACATGCTGGCCGAGCGTATTTCGCAAATCTGGGTAGGCAGAGTGCCGGAACTGAAGAGTCTTACGTCGCGGCGTGCATCTGTCAGGCGCGTGAAGATCGCGTCGACATATCTTTCGCGAGGAGAAAGGGCGCGCGCATTCACCTACCTTGCGCGAGCTCTCGCCTGTAATCCGTTCAATGGACGGGCGTATATATTCGCCGTTCTGGCGCTTCTGCCAGATGGCATTCGCGGTACCTTGATTGCGGTACTGAAAAGATTGCGCTCGATGGCCCGCGGCAGCGGTGTCGTCAAGGTTCGTTAGTTTCCGAAAGGTGGCACGTGTCGCAGGATGCGCTCTCCTCTTCTGACGGCCAATTGTCTGATGGTATCGATCTCACCATCGTGGTGCCCGTCTATAACCGGGCGGCATTGATCGGGCGCTGTCTTCGCAGCTGCCTTGCCCAGGCGGGCGAGAATGTCGAAGTGATTGTGGTGGACGATGCGTCCACTGACGACAGCGTTGCGGCGGTTCGGGCTTTCTCGCATCCGCGGATGAGCGTGCTGGTGCAGGAGCGGAACAAGGGTGTCTGTTCCGCGCGCGGTCGCGGCGTTTCCGAGGCGCGAGGCGAGTGGGTTGCCTTCGTGGACAGCGACGACGAACTTGCCGGGGGAGCGATCGATACGCTGCTGGCGGCGATCCGGGAATGTCCAGAGGATTGCGGCGCGATCTATCACCGCGACCTCCATGCCGATGGCGTCTTTTCTCCGATTACTGTCCCCAGATACGGCAAGCTCCGGTATGAAGATTATATCGAGCTCATGAACGTCAATCTGCACCGCTACAAGGATGTCTTTCAATGCATGCGAGCCAGCGCGCTGAAAGAGGTTCCCTGGCCCGAGAACCGCGCGCCGGAGACCGAGTTTCATTTGAACTTCGTACGGCGCTTTCCGGTTCTGATGAGAGAGCCGGCTATCTATCTGGTCCATGATGACGCAGATGCTCGCTTGAGTACGGCGCAGACGCTGTCCCCCTCAAGGAGCGAGGCGGAGCTTGAAAGACTGCACAGCCTTGAACGTATCATCGACGACCACGGCGACGCGCTGCGCGTCCACGGCCCGGCGCTCTGGGAACACATGCTGACGAATCTGATTTCCCTCGAAGCCATTTTCGGGCGGAAGGAAAAGATGCGGGAACTCTACTCCTACGGCATTCGAAACGGTGGCCGGAAGTCCCGGCTCGTGCCGGTGTTCGCGGCGGGCTTTCTGGGTCCGAAGGTTATCGTGAAGATGAGGTTCTGGTATAAGCGGCTGAGAGCACTGGCCGCGCTACGCAAGCCAGCCTCGACGTGAGACTTGCGTTGCAATTCCTCTTTCTCCGGCGGTGACCTGTGATGCTCGCTTCCCTGAAATCCGTTGAACATATACTGGCAAGCCCGAGCGACCCCGCTGCGCCGGTGGACCTCACATGGCGTGGCGATGCTTTGACGGAAGCGAAGGTGAACGACAGGGAGGGCCGGTCTGTATCGATGCCTCTGATATCGGGGCAGCCCATCCTGATCGACTTCGACGAAAGCGCGGTGTCGCGGCAGTGGTTTGAGGAGAAGCGCGAAAGTTACTCCCTCGTCGCGGAGCGGCGCAGCCTCCCGCGCGCGATCAAGGCGCGCCTTTTCGGGACCTATGGGGTGAGCAAGCGGAATTTCGAAAAATTCAGCCGGGAGATTGCGTCCGGGCAGCCCGGTCCTCGGTTTGTGCTGATGGTGGGTGCCGGTCAGAGGGGCATGGGCACCGAGATACTCTATGACGATCCGGACACGGCCTTGATCGCATTCGACATCTATCCCTCGCCGTTCACGGTGTTCGCGGCCGACGCCCACCGGATACCTCTGAAGAGCGAATCCGTCGACGCCGTATGCATCCAGGCCGTTCTGGAGCATGTTCTCGATCCCGCCTGCGTCGTGTCAGAAATCCTTCGCGTTTTGAAGCCCGAAGGCGTCGTCTATGCGGAGACGCCGTTCATGCAGCAGGTGCATGAGGGCGCTTCGGATTTCACCAGGTTCACCGAACTCGGACATCGCTGGCTGTTTCGCGATTTCGACACGATAGAGCGCGGGGCGATCGGCGGACCCGGACTTTCCGTGTACTGGTCGATGAAGTACTTCTTCCGCGGGCTGACTCGCAGCCGGAAGCTTGCCAACATTCTGAGCCTGCCATTCGGGCTCCTTGCGTTGTTCGATGCCGTGATGCCGCCCGGTCAGGTTATCGACGGCGCGAATGGTGTCTATTTCATCGGGCGAAAATCCGGCAAGCGGCTAGGATCGCGTGACATCTTCGAACAATATCTCGGCGCGCAGTGACCGGCGTGCTTATCCTTGTCTGCATAAAGAGATAATGCTGTTTCTGCGAGAGCCATGCGCATTCTCTATTTCATAAACGGCTTCGACCCCGGTGGCGCCGAGCACGGGTTGCTGACGCTTGTCGAGAGCGGGTTCTTTTCCGGTCATGATCTTCGCGTCATGGGCATCTGCCGCGGGCGAGGAGGGCTCGCGGATGCGCTGCGTGCCTCGCTCGGCGAAGGGAACCTGAAAATCGTCGACGACCGGGAAAACCTCACTCTTCGCGCCTGTGTTGCGGCTGCCTTCGCGCTGGCGCGGGAGATCGGGCTCTTCCGTCCGGACGTCGTTGTCCTTTCCCTGAAGCAGGCCAATGTGATCGGCCGTCTCGTGCTGCAGGCATTTCCCGGTCCACGCTGCGTCTCCTTCGAGCACATCTCCCGCTACCGTGCCCGCCGTGCCGAAGCGGTTTACGGGAAGCTCCTCGCCGCCTTGTCGGGGCGCGTGGACGAGGTCTGGTCGGATTGCAAGGAAACCCTCGAGGCCACGCGTCCCTATTTCAGGAAGCCGGGACGGCGCGAAGCCGTCGTCCCCCTGTTCCGCGTCCAGCCCGGCGGCGCGGTCAAGACGGATTATTCTGTTGGCACGCCGCTCAGGATTGCCGCCGCCGGACGCCTTGTCGACCGGAAGAATTTCGACCGGCTCATTCTCGCGGTGAAGGCGCTTGCCGACCGGGGAACACCGGCGGCGCTTACGATATTCGGAGACGGACCCGAGCATGAAAGGCTGGAACATCTCATCTCCAGTACCGGTCTTGAAGGTCAGGTGCGGCTCGCGGGCTATCGGGACCGGTGGTTCGAGGAGGCGGCCAACAGCGATCTCTTCGTCAATGCGAGCGACACGGAAGGTTTCTGTATCGTCGTTGCAGAAGCAATGTCCGTCGGTCTGCCGGTGGTGGCGACCGATGTGGGCGGGATCAGGGAATATGGCCGCGACGGCGACAACATGCTGAAGGTCGCCGATGCCGGCATCGAGACGCTCGTGGTGGCGATACAGAAGCTGGCGGGTGACGAAGGGCTTCGCCGGTCGCTCGGTCTGCGCGCCCGGGAAGACATATGCCGCCGCTATTCCGAGGCGGGCATTGCAGAACGTGGACGTTCGGTCCTCGGCGAGGCCCGGTAAATCGTCTACCGGCCGATACCGGTGTAGCTGAAGCCCGCGCGTTCCACTTCCGCAATATCGTAGATGTTGCGGAGGTCCACCATGATGGCGCCGCGCAGGGTCTTTGCCAGCCGGTCGAGATCGAGCGCCCGATATTCGTTCCACTCCGTGATGATGACCACGGCGTCGGAATTCCGGGCGGCCTCGTAGGGCGTGTCGCAATAGACCACGCTGTCCGGCAGGAGATGCTTTGCTTCCTTCATGCCCTGCGGATCGTGCGCGCGCACGGCCGCGCCGCGTTCGATCAGCGCGGGAACGATGTCGAGCGATGGCGCGTCGCGCATGTCGTCCGTTTCCGGTTTGAATGTCAGGCCGAGAACGGCGACCGTCTTTCCCTTCACGGATCCGTCGCAGGCGCGCTCTATCTTGTCGACCATGCGGCGCTTGCGCTCGCTGTTCACTTCGACCACCGCCTCGATGATGCGGGTCGGCGATTGATACTGCTGTGCGGTGCGGACGAGGGCGAGCGTGTCCTTCGGGAAGCACGAACCGCCATAACCGGGGCCTGCGTGAAGAAATTTCGAGCCGATGCGGCGGTCGAGGCCGATGCCGCGCGCGACGTCCTGCACGTTGGCGCCCGTCTTTTCGCAGATGTCGGCCATCTCGTTGATGAAGGTGATCTTCATGGCGAGGAAGGCGTTCGCCGCATATTTCGTAAGCTCGGCAGTGCGCCGGCTGGTGAAGAGTATCGGCGTTTCGTTGAGATTGAGCGGACGATAGAGCTGGCGCATCACATCGCGGGCGCGCTCGTCCTCCGCGCCGACGACCACGCGGTCGGGCCGCTTGAAGTCGTCGATGGCCGCGCCTTCCCGCAGAAATTCCGGATTGGAGGCAACCGAGAAATCGGCATCGGGCGCCACCCGGCGGATGATGGCCTCGACCTCATCCGCCGTGCCGACGGGGACGGTCGATTTCGTCACAACCACGGTGTAGCCGGTGATCGCGGCGGCGATTTCTTCCGCTGCCGAATAGACATAGGATAGGTCGGCGTGGCCGTCGCCTCGCCGGGTCGGCGTGCCGACGGCGATGAAGACGGCGTCTGCTTCCGCGACCGCGGCCGCAAGGTCGGTGGTGAAGGCGAGCCGCCCGGCGAACCTGTTGCCGTTAACCAGGACGTCGAGCCCCGGCTCGTAGATCGGGATTTGACCCTGCATCAAGGCGTCGATCTTGGCGGCATCCTTGTCGACGCAAGTCACCGTATGGCCGAAATCGGCAAAGCAGGCGCCGGACACCAGTCCCACATAACCCGACCCAATCATCGCCACGCGCATGCCGGTACCTCTGTTCTGCTGGCTCGCATTCCCAGTTCGTTCATAGCGGCTTTGGTCCGTTAAATGAAGTCTCGGAGCCGTCTCCGGCTTGCTTTCTTCCGCATATATGGACCATCTTCCCGAAGCGACAGATCATGGCAGGTGGAGATAAAGGCATGACGGTTCTTGTGACAGGCGCTGCCGGGTTCATCGGCAGCCACGTTTGCCACCACTTGCTCGATCGCGGCGATACGGTGGTCGGTATCGACGATCTGAACGCCTATTACGACCCCGCCCTCAAGGACGCGCGGCTTGAACGCTTGCGGGGCCGGAACGGCTTCTCCTTCCTCAAGGGCGACATTGCCGACACCGGCGCGCTGGCCGATGCCGTCAGGGGAAGAGAAATTATCAAGGTGGTTCACCTGGCGGCCCAGGCCGGCGTCCGCTATTCGCTCGAAAACCCGCGCGCCTATGTCCGGTCGAATCTCGACGGGCATCTCGAGATCCTCGAGCTCTGTCGCGGTCTCGGTACGGTCGGGCATCTCGTTTACGCGTCTTCCAGCTCCGTCTATGGCGGTAACGAGAAGGTCCCCTTCAGCGAAGACGACCCCGTCGATCATCCGGTATCGCTTTACGCCGCCACCAAGAAGGCGGACGAGCTGATGAGCCATGCCTATTCGCACCTCTACGGTATCCCGCAGACAGGACTCCGATACTTCACAGTCTATGGCCCCTGGGGGCGTCCCGACATGGCCTACTGGCTTTTTACCGAGGCCATGCTGAAGGGGAAGCCGATCCGCGTCTTCAATGACGGTAATATGTGGCGGGATTTTACCTATGTGGACGACATCGTCCGGGGGACGGTTGCCGCACTCGATCACCCGCCGCAGGCTAACGGGGGAGCGCCGCACCGGATCTACAATATCGGCCACAACAAGCCGGAACGGCTCGGGACCTTCATCGACATCCTGGAGGAGGTCCTCGGGGTCAAAGCCGTTCGCGAATACGAACCCATGCAACCGGGCGACGTGCCGCGGACCTATGCCGATATCGGGGCGATCGAACGCGATCTCGGCTTCCGGCCCCAGGTCAGTCTTCGGGAAGGGTTGACCCGTTTTGCCGAATGGTATCGCGGCTACGTCAAAATTTGACACTTTCAGGTGTGTTGAAGGCCCCCTCGGGGCTTGCTTCGGGAGCCGAAAAACGCTCAATTCCGTCGGTTCCGGGCCGGTTTCAGGGCCGGCCGATGCAACGGGGAACGAATGTGACGGCGACGAGAGCGCGAAAAGCCCTGATCACGGGCGTAACGGGGCAGGACGGGGCGTGGCTCGCACGCCTGTTGCTCGACAAAGGCTACATCGTCCACGGCGTGAAGCGCCGCTCATCCTCCTTCAATACCGGCAGGATCGACGATCTCTATCAGGACCCGCATCTCGACAGCGTCCGGCTCTTCCTGCACTACGGCGACCTGACCGACGCCACAAATCTCATCCGGGTCGTGCAGGAAACGCAGCCGGACGAAATCTACAACCTCGCGGCGCAGAGCCACGTTCATGTCAGTTTCGAGACGCCCGAATATACGGCCAATGCCGATGCCATAGGTACGCTGCGTCTGCTTGAGGCGATCCGCATTCTCGGCATGTCGGAGAGCGTCCGCTTCTATCAGGCTTCGACATCGGAGCTTTACGGCAAGGCTCAGGAAACCCCGCAAAACGAACGTACACCTTTCTATCCGCGCAGCCCTTATGCGGTGGCCAAGCTCTACGCCTTCTGGACGACGGTGAATTACCGGGAGGCCTATGGCATGCATGCCTCCAACGGCATCCTGTTCAATCACGAAGGGCCGACCCGCGGCGAAACCTTCGTCACGCGCAAGATCACGCGAGCGGTCGCGGCAATCGAACTCGGGCTTCAGGACAAGCTCTATCTCGGCAATATCGACGCGCGCCGGGACTGGGGGCATTCGCGTGACTATGTCGAAGGCATGTGGCGGATCGTGCAGCAGGATGAACCGGACGACTACGTGCTCGCGACCGGCGAGACGCATTCGGTCCGGGAGTTCGTGGAGCTCGCCTTTGCCGAGGTCGGCAGGCACATCGTCTGGAAAGGGCAGGGAGTGGACGAGGTCGGTCTCGACGCATCCAACGACAAGGTGCTGGTGAAGATCGATCCCCGCTATTTCCGGCCCACCGAGGTCGACGTTCTTCTCGGAGATCCGAGCAAGGCCCGGCATAAGCTCGGCTGGCACCACAAGACGAAGTTCCCCGAGCTCGTCGCCGAAATGATTGCCGCCGATCTGAAGGCGGTTGCCCGCGAGGCGAACCGGATCGGCCGGCATGACTGACAGGCGCTCGGCGCTGGTGACGGGCGTGACGGGGCAGGATGGCGCCTATCTGGTGGAGCTTCTGCTCGGCAAGGGATATGCCGTTCACGGCATCGCTCGCGATGTCGCGGCGTTCGACTACAGCAGGCTGGGCAATACCCGATACGATGCAGGCGAGTTCCGGCTCTATAATTGCGACATCACCGATGAAGCTGGCTTGAGAAAACTCGTCGCTGCGATCCGGCCGGACGAAATCTACAATCTTGCTGCTCAGAGCCATGTTCCGACGAGCCTTGCCGACCCCCGCCGGACGATGGAGATCAACGCCACGGCTGCCGTCAGCCTGCTGAGGATGATTGTCGATCTCGAGTTCCAGGAACACACGCGACTCTTTCAGGCATCGAGTTCGGAGGTCTTTGGTGACGCGAGCGGAGCCGTTCTCACGGAATCGTCTCCCATGCGGCCCTGCAATCCCTATGCGGAGTCCAGATATCAGGCATATGTCGCATCGACGCGGTTGCGTGCTGAAACGGGGCTTTTCGTTGTAAACGGCTTCTTGTTCAACCATGAGAGCCCCTACCGAAGTGCGGCCTTCGTTACCCGCAAGATATCCCTGGCGGTTGCTTCGAGGGCGCGGGGTGGGCGTGCGCCGCTCCGGCTCGGCAATCTGGACGTCAGGCGGGACTGGGGGCATGCGCGTGACTATGTCGCAGGCATGTGGCTGTCGCTGCAGCGGGACCAGCCGGACGACTACATTTTTGCGACGGGTGAGAACCATTCGGTTCGCGAGTTCGTCGAGTTTGCCTTCGCCACAGCCGGGCGAAGAATCCGCTGGCAGGGCGAGGGGCTTCACGAAGCCGGCCATGACGCCGAGACGGCAGAGCGGCTTGTCGAAATCGACCCCGCCTTCTTTCGCCCCAATGAAATCAGCGCAACGCTGGGCGACGCATCGAAGGCGCTTCAAGAACTTGAGTGGCGCCCTCGGACGACTTTCGAGGAACTCGTGCGTGAAATGGTTATCTCGGATCTGGACCGAACTCGCTGACCCCTCTGGGCGACTGTTAACCTAGGTAAATGTAAGCTCTCCACCGAAAGTTACAGACCGCCGCAGGGCGGATTGAAATGGTTCACAAATCAATACTGCAATTCGCGACTGCCGCTGTTTTCGATCTTGGCTTCTTGTCCTAGTATTGCAGATGGCTTTGTTGTCCTTCGGGGCAGGAGTAGGCTGTTTTCCAATGCGCGGCGGGTGGGCGGCGCTTAGGCGAACGAAGCCTCGAGGTGATTGAGACGCCGTCAGCGGCTGTGGTTGCCGGCCAGTCCGGTGCGAGGGGACGCCCATTCATGATGAGTCTTGGCAAGAAATCCGGCGACGGGGAACGGCAGCCTGCAGGCGGTGTGTCGCGGGAACCGTCCGGACTCGTTAATGGGGAGATGTCCCGCGCTCCTTCCGAGCCGGCGAGAGAGCAGACACCCGTCTCGAAACGGGTCGTTTCCGACACCATCATGTGTGTCGATGGTGTTGCCATCTTTCTCGCCGCACTGGTTGCGAAGTGGGCCTACATCGTCGCATTCCTTCAGCACAGCCCCGAGATAGGACCCTACGCGGTGGTTGGCGCCGTCGGAGCGGTGATTGCCGTCGCGGCGATGCATTATCAGGGACTCTATGACTTCGAGGTGCTGAGCGAAGCCAGGGGGCAGATCCGGCGGATATTCCTGGGGCTCGTTGCGGCGGCAATGTTTCTCGTTGCTATCGGCTATCTGCTGAAGATTTCCGAACAATACTCGCGCGGCTGGTTCGCCGTCTGGTTCACGCTTTCCGCGTTTGCGGTGCTTGCGGTGCACGTCGTCAATACGCGGGTGCTGCGGTGGCTCCGCGCGCTGGGCGCCTTCGCGCGAAACATCGTCATTTATGGCAGCGGCGATATTGCGGAAAGCGTCATCCGGCGCGTCGCGATGTCGCCCATGAACCTGAGGGTGATCGGTGTCTTCGACGATCTGTCGCGCGATCAGACGGCGCAAGTTCCGGTGTCAGGCGGGCTTTCCGATCTCATTTCCTTCGGACAGCAACGGCGCATCGACGAAATCCTGATCGCCATGCCGATGACGAACGAGTTGCGGATTGCAAATCTTGTTGAGCAACTATCGCTGCTGCCTGCCGATATCAGGATTTGCCCCAGCGCGACGGCCTTTCGGATCCCGCCAAAGAGGCTTCTGGACTATGAAGGGTTGGCGGTTCTGGAGCTCGAACGGCGGCCCATGGAAGGTTGGGCGCCGATCATCAAGAATGCCGAAGACAAGCTGCTTGCCTCGTTTCTCCTGATCGCTTTTGCGCCGTTCTTTGTTCTCATTGCATTGGCGGTGAAACTCGACAGCCGGGGGCCTGCCATTTTCAAGCAGCGTCGCCACGGCTTCAATCATGAGGTTTTCACCCTCTACAAGTTCCGCACGATGCATGTGGTCGAGGATGGGCCTGGCATAGCGCAGGCGACGCGGCAGGATCCGCGGATAACACGGGTCGGCCGCTTCCTCCGGAAGACCAGCCTCGACGAGCTGCCGCAACTTTTCAATGTGCTGCGGGGCGACATGTCCCTTGTGGGGCCGCGCCCGCATGCGCTCTCGCATAATGAATATTATTCGACGGTGCTGGCGCGCTACGCGAACCGGCACAAGGTGAAGCCCGGCATGACCGGGTGGGCGCAGGTCAATGGTTACCGCGGCGAGACCGACACACCGGAAAAGATGCGCCGGCGCGTCGAGCACGATCTCTGGTACATCGAGAACTGGTCTGTCTGGCTCGATGTAAAGATTCTCGCCATGACCCCGTTCTATGGTTTCGTAAACACCAACGCCTTTTGACGTCTATTTCTTCACGAGCTTGTCGAGCACGGGCCGGAACTTCGGCTCGATGTCGGGCCGGTCGAGCGCAAGAGCCACGTTGGCAGCCAGATATCCGACCTTGTCGCCGCAATCATATGTCGTGCCTTCGAAGCGATAGGAAAAGAAATCCTGCTCGTCCATCAGTGCAATCATCGCGTCGGTTAACTGGATCTCTCCGCCCGCGCCGGGTTTCTGCGTCGCGAGTTTTGCAAAAATTTCCGGTTGCAGAATGTAGCGGCCCGAGATGATGAGGTCAGACGGAGCATCTTCGACTTTCGGCTTTTCCACCATGCCTGTAATGCGGAAGGTTTCATGGCCCATGTCGTCGGCGAGGGCGACCACGCCGTAGCGGTTGACATGTTCGTGGGGCACTTCCTCAACGGCGATGATGTTGCCGCCATGCCGGGAGTAGACATCGATCATCTGCGCAAAGCACCCGCGACGCCCGTGGATCAGCATATCCGGCAGGGCGAGCGCAAAGGGTTCATCGCCTACGATGTCCCGCGCGCACCAAACGGCGTGGCCGAGGCCGAGCGGTTCCTGCTGGCGAACGAAGCTTGCCGCCCCCGCCATGGGCCGCGAGGCCTTGAGCATTTCGAACTCCGCAGATTTGCCGCGGGCCTTGAGCGTTGCCTCGAGTTCATAGGCGAGGTCGAAGTGGTCTTCGATCGCGCCCTTGCCCCGGCCGGTTACGAAGACGAAGTGTTCGATCCCGGCTTCGATCGCCTCTTCGACCGCGTACTGGATGACGGGCTTGTCCACGACAGTCAGCATTTCCTTCGGAACGACTTTCGTGGCGGGCAGGAACCGCGTTCCAAGACCAGCGACGGGGAAAACGGCTTTTCGAACTTTTCGGGGGGATTTCGAGTTCATAGCTCTTGCTTGTTCTGGGAGACCAGTCTCAACAACTCTCGATGTCTCGTCTGGTTTCGCATTTCTTCCTATGGGCCGCAAGCTGTGACCTCTCCGTGGCGGGGAAGATCACAGAGCGCCTTGCTGGAGCGGAAATCCGCCGGGAACCGCAGTGGATGGCGCTTGCTCGCCCGTGATCGGGGCACAAGCCTTAACCATCGCCGCCTGTCCGGGGATGAAATCCGCCTCAAATTCCCGTACCTTGGGCGTGTCGGCCTGTGGCTGGCTGGATACCTTTCCTGTCGGGCAAACTGGATGGAGCTTCGCATGATCTACCCCGTAATACTTTCGGGTGGTGTCGGGTCGCGCTTATGGCCGACGTCCAGATCGCTCTACCCCAAACAGCTGCTTCCCCTGGTGTCGGAGAAGGCCATGCTGCTCGAGACGGCGCTCCGCGTCACGGGAGACGACCGTTTCGCCGATCCCATCATCGTGTCGAACGACGAGCACCGGTTCATCATTGCGCAGCAATTGCGGGAGGCGGGGATCACGCCGCTTGCGCATATTCTCGAACCCGAGGGCCGGAATACGGCG
>Ga0180009_10002472_pt1 | contig 21735 bp, 25 predicted proteins | sample OS_PC_MetaG_FD_123537 | JGI IMG/M metagenome (GOLD analysis project Ga0180009, IMG submission 123537) | Groundwater microbial communities from the Aspo Hard Rock Laboratory (HRL) deep subsurface site, Sweden - OS_PC_MetaG | ecosystem: Environmental > Aquatic > Deep subsurface > Groundwater...
CTTCTCATTGCAATAAGCGCACTTCCCATTTTTCACATTATTCTCGAGAATATCATATCTGTATCTTTTTATCAATAATTTTTTGCATTTTTTGCAGTAAGTATTCTCCTCTTCTGCTATATTTCCCAGATAAATGTAATGCAATCCTGCTTTTTCAGCTGTTTCTTTTGCTTTGTTTAAGGTTTCAACAGGCGTTGGCTGGGTATCTTTCATTAAATAACAAGGAAAGAACCTGCTGAAATGCAATACGCAGTCCTCTCCAATGTTTTTCTTAAGCCAATCGCACATTTCCTTAATCTTTTTCATGTCATCATTAATGCCCGGAATCACAAGGTTAATCACCTCAAACCACATATTGTTTTTCTTTAATGTTTGAAGTGTTTCCAATACAGGCTTTAATCTTGCCTCGCATGTTTTTGAGTATACTTTTTCATCAAACCCTTTCAGGTCAACATGCGCAGCATCAATGTATTTGCAAAGCTCTTTCAAAGGCTCTGGGTTGATAAAGCCGTTTGTGACAAAGATGTTTTTCAATCCTTTTTTCCTGGCTATTTTAGCAGTATCAATCATATACTCATAGAATATTGTCGGCTCTGAATATGTGTAAGAGATTGAATGGCATTTCGCTTTCAACGCCTCTTCAACAACCTTCTCAGCAGGCATGTCATAGAAAGGAAGATCTTCTGGCTTGCTTTGTGATAATTCAAAGTTCTGGCAGAAATGGCATTTTAAGTTGCAGCCGGCTGTTCCTATTGAAAATGTCATTGTGCCTGGAAAGAAATGGTTCAATGGCTTTTTCTCAACAGGGTCAATTGCTATTGAATTCGGCTTTCCGTAGACAAGCGAGTAAAGCTTTCCTTCGTTGTTTTCCCTGACATTGCATTTTCCTCTTTCATTTTCCTTTATAGTGCAGAAGTGAGGGCATAGAACGCACTGGACAGAATTATCTTTGAGCTTCTTGTAATAAAGCGCCTCTTTCATTTCTTCAAACCCTTGCAAAACCTTTTTTCCCAGTCAGTCATATTATAGGGATACTCATTGCACATCTGCGGTCTTTTTTTATTGCCAAACAATTTGCAGAAATACTTTCCTTTCTTTTTAACAAGCGCAGAGCAGGGAATGTTAAGTATAACTCTGAAGAGGCTTTTCCCTTCATTTGTTGCAAAGTCAGATTCCTCAACTTTAATCTTCTTTGTTTTCAAAAGCCTTATCCTGTCTATAAAGCCATCGCCATTATGGTCATAAAACGTGAAAATCCTGCAGCACTTTGCGCATGTCCTGCACGCTTCAGGGTTTTTCAGCAGTTTGTGGCTTTTCATGATAAGGTATAGTGCTTATTAGTTTAAAAAGAATTCGCTTCATTTTTCCGGTTTTTATAAACAATTTCCGGAATTGGCGGAAGTCTTTCAGGATTTTTGGAGGATTTTCGAAACAGGCAATAAAGCTTATTAACCTCCTGCTTGTAAAAAATATATGCAAAATGATTTAAGGTTTTATTATCTGGACACATCTGTTTGGATTAATCTCTTTAAGAAAGAAGAAAGCGGTAAAATCAAATTTTGGCTATTGGCAGAAGCTTTTGTTAATGCAGCTGCAAATGTTAGCAATGTAAAGGTAATTATCTCGCCTATTGTTATGAAAGAACTCACTTATAATCTTGACCAAAAACTGTTTGCATTATCAAAAAAAGCATTTAATGGCAATAAATCAATAATTTTTGTAAGAACAAAAGAAGTCGATTACGAATTCGCACGTAAACTGGAATATGCAGAAAATTATGCCCTTAGCTTTTTTGACTGCCTGCATATTGCGATAAGCAAAAGAATGGGCGCAGCATTGGTATCGAGAGATTATCTTCAGATTCAGATTGCTGGCAAACACTTAATTGCAGGGAAACCAGAAGACTTAATCCATGAGCTTGTTGAGCGCCAATAGCTTTTCTTTTGTCATGCCTTTGGACAGCTTTTTTCTCAATGCCTTTAAATCCTTAATTGTATCCCCTTTATTCGGGATTATTCCTACAAGATCGCTCACAACAAGCTTCCTGACTCCGTCTCTTATTGCGTCTGAGCGGGTTTCGTAAATGCCTGCTTCCACCAGGCTGTCCACCCTTTCAATAATCCCTTTACTTATTCTTACCTGGATTTGTTCCATTGCCATTGTGTTACAAATGTAATACGTCTGTATATATAAGCCTTTTGGTTGCGAATCTGCTCGCTTCATGGTTGCCTGAATATTTAAATATAACCTGTGCGTAAGGAATGTAATGGCAAAAAAGATACCAAGCATACTTCTGCTTGATTTACTCTCCATGCCCGGGCTTTTAATGGGCAAGAGCAGGAATGCAAAGTGGCATTTGCGCCATGTCTGCCCAAGATGCCCGCAGGAAAGGAGGAGCCACAGGGATGTGCATGGCAATGGTATCTGCTGGTGGGAAGAAAACTGGAAAAAGGGCAATTATGGCATTCCAAGGAACATGGGGCTTAAGAATTTCTTCAGGGTGCATCTCGGCGCTGAGACAAGGCTGGGCCATTTAAGGAAGCAGTAGAAGCGGAAGCTTTATTTAGCCAGATTATAATATCTCCTAAGGAGAGAACAATGGGCATTAATGACTTAAAACTGAATGACAGGATAGCGGAGCTTGAGGCAGAGCTTAAGAAAACAAAATACAACAAAAGAACACAGAACTCTGTCGGATTGTTAAAGGCAAAGATTGCAAGAATGAGGGATGAGAAGCACAAGAAAGCCTCTACAAAGCTTGCAGTTGACACATTTGCAGTAAGGAAGACAGGGGATGCAACAGCTGTCTTGATAGGGTTTCCTTCAGCAGGCAAAAGCACTTTATTGAATGTCTTGTCAAGCGCAAAATCACAGGTAGCAGCTTATGCATTTACCACTTTAAACGTAATCCCCGGGATTCTGCAGTACAAGAAAACAAGGATACAGGTTCTTGATGTGCCTGGATTGATTGAAGGGGCTTCAAGAGGAAAAGGAAGAGGGAGGGAAGTTATTGCAGCTGCGTCATCAGCTGATTTGATAATACTTCTTGTTGATGCTATTCATCCAGAGCAGCTCAATGTGATGAGGGCAGAATTGTATAATGCAAGAATAAGGATGAATGTCAGAAAGCCGGAAATAAAGATTGTAAAAAAATCAACAGGCGGCATCAGCCTGGCAGGCACTTTCACAAGAATGGACAGGGATACTGCAATCGCATTGTTAAGGGAGCTGAAGATAAGCAATGCAGATGTCATAATGAGGCAGGATCTTTCTGCTGAAGAAATGATAGATGCTGTTGAAGGCAACAGGAAGTATGTGCCCGGCATAATTGTTGTTAACAAGGCGGATTTATTGGATGAATCTGCAAAAGAAAGGATAAAAGTAATTGTTAATCCTGACATATTCATATCAGCTGAGAAAGCAGAAGGGATTGATGAGATGAAAGAGCTTATATTTCAAAGATTGGAGCTTGTAAGAGTATATTGCAAGGAGGTTGGGAAACCGGCTGACATGAGTGAGCCAATAGTTTTGAAAAAAGGCGCAACATTAAAGATTGTTTGTGAAAAGTTGCACAGGGGATTTGTAAAAAGGTTCAGGTTTGCCCGTATTTGGGGCAAGTCAGTGAAGTTTGCAGGGCAAAAGGTATTGAAATTGGAGCATGAAGTTGCTGATGAGGATGTTGTTGAGGTGCATGTGTCTTGAAAGGAGCGGGCTCCGCCTGAATTTTGTATTATAACAGCCTGATGCCGTCTTTCATTATTTCTTCGGCAAGCTTATTCTTTTTTTTGAATTCTTCTTCTGTAAAATAATGCGGCTGTATTTCTCTCTTGAACCTTTCTTTGATTTTCCCGCAGATTCCTGTAATCTGCAGCTCGTCTTTCAGGCTTTTTTCTTTTGATATTATTGCAATATCTATATCAGAGTTTATGTTAGCGGTATGCTTTGCCACGCTGCCAAATAAGAATATTTTTTGCATGTTTTCAAGATTTATGTTCGTAAGCTCATAAACAAATTCCCGTATTACAATGGCGGTTGAAAAGTAAGGGGCGTTAAGCTGCTGCCTCTCTGTGAAAATTACCCCTATTATTGCATTTGTCATTGGATTTGCCATATTCATTTTATAAATAAACTGCCTCCCTTGCTTTATTCCGCTGATTATATCTGACTTTTGCAGCAGGAGCATAGATTTAATAAGCACCTTATTCCCTATTTTTGTCTGTTCCATTATCTGTTTTCGTGTTAACCCTTTTCCAGGTGTTTCAGACATCAGCAGAAGTATCTTCCATGCTGTTCTTGTCCCGAGGCAAATATCTATGAGCATTATTGCATCAGCCCCTCGATTAGCTGTATGTAAGGGTTTACAATCTTGTCCAGGAAATAAACTGCCTTTTCCTTGCCTGCTTTTTTTTCTTCAGAATAATCCTCGCTGTAATACTGGGTTTTTCCTCTTTCATGCCTGCCCTGGCGCAATATTTCAGGCAGTACTTTCTCTTTAAGGCGCTCGATATTAAAGTATGCTTCTTTTGCTTTTTCCAGCATCTCAAGCAATCTTTTCTTTGTTTTTTCATCTTGGATTTTATCCTTCAGCGCTTTTATTGCTTTTTCGTGTATTTCAGGGCTGCTAATTTTTATCGCAAATTTTTTAGCAAGGAACAGCTTTGTTGCATCGTGCATTGCATAATACCCTGAAATGATTGCCCATCTCGGGTATTTTATTGCATTGTCTTCTGCGTGCTTTAGGTCATCCTTGTATGCTGTTTCATGAAATCTGATATAGTTGTCTCTTTCTGCCGCAGGCAGCGCTGTCCAGATATTTTCCATTATATCACCTTAGTGATTATAATGTGCAATCCTTTATAAATATTTGCACTTAAGTGCTTCTTTTGCGGCACTTTAGTGCTTTTAATTTGGGCGAACGCAGATGCAGTCTGCGCTGCAATAGGGCTACACGCCTGCCAATCTTAACGCATTGATTATTTAGCCTCAAGTTTCCATGCAAAGCATGGAAACACAAGCAAAGCCATCACAGCATGGGCGCAATGCGCCCATCATCCTTTACAATAATCTCTTTTTGTTATATTCTCCAGTGATAACACAATAGTACTCAATTTCCAGACAAAAAGCAATAACTATATAAATAAGCAATTCATCTCATCTAACAGAATTATATTTATAAAAAGCGAGGATGATTTACATGGAACACATAAAAAAAGCCGTGCCAGGATTGGTTGAGAAATTTAATGCCAGGGGCTTAGAAACTTATGAAAAAATGGTCCCCATTATTTTGAAGAAAGGTGTTGAAAACGTTAACCTTTCAATGTTCAGCGATGACATGAGGGTAAGTGTTTTGAATGCAGTCGGCGAAGAGCTCATGAAAAAAGGCAAGGTGCCTGAAGCAATAAAGGCATTTGTGCAGACAGGAAACAAGCAAAAGCTTGTTGAGATTGGCGATGACTTTGGGTCAAAGCAGATGTTTTCTGATGCAATTGACTGCTACCACATGGCTGAAAATATGGACAGATTAAGGAAAACAGGCGAGACCTGCTTAAGGGAAGGCCAGATGCTTGACGCAATAAGGGCGTACAAGCTTTTGAATGACAAGGACATGCTTTTGAAAGTCGGAGAAGAATGCATAAAGAGAGAGAAGTTTGACTCTGCGATTGAAGTGTTCCAGCTTTTAGGCAACAGGATGAAATTAATAGAAGTTGGAGACAGGTGCGTTAAGTCAGAGAGGAATGAGGCTTTGCCGTTTGCAGAAAAAGCGTTTGCAGCAGCAGGCGACAAGGACAGGCTTAACAAATTAGGCGATTTGTTTCTTAAGAAGGAATACCTGTCAGATGCATACAGAGTGTATACAACATCAGGCAATGAGATGATGATGGTATTCTTGAGAGAAAACTTCTCAATGCATTAATTTCTTTTTATCTTTTTATTTTTCTTATAATCCGGATTTTATATCTGCATCTCATGGAGTTACAGCTCCTAACAAAAACCCTTCTAAAAGCCGATAAGGCCTGGTTGACTTTATCAGCCTTCTGTAAATCATATTTCCGTGCATGCTTTCAGCAACAAGCATCGCTGTCACGCCCAGTGAGTATGCTTTTTGTCCTGCCGGCATTGCCTGCCTGTTATTGTATTGCTTCAGAAATATCTCCATGTCACTAGCTGCAATCTCAATGGCCTTCTTTGAAAAGTGGTTATTGCCCTTCTCTTTTGCAGTTTGCCTTGCTATAATCAATTCAATGCCCCTTGCAAATCCTTCTTTAAGCTCAGCATGAAAAGCCCATTGTTCTGCCCTGCCTGAAACATGGTGCTGAAGGTAATGGCAATACTCATGCGCTATTGCTGCGTCAACTTCTAAAAGAGGTATGTCTTGATAGCAAAGTAATATACATCTGCGGTTTTTATCATAAGTAGTTTCTCTATAAGAGCGGTTATATTCAATACCTGGCAATTGAGGATGGATGTCAAGCAAATCATTTATTTTGCCTGCAACACAAGCAAGGCGCTCTCCAAGAAGCCTTTCCTCAACAGCAGGAAGCCATAAGGGTTGTATTCTCCTAATGGTTTCATGTTCTTCTTCAAGCCTTGCATGGACATTTTTTGCTGCTTCAAGCATTTCAGGAGTTTTTAATATTTCAATGAGGCTCATTTCTTTCCTCCAGGCATCCAGTGACAAGCTCAAGAAGAGCTATTCTTATTGTTCGCATTCTCATTCGCTGCCCTCATTCGAATATTCACTTTGCTTCTGCTCGCGAATCATTGCAAACCCCTTGTGCTGTATTTGTAATAACAGGTTCTCGGGTTCCACGGGATATATGTTATATTGATTCCTTTCTTTGCATATCCTGCTTTAGCTTTCTCATAACAGTTTATTAACCTTTCAGATATTATAACCGGATTTTCATAATTAGTTAAATCCAGAATCGCGCTTTTCCTGTTTAGCTTGGCTTTTCCCCACATATGTCCTCTTTGGCGCCCTTCATATTGCCCTGGTATCATTTTTGCCGGTATCCCTGCTTCCTGCACTGCAAGCTGATAAAAGAGGGCATGATGCCTGCATATGGCTTTTCCAACAGTTTCATATAAATTGATCATAACGCTAACATCACGTTTTTCTTCTGCTATAGCATCAATAAATTCAAGGTCATACTTCAAGATACTCTGCAGGTACCTTGCAATATCTTTAAGAGTCTTCTCTTCATCATCTTTGTTCCCTATTGCGAAAAGCTTTGCAATTTTTAATGTACCCTTAATTGTCCTTTTGTCGACAATAACCTTTTCTCTACTCCTGCCTGTGTCTCTTCCATCATTCCACAATGCTCTGTAGCCCTGGCTTACGAACCCTGGAATCTCGCACTTTATCTCGCTGTTGAACTCAATATTCTCTCTTAAATCCTCCTCCTCAACCAAACACTCAAGCTCAAGCGCTGCATCAACATGGTGGTCCATCACATTATAATTATTTCTCATTCTTCCCATGAAAGCGTTCATATGCCCTATGGTGCTGTAAGGGTCATTTACATACATTTTCTTGAAAAGGGTATATTCTTCCATTGTCAGGTCATGCTTTAATGAAACCTCTTCTGTATTATCAGTAACAGCACTTCTAACCAAAGCAGTCATCTCAAGGCTGTCTTTGATTTGTTCAAATGCTGTCATTTCATCCCCCTGAAGATTTCCTCGCACATCCTGCATTCGTGCCTGTAAAGCTGCTCATCCTGCTCCCTGTAAATGTCAAGTTTTATTGCAGCTTCTTTTGGCCCGCCTCTTTCAAGAGCATGAAATATTTTATTCTTCTTTGCATTCCTTAGAATATTTTCAATACTCTTGTCTTTTGCAGAGCCCATTGAAGGAGTAGCTTTCCAGCAGCAAGGATAAAGCTGGCCGCTTGTGTCAACAGTAAGATGATTGTCAAAACCCCATGGCACCTCGCACTGGGACTTTTTAGCCTGTTCTTCCGCAGGCAAGTCCTTTGCCCTGCCAAACGGCATTATTCCCTGGTTATCTACCTCTCTTATAACTGTAAAAGGAGTCCCTAGCCTTTGCATTGCATATGCAAAAGGGCTTTCAGTTTCACTCAGCGAACTTAAGTCAATTCCCTGCTCTGCATGGTATTTGTCAAGCCCTGTAAGGACAAGCCTGTCAAGCCCTTTTTCATAAAGTTGTTTTAGTATGGCATATGCTGCATCTGTATTCTTTGCCCAGAAGCCGTTTGTCTGGAGACTAAGCACAGCTTTAGGAAAATTCTGCCTGTTAGCCGCAATACAATCCATAGCGTGCCAGAAAAGCTTTGGCTTAACCAAGGGCTCGCCTCCGCTTATTATGATTTGTTTTGCGCCTTGCGGAATATTGCCGACAACTACTTCTAGTGTTTCCGCATCCATACTTGTCCTGTCAGGCCCGCAGCTGTCATGGCAGTGCCTGCACTGCAGGTTGCATGCTTTTGTTATTTGCAGTAGAAGATTCATTTCACACCCCTAAAAATCTCCTCGCACTTCACGCAGGGATTTATCCTGTATATTTCTTCATCAGTTTCCTTGTAAACGCCCAATTCTTTTGCAGCTCCTTCAGGCCCTTGCTCAAGCAGCGCCTGCATTATTTTGTCTTTGCTTGCTTCTCTAACCAATTCATCAACAGGCCTGTCAATTGCAGAGCCGATTGAGGGGATAGTTCTCCAGCAGCAAAGATATGCAATGCCTCTTGGGTCTATTGTAACTTCATTCTCCAGGCTGATATCGCACACAGAGCGCACTGCGAATTCCTCTTCAGGCAAATTCCTTGCCCTTCCGACAGGCAGGACTCCGTGCACTGCGCCCTTTGCCTCAACTTCAATAGGATAATCCCTTGTGCTTCCTGTTTCCTTGTAAAGCCTTTCCAGCGCAAGGTAAATGGGAGTTGAAGGATTCCATTCAAGATTTTCTGTGTTTATTCCTGCTTCCCTGTGGAACTTATCCATGCTTGCAAGCGCAACACCATGAACACCAAACTCGTGCAGCTCTTTTAATACCCTATAAGCTGATTCAGCATCCCTTGCCCAGAAGCCGTTTGTTTCCACATGGATTCTTGCATTTGGAATTAGTTTTTGCTCTCTAATGTATGAAAGCATATGCCTTAGCTCATCCATTGCCACAAGGGGCTCTCCTCCTGATATAACAAAATATTCGATTGTTTCCGGCAAATGCTTCAGAACCTTTTCAATGTCTTTCTTATTCATTGTTTCTCCTTTTGGCCCGCATTCATACGCGCAGTGCCTGCACTGGGCATTGCATTTGTTTGTAAACTGGATTATTGCTTTTCTCATCATTTTCTCCCTTGCATTCTTGCATATTCTGCAGCTCTTGCCTTCACCCTGTCTTCGGGCCTTGTCTCAGCAGGAAGCCCCATCCTGATATTGTTTTCACTTACGATTTCCTCAAGCTGTTTTTGTATTTGCTTTCTTTCGCGTATATGCTTTATTTCCTTTACATGGCTTACAATCTTATTTCCAATCTTGTCTAAGCATATTCCTGCAACTCCTGTTCCAGCCGCTATATACGCGTTGCGCAGGCTGTCCTGATTCGGGTTAATAGCATTATAGAATAGCCCATAAACTGCAACGCCCTCAAGCAGCTTTCCGCCTATTTCGAGAACTCTTCTAAGGACTGTTTTTTCATAGTCGTTCATTTTACCCCCTGAATCTTGTTATTTCAGCTGCTTTTCCTGTTTATAAATGTTTCGCTATTAATAAGTGACAACAGAATAGGAAGCTTTAAATATGAAAAAACATCCCAAAAGAGCCATGAAAGACAACTGAATTGATAATTCGTGAGGGCCTTCCAAAAGATGACTAATCCATATCCAAATATTGGCACAGAAACACGGAACATTATTGGTTTTTGCAGAGGGAAAGACGAAACAATAGAGGCAATAGTTTCAGACAGCCATCAAATCAGGACAGACAGGAATCTTGGAGAATGTTTTTTAGGATGCGTATTTGGATGGGATCCTCACAGAAAAGCACAGATTGTTCCGCTGAGGGTTGAAAAGCCAAAAATAAAGGCTTTTAAAAAAAGCAATGATTATGAGGCATTGCCAGAACAAGTAAGAGAAGTGTTTGATGCAGGCTCAATACTTAGAACCTCTTCAGATAAAGATAGTGAGTTCTCTGCTTTGATGTATGCAACCAATGAAAGCAAGCCCCAGGGAAGAACAGGAGTTTTGCTTTACAAGAGAAAGCCCGTTGTTGTTAAGCAGGCAGGCAAGGAGTTTGTTGTAGAGATTAAGGGCGTTGGCGTGCCTAATGGAAACAATTCTATCACAGATTTGCAAACGCGCATGTCGTATTTTGGTTCAGGGCACGCGCGATGGGGAGGGCTTGAGGTAGCACAAGGCAGAAGGGAATTCAGGAATCTGGAAATACTTAGAAATGAAAAGAGTATTGCATTCCGAAATGCAAATTCCCCCAGGGCTGCATTGCTGGTTGAGTATGATGGGGAATTAAGGTATTGCGGGGACAGCACAGACCAGGCTTATCTCTTGCGGTTATCTCCTTCTTCTGTTAGGGCATCTTTTAATGGAAATGATGCCTTCCCCAAAATAAAAAATAAGCCAAATGCAACGGCGATGGGGTTGGCGCAGCAGTTTGTGGAGATGATGACTCTGGATTCCATGCTGATACATACATGCGCCCATTCTGAAAATCTTGTTTTGACTAACGATGGGTATAAGTTTACTGATTTTTCGGACATGAGAACACTTGCAGAATTAGCAGACCCGCATGAGATTATAAGGCTCACATTTCGTGACTATATTGATGAGGTGCCGGATAGGACAAAAAGAGATATTGAAGATTATTGCAGGGAATTATCAAAAGGATTAGGCATTAAATGGAGAACTGAATTAAAGCGCCCAAAGGCTCTTGCTGAAGAGATTTGGAAATCATACATAGCTCCCTGTGCTTTTGAAATAAGAAGAAATGGCTGTAATGGAAGCAGGCAGGAAGTTTTTAGGCAAATTGAAGAGATTGGGGGGTTTGAAGATATTCTTTTGCCTGGTGCTATTGACAGGGTGGTCCTGGACCGTGCGCAACGTTACTTAAAAAATAGGGAAAAGGATGTCCGGCAGGCAGAAGAGTGCCTTGCAGATTTAGATGAATATATACCGCAATTTGCTGCTATCCAGGGGGATGTAAAAGCATGCCGCAATTTTTTTGCAGGAAGATTTAATCATTTGCCAGACGGGCAATTATTAGGACTTGCAAAAAATGAATATAAACAAAGGCTTGATGGAAAGCCAAGATGTGAAGCAAGACTTGATGAGAATAAGAGGCTGCTTGAATTGGCGCGTAAGCATATTAACAGTCCGCGTGAATTTGCAAAATTTAATCCTGAAGTGGTTCCAAGAGTAGGCTTTGCTTTATACCAAATTAAGGGACATCTTGAGCGTGAGGTTGATTTGCTTGAAACAGTTAGAGGGGATATTGCTGACGCCAGCCTGCGGGTTGCGAGAGCGCGGATTGGAGAAATAGGAAGGCTGCTAAAAGATACTTATGGGGTTATTGGCAGATTACGCAAAGATCCCAACTATCTATTAAAATTATCAGTTTTGCCATACGAAAAATATTCGGCATTTAAGCGTGCATAACCATTGAAAACAATAAAACCACGCCGGAGGCTGCTCCTTCCACTATCCTCCATTACAGAAGGCAAATCTCCTTCATGGAATAATCTATGCCTTCTTTTTGCAGCGCCCTCTCTGTTTCCTGCTGGCTCTCTTTAGGCACAATTATGGCATTCGCGCTTATCTTATCGCCTTTTACTTTTCCAAGAATTCCCTTATCTTTGTACCCTGCTTCTTTTCTACCGAAAAAGGCCCTTGTAAACTTCAGGTATTTCTTTTTTATTTTTGGAATTTTAAATATGAACATCACCCTGCGTTCAGCCGGCATTAAAGCGGTTTTTTTTGAGTACAATAATATGCCGTCAGCCATAATGCCTTGCTTAAGCTCCCATTTCTCCAATGCCCCTGCCATTACTGAGATTGTATGCAAAAAACCAAGGCGTTTCCATTTTTCATAATCATTTGAATTATAAAACCGCTTTATCGCATTGACAGCGATTTTTTCTATTGCTCCTGCGTTTTCATCTGCCGTATCTAAAAACAGGTCCATATCGCTTTTTTCCGTAAGCGAGCCTCTTGCTGCAGAGCCGTGCAGGTAAATGCTGTTTATAAGAGCATATGCATCAGGCTCCATAAAAAGAAAGCCCAATGCATCATAGCAATAGGCAATTGCGCGCGGTGTCTGCCTATTCAATTTCTTCACCCAAGCCATGCAGCCTTTCTTTTATAATCTTGTGCAGCTTTTGGAATGCCGCCAGAATCGCGCTTACGCCGGCATTGCTTGGCTTGCCGTATATTGTCTTGTTTCTTTCATCCTCTATGGTATACATTAGGGAAAGAATATCGTCTTTTGCAGGAAAGCTGACTCCGAGCTTCCTGTCAGCCAAGGGCTCAATCTTTTGCCCGGGCTTGGGAGCCTTGAACCATCCATGCTTAATCATTGTCCCGGCGGTTATCTTGCCCATTGCATGCAGGTACAATTCCAAGAGCTCTATCGAGCACGCGGAAACATGTAGCCCGATTGTTGCGGGCCTTCTTTCTATGCCTATTGCTATTGCATCTTCAATTTCCTGTATGTGCTCCTTTATGTGCTCTTTGTGGATTTCTTTTGCAGTCATATAGGAATATAAGTTCCATTTATTTATAAAGTTTTTGGATATAAAAGTTCCTAAAATTAGGAATAAAAGTTCCTAGCGAGCGAGGGTGGAGCGCAAGGCAGAGGAGATTTCCGATATTTTTATATACTCCTTCGTACACTAATTATTCTATGGTAAAATTTTCAAATTATACGGTGATTATTGAACAGGATGAAGATGGGATTTATGTAGCAAAAGTACCTGATATTCCTGGATGCTATAGTCAAGGGAAGAGTGTGGAAGAAGCTGTAACAAGAGTGAAAGAAGCTATCCAAGTTTGTATAGAAGCCGAAGAATTCTTGTATGAACCCTTGAAATTTATAGGAATCCAGCAAGTTGAGGTTCCTGTTGCATCATGACTAAATTAGTTACAATTTCTGGTAAAAAATTATGTAAACTTCTTGAAAAAAGGGGTTTTGAAAAGCTTCATCAAAGAGGAAGTCATATAAGGTATAGGCATCCAGATGGCCGGATAACCGTTGTTCCTGTCCATGGCAATGAAGAAATTGGAAAGGGACTTTTGCGGGAAATTTTAAATCAGGTAAAATTAACTAAAGAAGATTATGAAAAATTTAGGCTGGCGGTTTAGGAAATCTCCGAGCCTTATGTTGCCTAATGGCTGTTAGGCACCCTGTGCCTCTGGCGAGCTCAGGGCTGGTCAGGTCGAGCACCGCAGGGCGAGGAACGGAGAAGTCGAGGAAAAGGCTACTCGTTTGTAAGTGAAAAAGCCCCTAACAAGAAATTCACTTTTAGCGTGCATAACCATTGAAAACAATAAAACCACGCCGGAGGCTGCTCCTTCTATCACTATCCTCCATTACAGCAATCTTAATAAACACAATGCCCATTAAAACCAATATGTCCTTAGGAAGAATTACAGGAAAAGTCTCAACAAACACCTTCTCTTTCACTGTAGAGGGCAATGCGCACAAGTTCGGGTATGTGAAAGTGGCTCACAAGGAGCTTGGCAATGTATTAGCACAAATAATGGAGATTGAGCATACTTCAAATAACACAATCGGCTACTGCAATGTCATAGGGTTCAGGGATAAGAACAATGTCTTAAAAACACTTTCATTTCCCTTTGAATACAATACAGAGGTTGTAAGGGCTGATGATGATTTTGTGAAAGCAACTTTAGGGCTTGAGGCATTGAAAAACGCAGCTTATATCGGCGTATTGGACGGAAGAAAGAACCTGAAAATAAGCTTGGATTTAAACAAATTAATAACAAAGCACATTTTTGTGACAGGCAAGTCAGGCTCTGGAAAAAGCTATACATCTGCTGTGATTCTTGAGGAGCTTTTGGACAAGAAAGTTCCATTGGTAATAATTGACCCTCACGGCGAGTATTCTTCCCTGGCAAACGCAAATACTGATTCTGAAAAGCTTTCTGAATTCGGCTTAAAGCCAAAAGCCTATGCAAGGCAGGTAAGGGAGTTTTCCCCTGACATTGAATTAAACCCGAATGCAAAGCCGTTAAAGTTAAACAGCAAGGGGCTTACGCCTGCTGAGCTCATACATCTTCTTCCTGCAAAGCTTTCAAGCTCGCAGTTAGGCATATTGTATTCTGCATTGAAGAATTTAGGCGGAAATGCTGACTTTAATGAGCTTGTTTTTGAATTAGAGGCTTCTGAGGAAAGCAGCTCAAAATGGACATTGATTAACATGCTTGAATACATTAAAAAGCTTGACCTGCTGTCTGAGAATCCAACGCTTTCTTCTGAGCTGGTTCAGCAGGACAAGTGTTCGATAATTAATCTTCGCGGCATTCCGCCTGAGGTGCAGGAAGTGATTGTCTATAAGATTACAAACGACTTGTTCACTGCAAGAAAAAAAGGCAACATCCCCCCTTTCTTTTTGGTAATTGAGGAGGCGCAGAACTTCTGCCCTGAACGCAATTTTGGAGAGGCAAAGTCAAGCTCTATCATCAGGCAGGTTACTGCAGAAGGCAGGAAGTTCGGAATGGGCATGTGCGTTATTTCGCAAAGGCCGAGCCGTTTGGATAAGAGCGTAATTTCACAAGTATCAACGCAGATAATAATGAAAGTCACTAACCCCCATGACATAAAGGCATTGTCAAATTCAATTGAGGGGATTACAGCTGAAACTGAAAAAGAGATTAAGGACCTTCCTGTTGGCACAGCGCTTGTAACCGGAGTTATTGATTTGCCTTTGTTTGTCAATATCAGGCCAAGAAGGACAAAGCACGGCGGTGAGGCTGTTAACATTCTTTCAATGAATGAGTCATCTCTTTCAGACGACGCTGTTGAGGACATGCTTTTGCTTATCACGCCGAAGATTACTGCAAGAGACTTGGAGCTGATGGAAGGCATTAAAGTAACAACAGTATTGTCTCCTGCTGTGTTCATGCTGTGCAGGCAGGGCAAGGATGAGTTTAATTTATTGATTGACTTGTTTTCTGGAAAAGCAATGACTAATGTTGATTCAGGCGAGGGCTCAAAGCTGCTTGAGTTCGGGCTTGAGGAGCTGTCGCCGCAGCAGGACAGGGTGTTTAAGACAGCAATGCAGATGGCAAGGTTCAAGCCTGCTGAATTGTTTGCAAAGTCAGGGGTTCAGTTCTCTGACTTGTATGACCTGATTACTATCTTGGTAAAGAAAGGGTATTTTGAAAAAGACGGCGATTCTTACTCTGTTTCAGAAAGCCTTAAGCTGTTTTCTTCATTGAAAAATTTTGCATCGTATGAAAAGCCTGAGTTTGGAAGGCTGAAGGCTGAAAAGCTTGACGCGAAATTCAATGTTGAGAAAGCAAAGGAAATCATATCAAGGTTTGCTGACATCAAGTCATTGAAAGAGTGCTGGATTGTAAGGTATGTGAGATAATTCTTCGTGTGTTGCATATGTTTTGGCTTACAGCCCGTTTGCGAGCGCGCGTTTCAGCTTTGCCATCATTCTTAGGCTGCGCTCTTTTAATGTAAATTTCCATATCTCTTCTTCGCCGCACCCATAATTCTCTCCTATTTTTCCGGTATGCACTGTCATTCTGCATGAATCAAAGCCGCAGTAGTTCCCCACTTCGTCAGCATAGACTGTCATGCACATTGAATGGTCGCCGCAGCCATATCCCACTTTTTCAGCGATGACTGTAAGGTCTTGGGCGTTCATTCCGCACCAGTCGCCAACGCGCCTTGCATAAACCTTCACATATCTTGCATGCTCACATAATCCATAGCCTGCATTGTTTCGTATCAATAGTTGTACTGGGCACTTTTCTGTTCCAGAAAGATCGTATCCAATATATTCCACTTGCTTATCCAGAGCACTGGTATCAAGGTCAAACTTTGAATGCCCCGCTTTATGGCTGTCCTGCATCAGCCTTGAAAGGAACAATCCTGTATTGAATGAGTAGTTTTTACTGCCCTGAAATGCGGTCGTTGCCTGCAGAAAAAGATTAATCTGCTCAGGCGTCAAGATTGGCAATTCCAGACCACAAGCTTCCCTGAATGCTCTATGTGCTACAGGCGTAAGCTCAAATGGCTTTGGTGTGCATGGCAGATATGCTTCATAATTCTTCATTATTTCATCAAGCCCTTCAAAAAAAGCGCCTATCATTGTGCATTAGCTCCGTGTATCCGGCGCATTCCGCAAACACTGCCGTAAAGGATGGAATGATATCCATTATATACATCTTCATTATCGCCGTCAAGTTCAGGATAGTCAATATGCCCCATTACTAAAGGCCTTGCGAACGGCTTTTCCTGCCGCGTTGCGTAATTTGAGTGCGCTGCAGCGACGGGGATGCTTGTTTCCCCAAGGCTGTTGAGAAAGCGGCCGTATGGTCCTGCAAAATTCCTGAAAAGGAACTGCGCGAGCGGGTATCCTGCAAGATACATTGTAGGCAGTTCCATAAAATAGCGGTCAGCCAATCCGCCTCTCCAGCCCTGTATGCGCAGGACCCCGCTTTTTATTGCTTTTTTAGGGTCTGTTTCCGCATGAGCCATAAGCTCATTAACAATGGCGTCATCAAGATAAAACTCCTTGCCATATTTGTGTCTTTCTTGTGCTTTTTCCGGAAACCTCAGGATAGGGCTGTATTCGCGGGATGCAACAAGTATGTCTCCGTTGAGCATGTAATTGAAATTCTCAGCTAAAAAGAACATATCTGTGAGAATCGGGCTGCCTGGCGCGCGTATTTTGCCAGCGACGCAGTTAAATTGCGGGGACCAAATCTCCCTGACAACAGGAGGAATATCTTTGCTTGCAATTCTTGCCTCTGCAAGCTCCATTGCGGTTATCACTTCAAGCCCCTCTGCTTTCAGGGCTATAATATCCTTCGCAGGATGGAAGCCGTTGTGGAAATGCGCTTCTAAGATTTCTCCGCTTTCTTTCATTATCCTTGATTTGCATGGATTGGCTGTCATTTTACTTGCCTCCTTTTTTTGTTTTTTCTTTATCACGATACAGTGCAACAGGCACAATTATTGTTTTCTGCGGCTTCTCATCTATCCCCAAGCCTAAACTGGACATCTTGGTTGAGTATCGGTTTCCTACACTGAAATATTTTGCTTTTTCCAGCAAAGAGGCGTTTGCATCCAGCCTTGCTGCATCAAGCTTCGCCCGCACCCCTTCCATTGATGTCTTGTATGGATTTTCCTTAAGGTAAGCGTTGAATGCTTCGTTTATCCTGTCAAAAGGCACCGCATTTCTTGTTGCCTTATACGAAGTATCCCCGCCGTAATCGCAAGAGACACAGTAGATTCTGGCGAGCATAGGCGTTCCCAGGGGGATAACATCCACCGCCTTGCCTTCAGCCTTAAACCCTTGTATCTCATCATCCCAAACTATCTGCACTTTTTTGTCAAGCCCAAGCTTTTCTTTTTCTTGTTTTGTTAAATTACACCCCCTGCATTCCTCCCCTAGGCTTTCTGTTTCACCTGCTTCGGAAACCCCTCTTTTTCTGAATATGATAACATCTATCTTTCCGCCGTGCCTGTTTATGCCCCATTTTTTATGATATCCCGCTTGCCAGCCCACATCCAAATACCTTTTGATAACTTCTCTTATAACTTCCATTGGAATGTCTTCATCTAAATCGTAGTCATATCCCGGTTCATTATGAAAACAGGGATTATAAAATGTGCTAAGTTCATGATTAATAGAGTTAACCAGCATATGTTCCAGTTCTTCAAGCTTTGCTTTTGGTGTTTTCATTTTTATTTCTCCCTATTCATTTCTTTTAATACTCTTGCCATTTTCTTCTTGTCTTGTCAAGCAGCGCATAGGTTACCGCAACAAAAGTGTCCTTGTGCTTCTTAAGGCGCAATGTTTCTGCTATGCCTGCAGCCATATCGCTATTTCCTGTTGCTGCATACGCTGCCGCAACCATGCTTGTATCGCTTACTCCTCCAGAATTGAATTTACTTTTTTCAGCGCGATACCTATAGAGGCCCCGCTGCCTGCCTATTTTAAGCTCTATCCCCTCAAGCAATTCCCCTGCTCTCTGCCTGTTCCCGACTGATGCGAATGCCAGCGCCATTGCTGCGTTTGCACCGGTTGTTATAGCTTCAGGAGATATTATTTGGCAATAGGCAGTATTTGTACCGGAACAGTAAAGAGAATTCTTTTTGCCTATCCATTTGTCTATGTCTTTTAATATAGCAAGCGCTTCGTCCTTATTCCCAAGGGTTGAATATAATGCAGCAACAAGCGCGCTGTCTTTTGTGAGCAATGCATTGCTCTCAGAGTTGTTATAGTAGAGTCTGCCAAATTTCACTTTTCCTATGTGCTCTTCTATCCCCTTCAGCATTTCACTTGCCCTTTCAGTGTTTCCGATAAGAGCGTATGCGATTGCTGCTGAAGCGTTCTTCGCAAGCAGAACACAGGGATGGATTCTGTCTCCCCCTTTATCAGCCTCCCCCATGAACAAAACACCATGCATATTGTTGATGTTTTGTTTCTTGACCTTTTCTTCAAGTGAAATAAGGATTCTTTCTGCAAGTGCTTTTCCTGAAAATTTCGGCTTTGGCTTAAGCTTTTCTATTGCTTTGGCTTGTTTCTTTTTTAAGCGGGCTATAATGCATGCATTCACGCTTTCTCCGCCAGGCGCGCATTCAAAGTTTGCGATTGCCTTCTCATATAATGCAGGGTCTTTTGTGATGTCTGCCGCATATGCGGAAATTTCAGCAGCAGGAAAGGCAAGTTCCTTTGCTTCAAAGATTTCTACTGCTTTTATTAGGCTTGGCAAATCCTTTTTCCCTATCACCTGTTTGCGGGACACGCACCTGTGCACCAGGCTTGCAAACCCGAGCTCTGCATCAAACTTTTGCTCAGGATTCTCTGTTTTTGTCAATCCTTCAATATTCTTGCCTTTGCTCATTTTATTCGTCCCCATTCTTGTTCAGGCAGTTCTTCCTCATTCCCATCTGCTTGTATAAAATATATCCTATTGCCCTTGCCTGTTCCAACATACTTCTTCATATTTTCCAACGTCTCAGGTTTCTTTGCCTTGAATATTGAGCGTTTTGCATTGGAGCCGCACCAGTCCCCTGCATCCCCTCCAATAGTGATTCTTGAGTCTTCTGCCTCAAAGCCACATGCATTTCTCGCATTCCCTGCAATGCTGATTGTTGAGCTTTTTGCATTCCAGCCGCAGTCTTTACTTGCATTTCCTCCAATGCTGATTGTTGAGCTTTTTGCATCATGGCCGCAATAAGCCCCTGCATCCCCTCCAATAGTGATTGTTGAGTCTTCTGCCTCATAGGCGCAGAAGTGCCCTGCATTCCCTGCAATGCTGATTATTAAGCGTTCTGCATGATCGCCGCAGTGCTCCCCTGCATTCCCCTCTATAGTAATCTCCAGCGGATTTCCATCTTTGCCTCTTGCTCCCCATCCTATAAAATGCAGTTCTTTTAATGCCCTTGTGTCAAGGCGGAAACTATCGTAGCCGGCGTCATAGCTGTTCTGAATCAGCCGTGTTACAAAAAGCCCTGTATTGTTACCATATTTTTCGTGCGCTTTGTAAGCTATTGTCACCTGCAAAAACCTGTTTATCTCCTCCGGCTCAAGTATATTATTGACATTATTTATAAAACTCTTTTTCTCTCCCCATTTCTCAATTCCAAGTGCCACCTCATACTGCTTGAGCAAAGCATCCATTCCTTTATATTGAATGCCTCCTTCTGTTATCCGCCCTCTTCCGCTGCGAATATCTGCTTGAGGACTGGAAAATTGCAACTCTCCAAGATCTATCATTCTTGTTGCTGGTGCTGGCATTTCTATACCCTTTTCTGCTAAAAATGAACGAAGTTGCGGCTGAAACATCGCCAGTTCGCTAATGTATGCTTTAACACAAGAACTCTGAAACTGCAAGGCTGTTACAGCAGCATTGAGTTCGCCTTTTTTCAGGGCTGATTTAGCGGCGGCATAATACCCTTCTATGGCTTCACAGACTTCTATTCCTCTCTCACAATCAGGGTGCATGCCTCTTAATTTGGACATGGCTTTCGCTTTCTTGCCCGCTTCCTCAACCAGCCTTTCAAGCTCTGCTTCCGGTGTTTTCATTTTATTTGCTCCCATTATGCGCTATTTCTTGGGATAATAGCGTAATATACAGCCCATATTTAAGCCTTTCTGTTTGTTGCCACTAAAAAGGCAGATGTTATGAAAGCCCCTCCAATTCACTTATTTCCTTCATTGAAAAACAATTAAAGCAATAAAACCAAAGCCGCCTTTACCGCCCTTTTTTAGCCGCAGAAATCCGCCTTTACTGCTTTTCCTTATCACAAGCCTTTTATATAACCATTTAATTATATGCCATTATGCAGCCCATAAGGAAGATTGAGAAAGGCGAATCAGCTGAAGGGTACGCCAGCAGCCTTGCATACCAGCTCTTCAAAGGCATAACAAGAGACACTGGCCTGCCTTACACCCATGACCACCTTGCAAAACTTGCATTGCTGACAGGCGAGCTTACGCTTCAGTCAAAGTATCAGGATGCCTTAATCGCTGCTGCATGGCTGCACGATGCTGCCGAAGACATAGAAAATATAGATGTGTTCAACCCGTTTGAAAAAGAGCCAAAAAAAGAGGGCGGTGTTGTTTACCTCAACGACTTATTTGCTAATGCAGGGGAAATCGGGGAATTTATATGTTTTGTCATAGACCTCATGACGCACAGGAAAGGGGCGCTTTACCAGGACTATGTCTATAAGATTTTCACTTTTCCTGAAAAACTGTTATTGAAAGACCTCCACATCCTGGCAGGCGCGCTTAAAATGGCGGATATCAGGCTTAACACAAACCCTGATGAAAGAAAGAATGTCAATAAATGCGTTGAAGACTATTTCAGCCTTAGGAATGCGGATGAAAAAACCCTTGAGGCATTCTACAGCAGGACAAAGACAATTGACGCATTCAGGAAAAAGGGCTCAATGGAGTTTGATGTTGGCTTGTTTGTTGAGGCGCTGATTGACGGCTTTAAGCAAAAGCAAAGGGCGATAGCAACAGACAACATCTGCCAGTACCTGCCCCTTGCAGAGCATAGGCTTCTCATAGAAGTAGGGAAAAATAACGGGCTCTTTAACTGGCAAAAGCTGAGGAGCATGCTGAAAAGCACTTATACAGACTCGCTCAGGTGCTATCCAGGAAGCTTGTATGACATTAAAAGAATGGGCATCAACAGGAAAGCGCCCAAGGTTCCGGGTTATGCTTCAATATTCACAGAAATCAGGCAGGAAGCTGCAAAAGGATTCCATTGGGCTTGATGGCTGGCATTTCTGGTTAACATCTTAAACAGGAAGGCTTATATACTATTTCTGTTTATATTGTTAAACAGAAAGAAAATGGACAAAAAGATACATATTCTAATCGCAAAGGTGCATCTCGATATTGCAGAAGACATGCATGAAAAGTTTAAGCGGGCTAGCGGCAATGACTCAAAGGTTGCGTACAGGACAGTTGCTGCGCAAAATTACTTTTATGCAGGCATAAGCTTGATAGAGGCAAAGCTTGCTGAATTGGAGATGCATTCTTACAGCCA
>Ga0180009_10002474_pt1 | contig 21722 bp, 24 predicted proteins | sample OS_PC_MetaG_FD_123537 | JGI IMG/M metagenome (GOLD analysis project Ga0180009, IMG submission 123537) | Groundwater microbial communities from the Aspo Hard Rock Laboratory (HRL) deep subsurface site, Sweden - OS_PC_MetaG | ecosystem: Environmental > Aquatic > Deep subsurface > Groundwater...
CGTGGTGAATTCTTTCCGATCTCCCCAACCTCTGCTCCGTACTTCCGTGCCTCCGTGGTGAATTCTTTCCGATCCACCCAACCTCTGCTCCGTACTTCCGTGCCTCCGTGGTGAATTCTTTCCAATCTCCCCACGAAAATGTGGTCTTTTCATTTTCCCTCTTATCTCTTGCCCCTTTCCTCACCCCTTACTCCTCACGCCTCACCTAAAATAATTTGGCAAATTTTTTCCTGGTCTTGTTTTTCCAGATACGGGTGCATGGGCAGGCTGAATATCTCGCCGGCTATCTTTTCGGCTACCGGGAAGTCGTTTTTCCGGTAACCCAGGTCGGCAAAGGCTTGTTGCAAATGCAGGGGGATTGGGTAATACACAGCGGTGGGGATGTTGTTTTCGCGCAATTTCTTGATCATCTCCTCGCGCCGGGGATGCAGCAGCGAATACTGGGCCCAGGCCGAGATGTTTTCAGGCAGGATGCGGGGCACCTGCACTGTCCCCTCCAGCATGGCGCTGTAACGGGCGGCAACCTCCTGGCGCAGTTGGATCTCCTCGGCGAATATTTCCATCTTGGCCAGCAGCACCGCCGCCTGCAGGGAATCCATGCGGCCGTTGATGCCCAGGCGAACGTTGGTGTACTTGTCGACGCCCTGGCCGTGCACGCGGATCGAGAGGAGTTGCTCATAGATATTTTTGTGGTCGGTAAAGATCATGCCGCCGTCCCCGTAACAGCCCAGGGGTTTTGCCGGAAAAAAACTGGTGGCGGCGACCGCGGCCAGGGCCCCGGCTTTTTTGCCTTTCTGGCTGGCACCGAAGCTCTGGGCGGCATCTTCCAGGACAAACAAACTGTACTTGTCGGCAATGGCCTGAAGAGCCTGGTAATCTGCGGGCTGGCCGAACAGGTCGACCGGGATGATGCCCCGGGGCTTTAATTTTTTTTCGCTGCCGACCCGTTTTATCTCTGCCTCAAGTTTTTGCGGGTCGATATTGAATGTTTCCGGGTCAATATCCACGAACACCGGTGTGGCCCCCAACAGGGTGATGACCTCGGCCGTGGCGATGAAGGTGAAAGTGCTGGTGAATACGGCGTCGCCCGGGCCGATGTTTTCGACCATCAGCGGCATGAGCAGGGCGTCGGTGCCGCTGGCCACCGAAACGGTATATGGGACGCCCGTGAAGGCGGCCAGTCTTTCCTCGAGTTCGCGGATCTCCGGTCCCAGGATGTACTGGCCGTGGTCCAGGATTTTTTTAAAACCGGCCTCAATTGCTCCGCGGATCCTTTTCTGCTGGGCTGCCAGATCGATGAATTGCATATATTTATCTCCTTTGGGCCTGGCGGCGGTGTTCCAAGCCATTCCCCATCCATCATACATTATTTTCATGTTCCCATGCAAATCCTGTTTTGGAAAGAGCGATTTTGACAAAAATTGTCATTTCTAGTGACTTATATTGGCATTTTCCTTTGCGCCATGACTTGAAAGTTGCCTGCAGGCTTGTGTTTTAACTTGGCAGGCAAATTGCTTATAAATAGCAGATTCTTAAGGAGGTTCTTATGAACAAAAAAGGTTTTACCTTGATTGAATTACTGATCGTCGTAGCCATCATCGGCATCATCGCCGCCATCGCCATACCCAACTTGCTGGTTGCCCTGCAGAAAGGCAAGCAGAAAGCGACCATGGGTGACCTGAAGACGATCGGCACGGCAATCGAGAGTTATGTCACTGATTGGTCCATTGCTCCCACGAATTCCAACTTCTTAGCTGATCTTGGCGCACCTTGGTTTGAGCCGTTCTACATCAAGATCTGCCCCAAATTCGATGGCTGGGGAAACCGCTTCCTGTATACGGTCCCCGCTGGCGACCAGTACACCATTTTTTCCGGCGGCCGTGGCACGCAAGCCGCTGCTTTAGTTGATGCTGGATTGTACGACTGCACCAGGCTTTCCGATTTCAACCTCGACATTGCCTACTCTAACGGTCTCTTTACCGTGGGTCCCGTAGTCAAAAGATAAGCTCGGCGTATTCATTGTTTAAAAGCGGCTGGAAATGTTTTCCAGCCGCTTTTTTTTTGCTGGTTAATTTTTCGGCAAGCGGCGTCAAACCTTTATTCTTTCTGCGCCTGGCTTATTTTTTATTTTTACTGGCGCTGTTTTTTTTCTGCCGCCGCGTCAATCTGCAGAAAATCCTGACCCCCATCAGCGCCGGCATCGCCCTGATCGTCTTCCTTTACGGCATCGCCCAGAAATTCATCCTCTTTCCCTTCATTCTCGAGCAGCCTGATTCGCTGCATTCGTTTTTTGCCCAGGCCATGCGTGCCCGTGTCGCATCCGGCCGCATTTTTGCGATTTTCCCCCTGCCCACCCTGTACGCCATGGTCTGCGGCCTGCTGCTTATATTTATTGTCCACTATTTCTACCAGGCCCGGGGCCGGGGCCGGGTCCTCTGGTTTTTCCTGCTGCTCCTCGGCGCTTTCAACCTGGCCTTGACCCAATCCTTCGGCGGCATCATTTTCTTCACCCTGGCCGTATTGTTTTATCTTTTCGTTTCGGGTGTTTTTAAAATCAGGTACCTGGCGCCGCTGCTCATGGTCCTGGCCCTGGTTTTTTTCACGGTGACGGCCCTGCGCTTTTCCGAAGCCCGGGAGCTGGCCCCGGTCAAGCTGCGTTTCGCCAACTGGCTACAGGCCGGCCGCGTGATCGCCGCGGCGCCGCTGCTGGGCGTTGGGCTGGGCAATTATGAAGCCGCGGTGCCGGCGCACGTTTATGCGGGCGAACCCGCCTCCATCTATGCCCACAATTTTTTCCTGCAATGGGCGGCAGAAACGGGGATTCCCTTTTTCCTATTGCTGATCGCCGTTTCCATCCCCTTCTTCAAAAAAAATCTGGCGTACCTTTTCAGTCCCGAACACGCCCTGTTCGCAGCGGCTGCCATCCTGATCCTGCTTTTCAATATTTTCGATGTGGGCAACTACTTTTTCGCGGCCGGGATCAGTTTTGCCGTGGTGTTTTCCCAGCTCGTCAGGGTGGAGTGCCCGCTGCGGCTGCGTCATTTTGCCGTGACCGCCCTGCTGGCTGTTGTGCTATTGGTCAGCGAAGCCGGCGCCGCTCAACAAAGAACCGCCGATCTTTGGCTCGGTCGCCAGGACTTGGTCCAGGCCGAAGCCCATTACCGCCGCGCCCTGGCTCTCAGTCCCTTGGCCTACCGCTCCTGGCTGGGGCTGGCCCATATGGCCTGGCAGCAAAATGATTTTTCCAAGGCCGAGCGGATTTTGAAAAAGGTGTTGCAAATTTACCCGGAACAAGCGTATGCCAATTACCGGCTTTCGCAAGCGGCCCAGCGCCGCGGCGCTTACCTGACAGCGTTGGTTCACGCCCGTCAGGCAGCCGCCGCCGACAAGAAAAACAGGGAATACCAGAGGTGGCATGAATTTATTCAAGCAAATTTTGCCAGGTAGTCCGCGCTTTCAGGAAGTTGAATTTTCAGTCCTTTCGGGGTGGGCACTGTTCTTTCCCGTCAAGCAATCCTATTTGTATTTTCTTGGCTTCGCTTTATTGCTGGCTGCCTTTACCTTGCGCAAGGTCGTCACGCTCAAAAATATCACCCTGACCCGGTTTTCCACTTTCCTGCTCTTGTTCAATGGACTTTTCATCTTCAGCGCTTTTTTTTCGCCGCATCCCTTCAAGTCGCTTTTGTTTGTCGGCGATATTCTCCTGGTGTCGCTGTGGTTCATCCTTTTTTATTTGGAAAAAAGCGACATAGGCCGCTATCTGCGGCTGCTGGCCGCGATGATTTCAGTTTCTTCCCTGGTCGTGCTGGTTTTTTTTACGCTTGGGGGCGGCAGCGGCCCGGCCGGGCAAATTTTTAAAAATCCCATCCTGCAGGGCATTGTCTCGGCGTTGGCTGCCCTGGTTTTCCTTCATGCCCTGCTGCAAAAATACAGTCATGCCGACCTGGCTTTGCTGGGGCTCAATTTCACGGCCGTGATCATCAGCGCTTCCAAGGCTGCTTTTTTGGGTCTGGCCTTGTACGCTGCGGTCATGATCCTGTCACGGAAGAGACGGTGGCTGGTTTACTTTTTTTCCATCTTGGTGCTGCTGGTGCTGTTGCCCAATCCCCTGCGGCGCATGGTGGGGCATTCGCTGCACCAGGACCCCTATGTTTTGAACCGCCTGGATATATGGAGCATGTCGGCGCGCATGTTCCGCCATCATTTTTGGACCGGGGTCGGTCCCGACCTGTTCATGGAAGCGGCCAAGCGCTTCAATTTTCCCCAGGAAAAAGGGCCGGCACGCTATGGCAAACTTCCCGAATCGCCGCACAGTGATTATTGGAAGATCATTGTTGAAAACGGCTTGCCCGGGCTGGTTTTCGTTTTTGTGTTCCTCTTTTTTGCCATCCGGCGCATGCTCTCGCCCCCCTGGTTCGATCTGCCGAAACTGCTGCTGGGTTTTTTACTGCTGCAGATGCTTTTAATTAATTACATTTTTAATTTCTTCTTCATTTTGATTATATTTTTGCTGCTGCATGATTTTTTCTTTACCAGGCAAAGATTTGTATCGCTTCAGCCAGGTTTCCGCATCTTTTTTTCGTCTTTACTGATTTTTTTGGTTGTGACCCTGTACCTGTTTCCTTTTTTCGCGGACCGCAGCCTGGATGAGGCGTCCAGGGAAAAAAACATTGTGCGCCGATTTGCCCTGCTCAAGCGTGCGGCGCTTTTTAGTCCCCTGGACGAAAGGGTGCCCCTGGCCAAAGCCGAAGTCCTGGGTGTTTTCGCCAGAACTCAAGCCAACCTGGAGGCCTGGGCCGACGCCGTGGCCAATCTGCGCCTGGCCCAAAAACTGGATGGTTATGGCAATTCCGCCCTTTTATTGGAATCGGCGCTGTTCAGGGATTTATTGGCCACATCAGTCCAATACCCGGCTTTGGCTGAAGAAATTCTGGCACCCCTGCGCCGGGCCGAAAAAAATGATCCCTTCAAGCCGTTTTTAAAACTGCAGCAGGCGGTTATCCTGCGCGAGCTCGGACGTCTTCAGGAAGCCCGGCTCCTGGCGTCGGCCGCCCTGGATCTTGAACCTGAATATGTGGCGGCACTTGTGTTCATCCATGAACTCGACGGTCTACAGGTCTCGGACCCGGCCCTGCAAAGGCTGCTGGCCCAAATCCGCGGCAAGGCAAAAAAACTTGGCGCCAAACCCGGTTCTTATCTGTTCAACCTGCACCAGCTGCCCGATAAAACCGCTGCGGAACGATGATCAATCGACCTGGGCTTCCAGCCTGACGAATATATAGGGATTGCGATTGTCGTTGGTACGGATCTTGACCATGCTGTTGAAGCTGGCCTTTTCGAAAGGGGTGAAGTTGAGGGTGATCTCGCTGCTCTTTTTGGCGGCCAGGACACTGGTTTTGAATACCATGGAAACTTCAGGGCTGCAGCTGATTTCGAGGACGCGCAGGTCCATGTTGCCGCTGTTGCTCAGGTTGAGCTTGCGCATGTAGGTTTTTCCGATACTGACGCTGCCAAAGGCGAAATGGTCGGGCTTGAGGTCTGCCTGGGCAAAATCCTTCATGGTTACGGTGCCGCTTATGGTCAGGCGGACTTCCGGAGTGTCGGGATCGTTGCTGGTTACCGTGATGCTTTTGACGACCTTACCGTTATAGCCGCTGGTATTGAATTTGCTGGAAATCGTTCCTTTTTCTCCGGCCAGGAAATCTTTTTTGGTCAAGGCGGTGGTGGTGCAGCCGCAGGCAGGAATGACTTTCTTGATGTGAAGAATATCCGTGCCCGTATTTTCGAATTCAAAATTGATGTCCACGATTTTGCCGCTGTTCACTTCGCCGAAATCCAGAATCGCGTTTTTGAACTTGATGGTCGGCTTGGCAAACAGCGCTGCCGCCAGCAAAAAGATCAAAACAAAAGTATTTTTTTTCATTTTCCCTCCAATTCCTTGATTTTCTTTTCGATGAGACGCAATTTATCCTTCCATTCGGCCAAATTCCTGACCAAGACCATGTTTTTGCGCCAAGAGCCGATCTCCTGATGCGGGATACCGGCAATGATCATCCGGGTTTTAACCGATCTGGTGACACCGGATTTGGCTGCGATCATGACCCCGTCGGCGATCTGGATATGGTCGGCGAGGCCCACCTGCCCGCCCATGATCACCTGGGCGCCGATCCGGGTGGAACCGGAAATGCCGGTTTGTGCGGAAATTGCCGTGTTTTTACCGATGTGGACATTGTGGCCGATCTGCACCAGGTTGTCCAATTTCACGTTTTCGGCCAGGACCGTCTCCTCGATAGTCGAGCGGTCGATGCAGGTATTGGCGCCGATCTCACAGCCGTCGCCGATGATCACTTTGCCTTTCTGGGGAATTTTCACCGCCGTGCCGTCGGCGCTGCGTCCGAAACCGAAGCCATCGGCTCCGATGACCGCCCCGGGGTGGATGATCACCCGGTCGCCGATTTCCACGTTTTCGCGGATGACTACCTGGGAATAGATCAGGCATTCACGGCCGATTTTGACATTGTGATAAATGGTGACATTGGCGTGAATTTCCGTGTCGGCTCCGATCTGGCTGTTGGCGCCGACAAACGAAAAAGGGCCTACCCTGACGTTAGCTTCCAGCCGGGCCTTTGCGGAAATGTCGGCATTGGCGGCGACGCCCGTGCAGAAAGGGACGCGGGGATTGAAATATTCCAACAGCCGGGCAAAAGCCAGTTGGGGATCGGAGACAAAAACCAGGTTGGCGTAAGCGATCGGACTGCCCTCGGCTACGATCAGGGCGCCGGCTTGCAGGCAGGAAATATCCGGGTTTTCCTTTTTCCTGGCAACAAAGGCGATATCGTTCGGACCGGCCGCGGCCAGCGCCTGGACCCCCTTGATTTCAAGGGATTCGTTTCCGCGCAGTACGCCGCCGATCAGGGCGGCAATTTCTTTCAATTCAGGCATTTTTCTCCTTGTCCAGAAGATAAGTCATTTTGGCTCCATAGAGCATGATGCCCATGGTGAGCTCCATCCAGAATCCGAACAGGATAATGGCCACGATCGGATCCTCCATTTTACGCAGCAAGGACACATGCACCAGATAGTAAGTATATGCCCTTTTGATGGTTTCCCATAACAGGGCTGAAAACATTGAGGCTGTGAACGCCGCCCCGGCTGCGACTTTTTTTTCCGGGATCCATTTGAACAGAATGTAAAAAAACAACAGAGTGATCAGGAATGGCAGGAGATATTTAATGAGAAATCCGTTGGTAGCCTGAATCAAAGCAGAATCGATGTGGCTTTTTGTGGGCTCGTATTCTTTAAAAACAGTGGTGATGGTCGAAATCAGCCCGGTTAAAAAGAAAGAAGAAACGATCAGGATGACAACGATGATCAGCAATCCGAATTCCTTGATCCTTTTGATGAAAAAGCTGCGCTTGGTATTGATGAAAAACATATCGTTGACGAAGCGGACGATTTTTTTAAATACCAGTATGCCCATGAACAAAAACACTCCCAGTCCGAACAGTCCCAGGTGGCCGATTCTATCGCTCAATTCGCTGGCGTGCGTGAAAAAAACCGGGGCGATCTGCTGGAAAAACTCCGGTGAAAACGGATAGATATTTTGCAGGGCGTTGTCCGGTGTGCCCATGAAGCCGCTGAACAGGTAGGAAAAAAAGATCAGCAGAAAAAAAGATGAAAAAATCGAATAGTAAGCCAGGATAGAGGACTTATCGATTCCGTTTTCGTGCAAAAAACACTTCAGCGCCAGCCAGGCGCTTTTCAGAATTTTCAATGGCGCTGAAGTGCTTTTCCTGTTTTTCATTGGAGAAAAAAGGGAAGGCCTCACGCCTTCCCCTTGTATGGTGAAGTTAACGCACCGTGTATTTGCCCCAATTGACGAAAAACAGAATCAGATCGATGAGCAGAACATAGATGACCAGGGACTCCATCAGGGCCAGGGCGATGATCAGCAGGCCGCGGATGGAATCGGCTGCAGCCGGGTTGCGGGCTATGTTGTCTGCTGCATTGCAAAAAGCCTTGGATTGGCCGTATATGCCCATAATAGCCGCCACGGTCAGACAAACGCTGCCGATAAGGATGGTCCAGAAAAACAGTGTAATGACGGGCATGGTTTTGTCAGGGCTCTGCGCCGGCAGAGCCGCGGTCAGGGCCAGCAATCCCGCAATGAACAACAGTGATTTTTTTCTCATAAACATTTTCCTCCTTTATTAGTGTTCCGATGCGATGGCGCCGGCCAAGTAGACCGACGACAGCATAATGAAGATATATGCCTGCAGCAAGGATGTGAAGATGGCCATGGCCATCATGGGTAGTGGGGCGAAAAAGGGAACCAACGAAACCAGGATGATGATCACCAGGTCTTCACCAAAAATATTGCAGAAAAGCCGGACGGTCAATGACATGGGCCGGGAAAAATGGGAAATGATTTCTATGGGCGTGAACAGCCAGCCCAGCCACCAGGCCGGTCCGGTGAATGTTTTCAAGTAACCGAAAAAACCGTGTTTTTTTACCCCCTGCGAGTGGTAATACAGAAAGATGAAAATAGCACAGCCGGCCGGGGCGTTCAAATTGGCAGTAGGCGAAGCCATTTCGGGAAAAAGACCCAGAAGGTTGGACAGGGCGATGAACAGTCCCAGCGTTCCCAGGGCGGGAATGAATTTGCGTCCTTCCGTGCCGATCATGTCGTCGACGATGTTGCGGAAAATCAGGTAAATGGATTCCAGCAAGGTCTGCATTTTGGTCGGGAACAGGGTAAGATTTTTTACGGTGAGTTTAAAAAAAATCACCAGGATCAGGGTGACGATCATGGCCATGATCACATGGGTGGGAAGGGGATCCCCTTTGAAATGAATGCCGGCAATGGCGGCGGCGGATTTCAGGAGCCAGTTGATCCAGACGGCGAATAAGGGATTATGTTCCATGGAAAAGGTTTTTGCAAAGACGCTGAATTCCCACCCCGACAATACCCAAATAAATCATGGCCAGTCCCTGGATAAAAAAAATGATGCCGTACTTGGCCAGGCGGCTGACGATAAAAAATGTTCCGGCAATAACCAACAATTTCGCCAAGCTCGTTAAGAAAAACATCGTTTTGTCCTTGCCTTTTTCAAGTATGCGGTCTGTGAGCCGGATCAGTATGAAAAAGCCGGTAATACCGATGGCGGCGCCCGTAAGGGAGATTATACAATAAATGATGTTTTTTGTAAAAAAAAAAATCAAGACAGCAGCCAGGATTTCTAGGCCGGCAACGATGCGGATAAGGTTTTTGAGAAAATCATCCTTACTTTTTTGGCTCATGTGGACGCGTTACGGAAAACAGGTTGAAAAAACCGGCCAGGATTCCATAAATGATGAAAATAATGGTGAGATAAGGATCGGTTTTCAGCCATTTATCTAAAAAATAGCCGATAGTGAAACCGACAAGAATGGAGGCTGGAAACATCAGGCCAACCGAGGAATAATCGATCCACTTTTTCTTGCTTTCCTTCCCGGGGTGATTTATTGGCATTCATGCCACGACTTGAACGGTTTGCCGACGTTCAGTAATCCTCGTCCTCTTCGTCATCTTTCAAATCGAAACCGTCCAGGTCCTCTTCGGATTCCTCGTCGCCGAAGTTCTCATCTCCTTCGTAATAGTTCATGGTTTCGAAATCCTCTTCGCCGAATTCGTTCTTGCGGGTTTCAATGGCTTTATAAAACTCATCTTCATCTTCATAATGGCGGATGAAATTGGCATCCAACTCACTGTAAAAAAGTTCCAGATAGTCGTCCTCGATGTAACAAAAAACCGACATGTGCTCGTCTGTGTCCAGGTCTCCGATCACTTCTATGACTTTGCTAGCTGCGGCTTTTAGCGTATCAAGCATTTGCCACGATATAATTTCCAACTGTTCCATCGGCAATCACTCCTTTTCAGTTTTAATATTGTCTTTATTTAATTTGATAATATGTTTTTGTCAAGTGTTTTTTAAATATTTTTTCAGATATTGTCCAGTCAGCGATTTCCTGCTTCGCAGCAGGGCGGCCGGGCTGCCGCTGAAAATGAGATGCCCGCCTGCCGTGCCTCCCGCGGGGCCGAGTTCGACCACATAATCGGCGGCGGCGATCATGGCTAGATTGTGCTCGACGGCCACCACGGTGTTGCGGTTGTGCAGCAGCCGGGCTATGAGTTTCTGGAGCACGGCGATGTCGTAACCGTGCAGGCCGAAGGACGGTTCATCCAACAGGAACAGCATATCCGCTTTTTCCTGGTTGAGGTATTTGAGCAATTTGAGTTTTTGCAGTTCGCCGGTGGACAGGCTGCCAAGTTTTTCCCCCAATTGCAGGTAACCCATGTCATTGTCCTTTAAGTTATTTAAAACGGCTTTAACTTGCGGGATCTCGGAACCCAGTTCGTAGCTGAACTCCTTGATGCTCATGGCCAGAACGTCGGCAATGCTTTTGTTTTTGTGCGTGATCTTCAGCACATCGGGCGAGAAGCCGTTGCCGCGGCAATGGCTGCAAATGGTTTTTACGGCCGGCAAAAACTGCATTTCGATTTCCAGGTAACCCCGGCCCTTGCATTCCGGGCAGCGTCCCAGGGGCGAATTGAACGAAAAGTGGCCGGGCAAATATCCCAGCAGGCGGCTGGAATGCAAGGCGGCAAAGAATTCCCTGATCGGGGCGAAGATATCAAAAAAGCCTGCGATATTGGTGCTGCTGCGCATGTGGCTGATCCCCGGGTCGATGTGAATGGTTTCGCCGATGCCGGGAATGCGTTTGTTTTTCAGATAGATCTCATCATACAAAAGCGTGCTCTTGCCGGCGCCGCTGACCCCGGCGATGACCGTCAGTACCTGGCGGGGAATTTGCAGGTTTAAGTTTTTCAGGTTGTGGGCGCAGGCGTTTTTGAAAGTCATGAAACCGGGTGCGAATTTATTTTCAGGGGAGATCTTCGCTTTAATATGGAAATATTTCTGGGTTATCGTGGTTTGCGAATGGAAGAATTCCTCTTTGCTGCCGCTGAAGATGACTCGCCCGCCCTGGCTGCCGGCGCGCGGCCCCAGTTCGATAACGTGGTCGGCATAATGGATGAGGCGCGGATTGTGTTCGACCAGGACAATGGTGTTGCCGTTTTTCTTCAGTTTTTGCAGAAAAAAATTCATCTTTTCATAATCGGCCGGGTGCAGGTCGGCCGAAGGTTGGTCGATGATCAGGAGCGAATCGGAGAGGGTGGAACCCATAATGAATGCCAGATTGATGCGTTGATGTTCGCCCTTGGAAAGGGTGAATGTCGGCCGGTTCAGCGGGATGTAGTGCAGGCGGCTCTGGATCAGGAATTTCAGTTTGACGGCGATTTCAGTGAAAACGTCAGGGGCTATTTTATTCTGATAACAGTTTTTGTCCAGGGTCTTGATGAAGTCATTGGCGGCACCGATGGTCAGGGCCAGAAAATCGGCGATGGTCCGCCCCTGGATGCGGAATGACAAAACCAGGGGGTTGAAGCGGCTGCCGCCGCAAGCCGGACAGGGGACCAGGTCCGGGTCGATGGCCGTCACGTCACCTAAACCCTTGCATTCCGGGCAGGCGCCCCGGGCGCTGTTGAAGGAAAACAGGTTTTCATCGGGGCTTTCATATTCCAGCTGGCAGCGGGGGCAGAAAAGGCCTAAGGGAAAATGGCGGGGTTTGCGGTTGTGAAAAGCCGTGATGATGTTCCGGCTCATGGCCATGGCGCTGTCGACCGCTTCGAAAATGCGGCTGCGGTCTTGCGGCCGGCTTTCCATTTCGTCGATGAGCACCAAAAGAGGCTTGTTCTTGTTTTTGCCGTCGATGCCGGTGCTGCGACCATCCCGAACCTGGAAGGTGTAGCCGCGGTTGATCAGGAACGGAATGTCTCCCTGATAGGAGAAACAAATTTGCAGCAGACCGGGGCCGAGCGCCAGCAATTCCTGGACCACTTCATCGATGCTGAATTTTTTTATTTTAGCGCCGCAGCCCGGGCAGTAAAAATCGGCGATCTTGGCATAGAGGATGCGCAAATAATCAAAAATGTCTGAAGCCGTGGCCACGATGGAGCGGGGATTTTTGTGTGGTTTTTTTTGGCGGAAGGCGATGGCCGGAGGCAGGTTTTCGATCTGGTCGATATCCGGCTTTTCAATCTGGTCGAGAAATTGCCGGATATAGGGGGAAATGGATTCGATGTAACGGATGTAGCCCTCGGCGTAAAGGGTATGAAAGGCCAGCGATGATTTGCCGGCGCCGCTGACACCGACAATGGCCGTGATTTTTCCCAAGGGAATGACGGCGTTGATGTTTTTCAAATTGTTGGTGCGGATGCCTTTGAGGATGATGCTTTTTTCCATGACCGCCTACTATCCCACATTTCTCACAAATATTTACTGCAATCGCGGATATGGGCATGTCTACGGCATCAGGCTCGGTCGGATACCTACATCGTACTAACAGTACGTCTCCGGTCTCCTCGGTCGCCTTCCTTGTATCCACACCCATCTGCACGATTTCGCGACAATATCTGTGAGAAATGCGGGCTAAGGGAAAATGGCAAAAAATTAAAATTGATTATAACATTTCAGATGGGCAATAAACAGGAAATATTACTTTTTTATGGCAAAATCACGGTCGGAAAAATCGTTGACGCGCAAATCCTTCAAGAGGCAGACACGCAGCCTGTATTGGCCGCTGTCTGGCATAGCGGCCGTTATTTTCCATTCATAGGCACCGCTGTTTGCGACCGATTCGGCAATGATCGCGTATTGTTCGCCGCTTTTAAAAAGCAGGATGGCCACGTTGCCGTTTGCGCCCAACGACCGCCACTGAATCCGGACCTGGCTGCCGGTTTGCAAAACTTCGCCGCCGTTGGGGAATTCAATGCGTATATAGCTGTCTCCGGCCTGGAGCGCCAGAGATAGCATGATCAGCAAAGCAATCCTTTTGATGGTCATCACAATTAAATAAAAGTTTTGTTCAACAATCTCAGCAAAAAAGAAAAAAAATAATTTTGTTGCAGAGCCGCTTGCGCCCGGAGAGACTCGAACTCCCAACGCGCAGCTTCGAAGGCTGCCGCTCTATCCTTTGAGCTACGGGCGCGGCCGGCACGGGCATTATAAATGGATTCGATCCTTACGGCAAGGAAAACAAATGTGCTATAATTTTCCCATGGCCAAGAACATCACCTTTGATCAGCCCGTAGCCGAACTGATAAAAAAACGGGTTTCGTGCCGCAGTTTCGACGGCCGCGGCCTGGAAAGCAGAATGCTGGAAGCCTTGGAGAAATTTCCGGCCGGCCTGGAGTTGCCCTTTCAAAGCCGGCTCCGCTTCGGCGTCATTGACGGGGAAAAAGTCAAGGCTGAGAACATGTTTTCCACCGGCAGTTACGGCATGATCAAGGGGGTGCGTTTTTACCTGAGCGCCCTGGTCCAAAAAGACGCGCCGCGCCCCTGGGAGGACATCGGTTTCGCCCTGGAGGCAACGGTCCTTTACGCCACTGCGCTTGACCTGGGCAGCTGCTGGATCGGCGGCATCTTTGACCGCAAGCATTTCGGCAGGGCGCTGGGTATGGGTGCGGATGAGCTGTTGCCGGCGGTCGTGGCCGTGGGCCGTCCTGACGTGAAACGATCCCTGCGCGACCGCCTTGTACGCTGGAGCGCCAAGGGCAACCTGCGCAAAACCCCGTCCGGGCTTTTTTTTGCGGTTGATTGGCAAACGCCCTTGCTTTATGAAGAATTTCCGCAGTGGGCCCCGGTTTTGGAATGCGTGCGCCTGGCTCCTTCTGCTTCCAACAAGCAGCCCTGGCGCATCATTTTCCAGGATAAATCCTTTCATTTTTACCTGAACCGGGACAGGGCCTACAGCGCCTTGATGCCCAAAGCCGACCTGCAGCGCATCGACATGGGCATTGCCATTTGTCACTTTCAGCTGCCGGCTGCGGAAATCGGGCTGGAGGGCAAATGGCTGGTCGTCGCTCCCGACCTGCCGGGTACTCCGGACAATTTCGAATATATTTTATCGTTCGCGATTTGATAGGGCACGGCATTGCCATCTTTCTTGTAGGGGCGGACCCCCGTGTCCGCCCTTTGTGTTCGGTCTGAATACGTAATATGCAGAAAATGGGCAGGCATCCGCCCAGCGAAGCGCCGGCGGACCTGCCCCTACGGCCGCGTTATTTCCCTCTGAGCGATCCTTCGTCCAGGTACTTCTGGAATAGCCGTCCCCAACCCGATTGCACCAACCACTTGCGGTAGATCCTGCTCTCTTTTAAAGGCCAGTGCAGAACGTCGTGATAAAAATATGAATAAAAATTTCCCAGGTAGAGGATGGGCGGGCGGGTCATGGCCTTCTGCAGGAAGCGGGTGGGGCCGAACCAGGTAAACCAGCCTACGACCTTGTGAAAACAGAAACCAACCTGGAAATTCCAGTTTTCCTTGGCTGCGTCCAGGTTGCCGACAATTTCGATCTCTTCGGGTTTGCCTATGCCCAGCCCGCTTTCGTGGGCCAGGCGGATGTAGCGGATGGACATGGGGTCGAAGCCCATCAGTTTGGCGGCTACGGCATCAATGGCCACCTGATCGGCGCTGGCCAGAATGACGTTCTTTTCCTCGGGGGTCATCACGCGCGGACCCGGGCCATTGCCGGCCATGGTTCCGTCCATCAGACAGAACAAACCCGGGTGGATCTCTTTCTGGATGGCCAGCAAGTCCACCAGAGTTTCGTGGATGTGGGTGTGGGTCTGATGGCGCTTGTGGTTGAGCAGGCCGCCGAAAGCGTTCTTCATGGCTCCGGTGGTGGTGGTATAGATATGGCATTTGACCGTGGGCAGGTGGACCATGTTTTTGCCAAAAAAATAATCGGGAATGCGCAGCTCATCACCGTAAATTTTATCCAGAACATGCATCTTGGCTTTGGGTTTGTATGGCACCCATGCCATGTCCTTTTCGAGGAAATTGAACAGGACCTTGATGCCGTGGTCCTCGAATACCGGCTTATAATTGTTCAGGTCCTCGCCCTTGAAGGCATTGGTCACCTCGGTCTTGTTCTGCACGCAGGCTATGTCGTTGAAGCCGTTCTTTTTCAAGGCCAGGATGGTCGCTTCCAGCTGCCAGGGCGTGGTGTTGGCCGAGGGGAATGGGTAATGCCATGAGATGTTGTCCTTGATGATGGTGGTCAGGTTTTTGTCAAGGTGGCCGGGGCCGCCGGCCAGCTCGAAGAGGCGAATATAATCGTCCAGGACGGTTTCCGGCCTGGTCCTTAAAATTGCGACCTTTGCTTTTTTCATTTTTTGTTTTCCTTGCTCTGGCTGTTGCCTATTATACCGATGTCGGTTCGAAAAATCCAGAGTCCCTGCCGGCGGCGGCGGGAGAAAGCCTCTCTGATCGGTCGGAAATAGCGCGGACCGGGAGCTCGAGCCATGTTGACAGCCAGGGGGAGAATGCTATACAATAGCCGGGCGCGGTGAGTGTAGCTCAATGGTAGAGTGTCGGATTGTGGATCCGATCGTTGCGGGTTCGAATCCCGTCACTCACCCCAGTTAAATCAATGTGCTTCCCGCCCTTTAACGAAAACGGCTGGATTCTTCAGTCAACGATAATATCCACCTTTGTCGGGCGACCAAACCTGCCGAACCTGTTCACCGCCGCCACCCAGAACGATTCTCCCTTGGGTTTGATCGGGATAATGAAATCGGCGCTGCTGCGTTCCCAGCTTTTTCCGTTGTTCATGCTGATGGCAAAACTGTCGAAATTGAATATCGATCCGTCCGTAAAAAAAGTAAAGATGATTCTTTTTTGTTTTTTGTCGATGCGATGATCGACACGGACATAATTGCAGCCAAAGTAAATATCATCCAAGCGTGAGGTGATTTGGGTATAAGGGATGCGGCCGTTGAATGCGGCGGGATCGGTGGCGCTGTCCTTGAAAAAGATGAACATGTCAAAACGATCCTGCATGGTGAGAGGCTTGGCCAGGCGCATGAGGTCGGAACGGGTGCTGACCGCGAAATTGGCATAGAGATGTATTTTTCGATCGCCCAGGCCGATGCGCGGCAGGGCGGCGGACCGGGCGCGGATCTGCCCGGAGCGCAAAAGCGCCCTGCGGATCTCCATGGCATTTGCCGGCTTGTTTGTTTTTTGAAATGCATAAAACAAATTTTCCGTGGGATCGAGGATCATCCATTTGGCGAATTCATCCGACCATGCTTCGATCACAAAATGGCTTTCGCCTTTGGCGCTCCAAAGTTCGACGTAGCGAACCGAGAAAAATCCCATTGATTTCAACACGTCAGCCAGGACATAGGCATATTGGCCGCAGAAGCCACCTGTTTTTCCGGAGCGGATATCAGCCAGAATATCAATGGCGTTGCAGAGGGGATAAGGATCGGGAACCGAGACCTTCCATTGCCGGTGAGTCCAGTCGCAAAGTTTGAGGAACAGGTCCAATTGACCTTTGTGGGCAATATCCTTGAAGTTCTCTTTTTCACGCAGCAATTGCAGTTTTATTTCCTTCCAGTGCTCGGGAATGAAATAAAAGTTGCTTTTTGGGGCGGGATCAAAGCTGACCGCGATGTGGAACCGCGGCTGAAAGATTCGCCAAAGGCCGATAGTCAGCGTTAGGATCAATATAAAAGCCAAAAGCACTATATGTTTTCGAGAGGGGAACACAAGCATTTTATTTTTCTCCTGTCTGTTTGTTGAATACTTTCAATATAAATGATAGCGGAAGTGTTTTATTTTGGCAAAAACAGCGCCTGGCGGGAGCGACCCGGACCGTATTGACAACGGGTTCTGTCTGGCAGGCATTTTTTCAGCCGGGGTAAAATTAAAACACCAAAGGCCATTTTTTTTTGATTGAGGCCAGGTCCTTTTCCTTGGCGATGTAGCTTTCCAAATAGCCGCATTGGCCGCAAACGAAATTGTTGAGCGCGGCGGTCCGCAAAAGCGAAACCGGGATGGTGTTGCTGTGTTGCATTCCCGACTTGTTGGACACGGAGCTGCCGTTGAAAATCTCTTTCCCTCCGCAGCGGGGGCATATGCCGTTTTTCATTGTTCCTCCTTGGCTGGCGGTTGTCCGGCCTGGCTGGTGGCGGCCGGCGCTTTTTTGCGGCGCCGGTTGATGGCCTCGTGCAGAATGGATTCGATCTGGCCGTTGACGCTGCGGAAATCGTCGGCGGCCCAGCGCTCCAACTCATCCCACATCTCCTGGCTGAGGCGCAGCAGGAATGACTTTTTTGCAGGCATGGACTGATGACTGATCGCTTATTTGTACAGGGTGCCGGTATTGATCACGGGCGTGACTTCGGCCTCGGCGCACAGTACCACCAGCAGGTTGCTGACCATGGCCGCCTTGCGTTCCTCGTCCAGGTTGACCACTTTTTTGCTTTCCAGCTCTTCCAGCGCCATTTCCACCATGGAAACAGCACCGTCCCCTTGTATTTGCCGAAGAGCACCAGCACCTTGGCTTCGTTGGGCTGCAATGTGAAATACCCTATGGGCAGGATCATGCTGACCGCAATAAGTAATATGCTTTGGACGACAATTCCTATTAAGGACCAGCTGTTGGCCAGCGCGGAATTGAAAAACAGCCAAATAAGTGTGACAAGCAGCAACGCATGAATGCCAACCACGACCCAGCCCTTGACCGAACTCCCTTGTTTTTCGTTTGTCATAAAAACCTCCTAATAACAAAAAGATATCAAATTGATATCAATAATATAGCATCACATTTTCCTCCTGTCAACAAAAAAAATTATTTATTATGTGCATTTGAGGTGTTACTTGTAAATAAATTACCCAATTCTTTCGTCCGCCTTATTGCCGAATGAATTTGCCCGCTGGTGACGGTTTGGCCAAAAGTGAGTGGTGGAGAGCAATGACGCCCGTTGATAGAAAAATTTTCATGGGCGCCGCTTGTGATCGAGGTTGGCATGCGAATTGCTACTTTATTTTCGAATTGGACCGCGCACCATTATTTTCAGGTGTGTAATTATGACCAAAAGAAAAGAGAAAAGAATAAACAAGAGCCTGCTGGTCGATATCAGCCAGAACGGATTCGACCAGATGGGCGTTACCATCAATGTCTCCCGCCGGGGAATGTGCATTGCCACGACCGAAGTTTTCCCTGCTCACAGCGAGCTTTGCATCCTGATTGCCGCGGCCGATGACATTTACCCCGTCACCGGTGTGGTGGTCTGGAACATGAAAAATGGGTTTGCCACCAAAGACAATGTGCCGGCCGGGTTGGGCATCAGGATTTGTACTGCAACTCCCGGATATTATAAGTTTATCGCGGCCATGAAAAAAAACCGGCGACTACCAGCGGAAAAACGATTCGACTGCTGATTTTTTTGTCATATCTAATCGGTTTCGCCCGATTTTCATGGATTTCACATTTTTCCTTTCTTTACACCTGCAATGATTTAATATAAAATTTTAATTCTTCAATCATTCTTGCTAAGGAAAAAGCACATGGACAGAAAACAATGTTATGACAGCATCATCGATGTGATCGGCAATACGCCCATGGTCAAATTGAACCATGTGGCCAGTGATGTTCCCGGCGAGGTTTTTGCCAAACTGGAATTCCTGAATCCCATGGGCAGTTGCAAGGACCGCATTGCCCGCTACATGATCGAGAAAGCGGAAAAAGAAGGGAAAATAAAAAAAGGCGACCTGATCATCGAAAATTCCTCGGGCAACACCGCCATGGGCTTGGCCTTGATCGCCATTCAAAAGGGCTATCGGCTGAAAGTAGTGGTCCGCGACCGCATCAGCCGGGAAAAGCTTGACCAGTTGAAGGCGCTGGGAGTCGAAATCCATATGGTGGACAGCTCGCTGCCGCCCGAATCCCCATACAGCTACAATAATGTCACGCCGCTGCTGGCCCGGGAAACACCGAATTGCTATTTCCCCGACCAGCACAACAACCGCGACAACAACGATGCCCATTACCTGGGCACGGGCCCGGAGATCTGGGAGCAGATGGGCGGTCGGATCGATTTTTTCGTTGCCGGCATCGGCACCGGCGGCACCATCGGCGGCACGGCCCGCTTCCTGAAGGAAAAGGACCCCAAGATTCAGGTTGTGGCCGTGGACCCCGTTGGCTCGGTTTTTTACGAGTATTTCCACAAGCAAAAGAAAGTCAAACCCTGGCCCTACCTGCTGGAAGGGCTTGGCGATGAATTTTTGATCCATTGTGCCGATTTCAGTGTCATCGACGATATGCTGCAGGTAACCGACAAGCAAGCTTTTCAGGCGGCCAGAGAATTGGCCCTGCGGGAAGGGATATTGGGCGGGGGATCCTGTGGCGCGGCCTTGTGGGGAGTACGGCAGCTGGCAAAAAAAATCGGCCGCCCGGCCCGGATCGTCACCATTTTTCCCGATGGCGCCTCCCGCTATCTGAGCACGATTTACAATGATGATTGGTTGGAAGAAAAAGGTATAATTTAACTATTCCTTTAATTTCGTTTAGGGGTTAGACCCTGATTCCCCATCAATAAAAATAAAAAAACCTCGTTGGCCTTGATAGAACAAGGTATAATGGGTTCTGAGATCAAGCAAAATCCATAACCAACGAGGTGAAGATATTATGTCACAAGGATTGCTTCCATTCAAGTATGAGATAGAGAAAAGAGAAGGTGGGTTGACGGCGCTGGGCGGGGTTGGATTATATTTAGATTTGTTTCGAGCCCTCAAGCTTGGTCATATTTTGGATAGCAGCATCGGGATTCGCGATTCTGATCAAGGATACGCGGACAGGCAGATCGGAATGTTGCTTATATTGCTAAATATAGTTGGTGGAGATTGCGTGGAAGACTTAGAGCGGTTAGAGCAGGATGACGGATTTTGCCGGTTATGGGGGAAGCTGGATCGACACGGCAAACTGGCGAAGAGATTTCGGCGTAAGTTACAACGGAAGTTGCCGGCGGCCTCAATGAGCTGACCTTCATGATCAGAATGAAGGAGACAAGAAACGTGCTGGTAAACGGGAAACCGGAGAATATCCAGGCCGTGGCAGAGAAGGTGAATCGGCGGGTGAAATGGAGCAGCCATGCACGATTTGGCAGCAAGAAAGTGACTCTGATAATAAAGGGAACGGAATACAAATTGACCTTGCTGGTCCTGAAAGATAAGCAAAACAAGGATATTGTGGTTTGGTTGACGCCAGGCTGGATCAGTTCGACGAAGGAACTGAAGAGACGGATACGTGGATATTTTCGTCGTTGGGGTGTGGAGGAGAGCTACCGTTTCGAGAAACAGGGGTTCGGAATCGAAAAGTCGATTGTGCGCAATTACAAAAGTATTCGGACGATTATTGGCTTGACATTGTTGAGCTGGCTGACATTGGTGAAGCTCAATGAACAGCCCAAAGTGGCCAAAGCGATCTCAAAGGCAGCGCGAATGGAGAAAGAGAAAGGGCCGAAGAGTCGGCCGAAATTCAATTATTATCGGCTGTTGCACCTGTCTGCCGTGGCGGCACAGGCAGAAGGGGACCGCAACATTCTGGCTCTGGTGGCCTGACTATGCAACTTCCGTCGAAAAAAATCGAGTCGAGAGCCCCAGATATCATTCCCTCTCTTTGCTCCGCTCTTGGTCAGAATATCCCCGGCTGTCATGGAAATGGAGTACGCCTCATGAAAAAATGGGGTGACGCAAGATTTATTAGTGTTAGAAACAAGGAATGGTTGTGGTATAATCTTCAGTTACAGTGTAAGCTGGATCCTGTTTAACAAGTGTTGTGCAAGTATTACCCGAAATGAAACAACATCTATTCTCGTAATACTCTTTTTGCTGAAGAACTAAAAAATAGTTATGTATCCATCCATTTTTACATTCCTCACCAATATAGGTAATACGTAAAATTACCATTTTTGTCCAACTACGGGTGACAGTGTAGCCCCTTCGACAAGTTGCAGCACGATTCATACAACCCTTATAACATTTTCCGGTTGGATCGCCATCACACCCTTCGAGGCAAGTTGCTCTGGTGTCACAATAAGCCGGATCAGGGGGAACACACGGGCATGAGCCGGATGATGCCAGGCCGGTCAGAATGGGATTTCCTTGGAGTTGTTGCGGTAGCGGATAAAACGCTGAAGATAGAAAATACTGGCCGACTATGTTTTCCGAGATGCCTTTTTTTATTTGGCTGGTTTCTCCAAGTATCTCGTTAAAATCGTAACTGCGATAAAAATTCTCATCCACAAACAGATCAAAGGTGAAGGCTTGTCCAAGTGCTGATATGTTTTTTTTCAAATACGTCAGCATTTCCGACTTGGCAGCCATGATTTCCGTAATGACAAACTCATTGTCTTTTTTTGAGTAAATGATCGATTGCTCCTCATAAATCATAGCTGATCCCATAGAGATTGTTAATTCAAGACGATGAAAACCTTGATTGATCAGATTGCCGGGAAGGGCAATATAAACACTTTCTGAATCTATAGGCAAGTTTAGGAGTTCAGCAGGCGGTTGCGAACCGTTTGCACTTATATCTTGCCCATGTGAAAAGACCGGAAAGACAAAAGCGAATAAAAACAAACAACATGTGACTCTCCGTAAACACGCATGACTAAATTTTTTCATCCTCGATCCTCCTAAATAAATATTTTAAACATAGATTTTCACGGGATAAATAGCCTTTAGTTTGAGAAGACCAAATTGAAGTTGCATTTTGGTGTAAAATGCCGTCAATAATCAATTTCCAAAGCTATTTCAGGATATTTAAATCAC
>Ga0180009_10002475_pt1 | contig 21722 bp, 13 predicted proteins | sample OS_PC_MetaG_FD_123537 | JGI IMG/M metagenome (GOLD analysis project Ga0180009, IMG submission 123537) | Groundwater microbial communities from the Aspo Hard Rock Laboratory (HRL) deep subsurface site, Sweden - OS_PC_MetaG | ecosystem: Environmental > Aquatic > Deep subsurface > Groundwater...
AAAAAGCAGCGTCACAAAACCTCCCCCGCAGACGCGGCGCAGAGCCTCACCACCGCCGATGGGTTGGCCAAGCCCCGAAACGACGTCCCGGGCCTGCGCAACCTCGCACGCATCGACAAAGGACTCTGGCGGAGCTACCAACCCCGTCGCGCCGGATTTCACCAACTCAAGAAGCTCGGTGTGAAGACCGTCGTGAGCCTGCGCATGACCCGCTCGGATCGGAAGTACCTAAAGGGCCTCGGCCTCCGCTACACCCGCATCCCTCTGCTTCCTTGGAACGCCAAGGAGGAGCGCCTGCTGAGGATCCTCAAAATCCTCACCGACCCCCGGAATCAGCCTGTGCACGTGCACTGCAAGCACGGCGCTGACCGCACGGGGCTCGTCATCGCCCTCTACCGCGTGGTGGTGCAGGGTTGGACCAAAGACAAGGCCCTGCGCGAGCTCCAGCGCTTCGGCTTCCACTCCGTCTGGAAGAATCTCAAGCGCACACTCCAGGGAGTCGACGTGGTCGCGTTCAGAAAGAAGCTGAAGACCACCCCGGCGCCCAGACTGGAGCTGGTCAAGTAGCCGGCCGCGCCGCGGCGTGCTCCCGGGCCAGCTTGCAGTAGTTGGCCGCCGTCTCCCGATTGTAGGCGAGCTCGGTCTCGGTGAGGTCCCGCCGCACCCGCGCCGGTGTGCCCAGGGCCAGACACCGGGGTGGGATCCTCGTACCGGGGGTGACCACCGAGCCAGCCCCCACCAATGCCTCCTCCCCCACGACCACATCGTCAAGCACGATGGCCCCGATGCCAATGAGCGCGCCCCGCTCGATGGTACACCCGTGGGCCACGACCTTGTGCCCCAGGGTCACGTCGTCGCCGATGAGGGTCGGGTGGGTTCGCCGCACCACGTGGATGACGGATCCGTCCTGCACGTTGACCCGGGCCCCCAACCGGATCCAATTCACATCCCCCCGGAGGATGGATCCATACCAGACACTACACTCCGGACCGAGCTCCACATCCCCGATTACGGCGGATCCCTCAGCCAGGTAGACCCCCCCGCCGAGGCGGGGCCAGATTCCATTGTACGGCTTCACAATGCTCATGGTCCTTTGTTTTGCAAACAGGCCGCGGTCCGTCAAGTTCCCATTTTCCAGTTGCATTCCGCCCGTACTTGGTGCATTAGTGCCCATCGCTGCTTAATTTGCTCAATCCCCCCGCCCCCCCTAGAATCTGCAATCAAGCGCTGCCGCACGGCAGCATCAAGTAAAGGAACATTTTGAAAAGTATCATGTTGATTAACGGCCACCGCGCTGAAGAGCTGCGGGTGGCCATCGTCACAGACGGACAACTGGAGAATTTCCAGATCGATATCGCTGAAGCGGGCCTTCGCCGCGGAAACATCTACCGGGGCGTTGTCGCCTCGGTGCAACCCAGCCTGAACGCGGCCTTCGTGGAATTCGGCGCCGAGAAGCACGGCTTCCTCGCCGGCAACGACGTCGTCAAGCAGGCCTACCACCGTTCGCCGGACGGAGGCGGACGACCCCGCGTGGAGCAGGTGCTCGAGCGCGGCAAGCCGATCCTGGTGCAGGTCACCAAGGACGCCATGGGCAGCAAGGGCGCCGCCCTGACCACGAGCCTGAGCCTCGCTGGCCGCTATCTGGTGCTCACGCCCTACGAAGCCATGCGCGGTCTCTCCCGCAAGGTGGAGGACGAAGCTGAGCGCAAGGCCCTCAAAAAAACGGCGCAGGGGCTCAGCCTGCCCGAGGGCACCGGCTACATTATCCGCACCAACGCCGCTGACCAGCCCAAGGCCTCCATGACCCGCGACGTGAACGCGCTCATGCGACTCTGGAAAAAAATCCTGACCGAAGGAGGGACAGGGCGCGGCGCCAAGCTCCTTTACTCGGACCAGGATTTGATCATCCAGGTGTTACGCGACTATCTGGACATCTCCATCGAAGAGGTGGTGGTGGACGACGCGGACCTGCGGGACCGGGCGGAGGTCTTCATGAAGACCTTCATGCCGCGCAGCAAGGTCAAGCTGAGCCTCTACGAGGACCGGCTGCCGCTCTTCTCGCGGTTTGGGCTCGAGGAGCAGATCGACGCCATCAGCCAGCGCACGGTGCACCTGCCCAGCGGCGGGTCCATCGTGATCGATCCCACCGAGGCACTCACGGCCATCGACGTCAACTCCGGACGGGCCACCCGGGCGGCGAGCCACGAAGAAACCGTCTACCAGACCAACCTCGAGGCCGCCGAAGAGGTCGCCCGGCAGCTCCGGCTGCGGGACATCGGCGGGCTCATCGTGGTGGACTTCATCGACATGCGCTCGAACAAGAACCAGCGCACCATCGAAAAGGTTGTCAAAGACGCCATGAAGCTGGACAAGGCGCGCTCCACGGCGAGCCGCCTCAGCCCCAATGGGCTCATGGAGATCAACCGCCAGCGCATCAAGCAGGCCCTGGCGCTCCGGACCCATCGCAACTGCCCCACGTGCAAGGGCACGGGCATGCTCGCCAGCCCGGAACACGTCGGCTTGTCGGTGCTCCGCCGCATCGAGGCGCGGGCCGCCGCCGGGACCATCGGCGCGGTGAAGGTGCGGCTCCACCCCGAGCTCGCCGACTCCATCCAGAACCACCGGCGCCGGGAGCTCGCCTCCCTCGAGGCCGAGTTCGACATCCACATCGACATCATCGCCGCCACCGAGCTGCACCGCTCCGACGAAAAAATCGACTGGATCCAGCGCCAAGGCCGACGCGAGCCCCAACGGCCCGCCATCGAACGCACTGCCAGCGTCACGGATCTAGGCTTGGACGACGACCAGGAGGATCAACCCGACGACCAGCGGGACGACTCCCGGGAAGACACCGGCGGCGAGTCCAGGCAGTCGAGGTCATCGAAGCGGCGCGCCCGGAAAAAACGCCATTCCGGACGGCAAAAACCGGACAGTCCCGGGCAAAACGCCAGCGCCGCGTCCGCCACCGCCCAAGCGACCACGGGCAGCCCCGAACCCGACGAATCCACCGCACCCACCGCATCCAAAAAGCAGGCGGTACCCAAAAAGCAGGCGGCACCCAAAAAGCAGGCAGCACCCAGAACGCAAGTGGCACCCTCCGCCGAGTTGAACGCCCAACCCGCACCGGACGCCCCGCCTCCTCCGCAGGACAACGCCGACAATCTGGTCGCCACCCCGAACGGAGTTCCGACCTCCGACGATCAGAAGCCGGCCCGGAGACGCCGCAGACGCTCAGGCTCCCGCCGCCGCGGCCGAAAAAAGCCCGCCGACGCCTCGGCCACGAAGTAATCACCCGCCGGTTTCCTCGGATCGGATTTATGAAAAAGAAACCCGGAACGAGCTTCCGGGGCGAGGACGGGGCGCGCTCAGTGCGCGTGATTTCCGCTGGCGCTGGGGTCGACCTCTTTGGGAATCTGGGCGGCCTTGCGGGACTTGATGGTGTCGAGGCACAGCAGCATGGCGGGGAGCAGAGTGAACACAGTGATCAACGAGAACCCCATGCCCAGCACGGCCAGCACACCTAGGGAGCGTAGGCCGCTCTGGTGGGCGGCCAGCATGCCGCCGAAGCCAATCATGGTGGTGAGGGTGGAGACCGTAATGGGACCCGCAACGCCCTTGACCACGTCCTTCATGCGGCCCGGACCAAGCTCCACCCAGCGGTGGGTCAGGTGCACGGAATTGTCGATGCCCAGGCCCAACAGGGAGGGCAGCACCACCAGGTTGTACATGTTCAGATCCACGGGCCAGGTCGCCATGGTGAGGAGCAGCCAGCCCACGGCCGCAGCCAGGGGAGTAAAGGCCAGCAGGGTGAGCCCAACCCGGCGAAAATCGACCAACAACAGCAACAACACCGTGAGCAGCGTCGCGCCGATGGCGATGCGTCCGTCCACCAGGAGCACCCGAATCACCTCGGAGAAAATCACGCCCTCGGACACCGGGTGGTAGGTGTGTTTGGCAGTCTTGTACTCCCGGGTGTCGGCCGCGAAGGCCGCCATGTATCGGGCATTGCGAGGAGGATGCGTGGGCACGATGACCAGCAACGTCCCCGGGACGCCGGGCTTGCCGAGGAAGGGGCGGCGCAGCTGGCGCGGGAGCTGCGTGAAGATCATGGCCTTGTCCACCGACCTTTCCTCCAGCACCTTGACCCGCTCTCGCTGTGTCTTGGGCAGGTCCTCCAAGGCCTTTTGAACCGCACGCTTTTTCAAAATCTTGCGGATCTCGCGGATCCAAACGAGCTTCGCCTCCTGGTCCCGGGGCAGGAGGTCATTGAGACTGATCACCTCCTGGATGGTCGGCGTCTTGTCCTTCGCCATGGTCGCCAGGATGACCTTCTTGAGCGCCGCCGCCTCGGTCATGCTGTCGACGAATACCACCGCGCCGTCCACACGACGACCGTACACCCGGGTGACCTTGTTTTTGATCTTGATCACGTTGGGCGGCAGGGTGTTGAGCTTTTCGAAGTCATACTCAAAATCGATGCGGCCCGTGACGGCTGCGTAGCTCCCCACCAGGCCCAAGCTCACGCCGCAGACCACTCCCACAACCAACGCCCGTCGCAGACCGGCCGACGGCGGTGGGGCGGGCATCACATTCCCCGGCTGCACGTCGCCGGCCCGGTGTTTGAACTTGAGAATCCCCAGGCGCTCGCAGATGGACAGCAGCGCGGGGAGCACCGTGCACATGAGACCAAAGGCCAGGATCACGCCCACCGCGGCGATATAGCCGAATTGGCTGAAACCCCGAAAGTCGGTGAACAGCAGGGAGCCGAAGGCCGCGGCCGTGGTGACCATGGCCGTGCGACACGCCAGACCCGTGGTGGCCAGCGTCACGGCGATGGCCTCCTCCACGGCCCGCCCGTCCAGCCGCTCAGTGCGGTAGCGCGCAAACAGATGGATGCCAAAATCGATGCCCAGACCGAGCAAAATCACGAACAGGAAAGCGGTGATGACGTTGAGGTCACCGATGGTGAGCTTGGTAAAAGCGAAGGTCCAAGCCATGGACATACAGAGGGGAATGATCAACAGCGGCACGGCCAGAATGTGCCGAAAATAGAGCGTCAGCAGCAGCACGATGAGCAGGCCACCCCAGAGTGCCGATCGCTTCAGATCGCGAATCACGCTGTTGTAGTCCTCCACGCGCGTGAAGAACTTTCCGCCCACCGTGATCGTCAGCCCGTGCTTCTTCGCAAGCGCCTGGCGCTCGTCCACCAGTCGCTGAACGTCGGCAATGGCTTTGCGGCCGAACACCAGGTTGGACGTGGGCATGTGCGGCGGATAGACGCGCAGGGTCCGGATTTTGCCGTCCTTCGAGTGGAAGGGATACTGCCGCGATTTGGCACGCGCTTCGTACTTCTTGGTGATGTCGTCAAAGTTGAGGGGTGGCGGTTCCTTGTCCTCGTCAACATCCAGGTCCGCCCCCACCGCCCACTCGAGCCGCTTCTGCAGCCGCCCGTGGATCTTCTTGAGGTCCTCCACGTCCATGTAGAGCGGGCCATAGGGCTTGAGGGCCTCCAAGTCCACCTGGTAGTCCGCGCCTTTGGTCCACGGTAGCTTGTTGATGGCCGGGAGCAGATCGGCGAAGTAGGCGTCCGACCCCTTGCGGGTCCCCCCCTCGGCGATGACCACCACGTCCCCAAAACCGCCCGTCTTGTCATAGATGTGCTGGAGCTTCTTGACCTCCGGCAGCGACGGCGGCAGCAACGCGAAAAGATTTGCGCGAATCTTGAGCGTGCGGAGCACGTAGACGCTGACCCCCGTCACTGCCAGAGTCACCACCAGGATGGACACGGCGTACCGCGTCACAAAGCGCGCCAGGCGAGAGGAGAGCGGGTGGGAGGATAGTACCGACATCACGAGCCGTGGACTTTACCACTGTTGGAAGGATTGGCTCACAGGAAGTTGAAGACTTCGTTATTTTTTGAGGAACGCATAATGCGCAATATCCGGTTGACTTAAGGGGAGCCCGGCCGGGTTGGGACCGGGGCAGAGACCGAGCCGGGCCTCTCATTTCCCGCTCCCCACGACCCCCTCGTGCCGCTATACTCGCGGCTATGTCAGAGCCACCCACTCCCACCCGCGGCTCCCATGTTCTGCTGACCGCCGCCGCGCTGGTCATTCTGGTGGCCGGCCTGCGCGCCGGTCAGTCCATCATTCTCCCACTCCTGCTGGCCGTCTTCGTGGCGATCCTGTGCGTCCCGTTGCTGTCCTGGCTCACCCGCCACCGGGTGCCCCCCTTCATCGCGGTGGCTTTGGTGATCCTCGTGGCCATTCTCGGCCTGGCGGCCGTGGCCCTGGTGGTCGGCAGCTCGGTGAACGACTTCGCGGATCGCGTGCCCTTTTACGAGCAGCGATTCAAGCTCCTGCACACGGCAACCCAAAAGTGGCTCGGCGACAGCGGCATCCCCTTCACCTTCGATCGCCTCTATTCCGTGGCCAACCCCGGTACCGTCATGGGGCTCGTCTCCTCGGCCTTGTCGGCCATGGCCGCCACGCTGTCGAACCTGCTGCTCGTGCTCTTCGTGGTCATCTTCATCCTCCTGGAGGCCGGAGGCTTCCGGAAAAAGATGGTGGCCGCCCTGGCCACGCGAAACGACGCCAACGACATTGTCACCGAGGAGCGGCTGCGGCAGCTCGAGGAGATCGTCACAAACGTTCAGAGCTACCTCGCCTGGAAGACCATCATCAGTCTCGGCACCGGCTTTTGCGTGGGCCTCTTTTGCTGGGGCGTCGGCGTAGACTTCCCCATTCTGTGGGCGCTCTTGGCTTTTTTGCTCAACTATGTGCCGAACATCGGCTCCCTGCTGGCGGCCGGGCCGCCCGTGCTCCTCGCCCTGGTACAGCTCGGTCCCGGGCGTGCCCTGGCGCTGGCGGCGGGCTACATCGTCATCAACACGATCTTCGGCAACATCATCGAGCCCATGGTCCTGGGGCGCAAGCTCGGGCTCTCCAGCCTGGTGGTGTTCCTCTCGCTGATCGTGTGGGGATTTGTATGGGGGCCCGTGGGCATGCTCCTGTCAGTGCCGCTGACGGTCATGGTGCGCATCGGCTTGGAGGCCAACCCCGAGACCCATTGGATCGCAGTGCTACTCGGCCCCTCCCCCGAATCCGAGACCCCCCACAAGCGTGTTGTCGAGTCCCGTGAAAGACGCAACATAAGCCGGGGATTGCTCGCCAAGGCACCCCCGAAGCCCGAAGGGCCGCGCACCTCCAAGAGCGCCGACGACGACGGCAGTCAGCCTCCTGCTCCCAAGAGCAAAGCCATCGACAAGGCCGCCAGGGAGCTCGGGGGCGCCCACCGCCCCGTGGACGACAACACCCCTAAAAAATAGGCGGGCTAATCGTCGGTGCAGCCGATGTCGTCGATAATGCACTGCGCAGTGCACTCGAGCGTGCCGCCGGTGTGGCCGAAGGTGAAGCAGTCTTCGGGGCCGAGGTCCTGACCGTCACACTGCTCACCCGGGTCCCGGACGCCGTTGCCGCAGTCGGGGTCGGTGCAGCCCGACTCGTCCAGCACGCAGTTGGAGCCACAGGCCAGCAGCCCCCCCATGTGCCCCAGGGACGCGCAGGTGAGGCCGGCCAGATCGGCGCCGTCACACTCCTCCACGCCGTCGAGGATGCCATTTCCGCAGCTCGCCGGCGCGCCGCAGCCCGACCGGTCGTAGGTGCAGTCGGGCTTGCAGGCCAGGGTCCCGGGGGACATGCCGATGTTCTCGCAGACCCCTCCGCCCAGATCGTTCGTGTCGCACTCCTCCCCCCACTCCACGACCCAGTTGCCGCACTGTGGCCCGCCGCCAACACAGCCCGACACGTCAAAGGCGCAGTCGGATCCACACGCCAGCGAGCCCAGGAACCACCCGAAGGAGAGGCAGTCTTCGCCGGCGAGGTCAGATCCATCGCAGGTCTCCCCGGCTTCGAGCACGCCGTTGCCGCAGACCGGCCCGACGGGATCCCCGTCGTCGTCACCGCCGCAACCCACCGCGGCCAGGAGCAACGCCGAGCCCACGGTGACAACCAGAACCGAGGCCCGCGGGCGCTCAATTTTCAAAGAAGGGCGCATGACTCACCTCCCCAACCATGACACACCATCACGGCCCTCACGGCAAGTGCTATGCCTAGAGATTGGGCAATGGAGTGGGCACAGACGTGTTCTTCATGATAAAATGTCCCCGTTGCCCAAGGGGATTGTAATGAAGACGTATAATTGTGTGAAATTCCTGGTCATTATCGCGATTGCCCCGCTCACGGCTGGGACTGTGGGCTGCGGGCGCACTTACTTTTATCAGCATGTCAGCAAGTGCGGCAACGGCGAGCTCGAGCCCGGGGAGGAATGCGACGACGGAAACGAGGACGACAACGACCCCTGCCTGCACAACTGCAAGCTCAACGTCTGCGGCGACGGCTACAAGCTGACCGGCTACGAAGAGTGTGACGATGGAAACAACGTTGACGGCGACGGGTGTGACGCCAACTGCCTGATCGAGGAGCACTACTGCGGAGACGGCTTCCTGGACTGGGAGCTGGGCGAGGATTGCGACGACGGCAACAACGTCAACGGCGACGGTTGCACCTTTGACTGCCGCATCGAGGACCTCTGCGGAAACGGCGTTCTGGACTTTGGCGAGGAGTGCGACGACGGGAACTTCTCCAACGAGGACGCCTGCCTGGCCTGGTGCCAGCCCGCCCGCTGCGGCGATGGCTTCCTTTGGGCCGGCGTGGAGCAGTGTGACGACGGTAACAACATCGCCGGCGACGGCTGCTCTCCCTCCTGTTTCTTGGAGGGTGTGACCTGCGGAAACGGCATCCTCGAGCCCGGCGAAGAGTGCGACGACGGAAACCTCTCCAACAACGATGGCTGTCTGGCCAACTGCACCGCGGCCCGGTGCGGCGACACCTTCCTGTGGTCTGGCGTGGAGCAGTGCGACGACGGAAATCTGCTCAACGGCGATGGCTGCTCCGGAGCGTGCACTTTTGAAGGCGCCATCTGTGGCAACGGCATCCTCGAGCCCGGCGAGCAGTGCGACGACGGGAACTTCAACAACAGCGACGCCTGCCTCAACAGCTGCCGCATCGCCACCTGCGGGGACGGGTTCATCCGGGCCGGCGTGGAGATGTGTGACGACGGCAACACCCTGTCTGGTGACGGCTGCTCTTCCTCCTGTGAGCTCGAGGTTGAGATCTGCGGCAACGGCATCGTCGAGGCTGGCGAAGAGTGTGACGACGGGAACAGCTCCAACAACGACGGCTGCCTCCAGAACTGCCGGCTCGCCTCCTGTGGGGACGGCTGGATCTGGTTCGGGGTCGAGCAGTGCGACGACGGGAACAACGTCCCGGGCGACGGCTGCGACATGTTCTGCCGGTTTGAGGGACCGGTGTGCGGCAACGGCGTCATCGAGCCCGGCGAGGAGTGCGACGACGGGAACTTCAGTAACAGCGACGCCTGCCTCAACACCTGTCGAAACGCGTCCTGCGGTGACGGTTTGGTGTGGCTGGGCGTGGAGCAATGCGACGACGGAAACAACGTGCCCGGTGATGGCTGCTCACCCATTTGCACCCTGGAGGGCTCGGTCTGCGGCAACGGCGTCCTGGAGCCCGGCGAGCAGTGCGACGACGGAAACTTCAGCAACAATGACGCCTGCCTGGCCACCTGCCAGAACGCCTCCTGCGGCGACAACTTCCTGTGGTTCGGCGTCGAGCAATGCGACGACGGAAACACCTTCCCGGGAGACGGCTGCGACATGTTCTGCCAGTTTGAGACGGCCGTGTGCGGAAACGGTATTCTGGAGCCGGGCGAAGAGTGCGACGACGGAAACCTCTCCAACAACGACGCCTGCCTCAACAACTGCCAGAACGCCGAGTGCGGGGACTCCCGGATCTGGTTCGGCGTGGAGCAGTGCGACGACGGAAATACCGTCCCGGGCGACGGCTGCGACGAGAACTGCCGCATCGAGTCGGTGAGCTGCGGCAACGGCGTCATCGAACCGGGCGAAGAGTGCGACGACGGAAACTTCAGCAACAACGACGCCTGTCTCAACACCTGCCGGAATGCCACCTGTGGCGACAACTTCCGGTGGTTCGGTGTGGAACAGTGCGACGACGGAAACAACCTCCCCGGCGATGGGTGCTCCCCCTTCTGTACGGTGGAGACGGGCTCCTGCGGCAACGGCGTCATCGATCCGGGTGAGCAGTGTGACGACGGCAACTTCAACAACGGCGACGCCTGCCTCAACACCTGTCTGAACGCCAGCTGCGGCGACGGCTTCCTGTGGAACGGCGTCGAGGAGTGTGACGACGGGAACAACGTGCCCGGTGACGGCTGCTCGCCCTTTTGCACGTCCGAAGGCGCCTTCTGCGGCAACGGCATCCTGGAGCCCGGCGAGCAGTGCGACGACGGGAACACGAACAACAACGACGGGTGCCTCAACAGCTGCCAGAACGCCAGCTGCGGCGACGGCTACATCTGGGTCATGCAGGAGCAGTGCGACGACGGCAACAACACCAACGGCGACGGCTGCGACGCCAACTGCAACACCGAGAGCCCCACCTGTGTGCCGGACTGGGCCTACCTGGACTGCGGCGGCACGGATTTTTGGACCACCAGTCCGGGCTCCGGCTCCACGGACAATATTGATAGCTACCCCTGCACCGGTCAGAACCTGAGCGGCCCGGAGTACACCTACACCTTCGAGGCCCAGACCACCGGGCAGGTCACCGTGAACCTGAGCAATACCGATCCCGGCCAGAACCTCGACCTGCTCGTGCTCGGCTACGGGGGCGGCCTCTGCGAGGCGTCCAACTGCCTGCAGTTCGGCAACAATCAGGTGAGCTGGAACGCCGTGGCAGGAGAGACCTACTTCATCCTCGTCGAGGGTCGCAACGGGTCCCAGGGCAACTACTCGGTGGACATGGTCTGTGCCCAGTGTGGCAACGGCGTCGCGGACCCCGGTGAGCAATGCGACGACGGGAACTCCAATAACAACGACGCCTGCCTCAACACCTGTGAGAACGCCTCCTGTGGGGACGGATTCCTGTGGACCGGCGTGGAGCAGTGCGACGACGGCAACAACACCAACGGCGACGGCTGCAGCGCCACCTGCCAGCTCGAAACGGCGACCTGTGGCAACGGCATCCCCGAGCCCGGCGAGCAGTGCGACGACGGGAACGCCTCCAACAACGACGGATGTCTGTCCAACTGCCAGCTCGCCAGCTGTGGAGACGGCTTCCTGTGGAACGGCGTGGAGCAGTGCGACGACGGCAATACCATCCCCGGCGACGGTTGCAATGCCAACTGCCAGCTCGAGGTGGCCGTGTGCGGCAACGGCATTCCCGAGCCAGGCGAGCAGTGTGACGACGGAAACCTCTCGAACAACGACGCCTGCCTCAACACCTGCAGAACCGCAGCGTGCGGGGACGGGCAGCTCTGGTTCGGCGTGGAGCAGTGCGACGATGGGAACACCAACCCCGGTGACGGCTGCAGTCCCACCTGCACACTGGAGACAGCGGTGTGCGGCAACGGAATCCCGGAGCCCGGCGAAGAGTGCGACGACGGCAATCCATCCAACAACGACGCCTGCCTGAGCAACTGCCAGAACGCCGAATGTGGGGACGGCTGGGTGTGGTTCGGCGTCGAGCAGTGCGATGACGGAAACACCACCAGCGGCGATGGTTGCAGCGCCAGCTGTCAGATCGAGTCGGCCACCTGCGGCAACGGCATCCCCGAGCCCGGTGAGCAGTGCGATGACGGCAACGCGTCTAACAACGACGCCTGCCTGTCGGGCTGCATCAACGCCAGCTGCGGCGACGGTTTCCTGTGGTTTGGCGTCGAGCAGTGCGACGACGGAAACACCACCGGGGGCGACGGCTGCAGCCCTACGTGCCAGTTCGAAACGGCGGTGTGTGGCAATGGGATCCCCGAGCCCGGCGAGCAGTGCGACGACGGCAATGCGTCCAATAATGACGCCTGCTTGACCAGCTGCCGAAATGCGGCGTGCGGAGACGGCTTCGTCTGGGGCGGCGTGGAGCAATGTGACGACGGCAACACCGTCTCGGGCGACGGCTGTGACGCCAACTGTCGGACCGAGTCGGCCACCTGCGGCAACTCCATCCCCGAGCCCGGCGAGGACTGCGACGACGGAAACCTGACCAACAGCGACGCCTGCCTCAACACCTGCGTGGCCGCAAGCTGCGGCGACGGCTACATCTGGATCAACCAGGAGGAGTGCGACGACGGCAACACCGTCTCGGGCGACGGCTGCGACGCCAACTGCCAGCTCGAGAACCCCACCTGCGTGCCGGACTGGGCCTACCTGTTCTGCAACAGCGGTGACACCTGGTCCACCGGCGCGGGGGGCGCCACCAACACCATCGACGGCTACCCGTGCACGGGTCGGGACGAATCCGGCCCCGAGTACACCTACACCTTCACGGCGCCGGACTCAGGCCAGGTGACCGTGGAGTTCACGGACATGGATCCGGGCATCGACTTGGACCTGTTCATCCTCAGCTACGGCGGGGGCATCTGCGCCCCGGAGAACTGCATCTCCTTCGGCGACAACCAGGTCACCTGGAACGCCGTGGCGGGTAACACCTACTTCATCCTGGTGGACGGCACCAACGGCGACGTGGGCGGCTACTCGGTGAACATGACCTGCCCCGGCTGTGGAAACGGCATCCCCGAGCCCGGCGAGCAGTGTGACGATGGCAACTTCGACAATGGGGACGCCTGCCTGAGCACGTGTATCAACGCCACGTGCGGGGACGGTTTTGTGTGGGCCGGCGTGGAGCAGTGCGATGACGGCAACACCACCCCGGGCGACGGCTGTGACGCCAACTGCCAATTCGAGAATCCGGTGTGTCAGCCCGACTGGACGTTGACCTGCGGCAGCAGCGACGTCTATTCCACCAACAACCCCGGGGCCACCGACGCTCTGGACACCTACAGCTGCTCCGGGCTCGTCTTCGACGGGCCGGAGTACACCTACACGTTCACCTCCCCAGACGATCAGCAGGTCACCGTAAACCTCACCGGCGCCCCCAACGCGCTGGACCTGCTGGTGCTCACAGACAGCGGCGGCCTCTGCGATCCCACCAACTGCATCGCCTACGGCAACAGCCAGGTGGTCTTTGCGGCCAGCGCCGGCCAGACCTACTACATCGTGGTGGACGGCCGCAATGGCACGGCCGGCAACTATACCGTCGGCCTGACCTGCGCCAACTGCGGCAACGGGCTCATCGAGGCCGGGGAGGACTGCGACGACGGTCCGGGCAACGAGACGCGTTACGGCCTGACCGCCTGGCAGACCACCGGCTTCACGATGCAGTCCAAGCCCGTGGAGCGGTGGATGAACGCCACCTCCTTCTACGGCTACACGTCAGCCAGCGCCCATACGGGCTACGAGGCCGTGGGCCGGTCCGTGATCTTCCTGTACCGGGATCGCTCCACGGCCACCCTGAGCCTGTTCACGGTGCACGGCATCGACCAAAACACCTCTGGGCAGTTCCAGCCCACGGCCGAGGTGGAGTTCTACTTCCGGAACCTGCCCCCGGGCACTACCCTCAACCGCGGCGACGAGCCCAACGAGTTCAGCCAGATCTCGCCCACGGAGTACTACGGTAGCTTCTGGTTCCAGGCCAACACCGACGGGGCAGTCATCTCCGACATCGCCTTCCCGGCGGGGTGGACCATCGAGATCGAGCCCATCTGGAACTACGGCCTCACCGAGTGGATCTTCGTCGACGACAACGACCAACTCCACACCCTGGACATGACCGTGCCCCTGTACATCACCGCGGACGCCAACCCCGTGAGCTGCCGCGAGGACTGCACGGTACCCCAATGCGGCGACGACATCATGGACCCGGGCGAGACCTGCGACGACGGCAACAACACCCCCGGCGACGGCTGCGCCTCCGACTGCATGTCCATGCCTTGACCCCTCCCCGCCCCTCACAATTCGCCTCAAATCATTTCGTAGAGCCTTGAACCCGCTCGCTTCGCCCGGGCGAAGGAGCTTCACTCTGCCGCTCCAGCGAAACGCTGCGAGAGCGGCTGCCGTGAACTCCTCCGCCCGGGCTACGCTCGCTACTACGTTGACCGTCCATCAGATGAAGCGACACTCAAGCCCCAACAACGATGCTGGAAGCAGGTTCTGCGAGGGAAATTCCGCGCAGCGACAGAAGTGAGCGAAAGCTCGGGCTACGTAGAAGCGAGCGTAGCCCCCGGGGAGGTGTTTGCCGCAGCCGATCTCAGCTTACTGGAGCGGCCAAGGCAAAGCGCCTTCCCGGGGGCGAAGCGAGCGGATCAAAGGCTGCAATTTCGTGGTGCGATCCGTGGGGAGGGTGCAGGGGGAACAGGAGGGCTGGGGTAACGGGGGGGCTAGAAGCTGAAGGTGTAGCCGGCGGCGATGGGGATGGGCTGGTGGATGGGGGGGCCAATCTGGGAGATGCCGGTGTTGGGCCAGGGATTGTTCCGCCAGGACGGGCCCGCCGCGACCGTCTTCTCTGCCGGGATGAACTGGTCTCGCAGCTTGCCGTTGTGCCAGCTGGCGAACAGCGGCGCGGTGATCATCTCGTAGATCCAGAACACGGCCAGCACCCCGATGCCGGCCCACAGCATGGTCTGCTCCGGGCGGGCGGCCACCGTGGGCGCGCTGTAGACCTTCGACCAGTAGTACGTCACCAGAGAGCTGCCGGCGATATCACCCGCCAGAGCGATGAACCCCGCCCAGTAGAACTTCGTCTCCCAGAAGTGGCTGAGCCCCATACTCGGCACCATGGGCAGAAAGACGGCCCACTGCTCCGAGTCGGCCTTCGCGAAGGCAAGGCCGAGGGTCAAGCCCTTGATGATGGCGGTGGGGAAAAACGCCAGCGCCCAGGCCTGCCAAGGATTGGCACGGTTCTCCATGGCGATCTCCCGGGGAGTGTCCTCCATGAACTCCGATCGGCTGAACCGGGTCTGCAGCCGCGGCGCCGACCGCGCCACCTGGCCAGCCAGGGTGGCCCCCCCCATGCCCACGGAGGGCATGACGCCCGTCGAGCCGCCGCTGAGTCGCAACGTCTTGCCCGCGCTCGGCATCGGCGTCGCCGCAGCATTCGCCGAGGGTAAACAGATGGCCAGCGCGATGGTCAGCGCGGCAGAGCTTGTCCAGCAGGATGCCTTGATCATGTGCATGATCCTTGTGAAATAGTGACCCCAGGATAAGGGCAAGCTCAGGGACCTGTCAACTTGCGCCGGAGTCGGTCGGATCTGCCCCGGGACGCCAGGTCAGCTCGAAGGGACAACAGTCTCCCCCTTCGGCCAACGTCTGGGATCGGGCAAGGTCCACCGTGCCGAGGATCTCGCCAAAGTAAACCGCGTCCCCAAGGCACATCAACGGCGCCACCTCGGGCGCGCCACCCGCCTCACAGAGCGCCGGAAACCGGCACTGTAACACGGTAAATCGCACCGCCTCGTCGCTGATCTCGTCCCAGCGCACCTCGGCGTTGAAAAACCGCTCGCCCAGCTCGTGCACCATCGCCTCGCGGTCCTCATGGGACTTGGCCAGAACAGCGCCCCGCTCCAGTGGGCCGATGGTGTGCTTCAAAAAGACCACCGTCCCGGCGATCACGATTTCCCGCGTAATCTCCAGCGCGCGTTCGATACCCAGCCAGCGCCGCAACGCGCGCTGCATCAGCACGGCGGGGCCCACCTGCCGGCGACAGAGTCGTTCCCGGTCGTCCTGGGGAGGGTCCAGGTGCCGAAAGGGCTCGCCCCGGGCCTGAGCCACCGCCACATCCGCCAGCACCACGGTGGCCAGACGCACGCCCACCTCGTTGAATAAGATGCGCGCCGCCGCCGCGGCCGTGCGCAACTCCAACCGTCTGGGAATAGGCTCGTGCTCACTCACCACGCCACCTCCTGAAGGCCGACCGTACCGGACTCGAAACTGAAATCTACACGATCCGGCAGGGCCAGAGCAATAGCGCCCGATTCCGGTGGTCCTGTCGCTGTGCAGCCAGTCATCGATTTGCGTCGTTCACCCGGAGTCTGTAATCTTAGCGACGCCAACGTGTTTATCGCGCTCCTCATCGGCTTTCTGTTCGGCTTCATCGGGTCCATCCCCGTGGCGGGCCCCATCGCGGCCCTGGTCCTCGCGCGGGCCCTGGCAGCGCGCTTTCGGGCGGCCTGCGCCATCGCCATTGGCGCCGCCGTTGCCGAGTCCGGCTACGCCTTTCTCGCGTTCTGGGGGTTCTCAACGCTGCTGCTGAAGGTCCCGGTGATCCTGCCCATCTCCCGCGCGGCGGCGGCCGTGATCCTCGTGAGCCTCGGCATCGCGCTGGCGTGGAAGGAGGCCGAGCTCCGCGAATCCGAGGAGCCCGAGCGGGACGGGTTGATCGGCTCGCTGCTGCTCGGCTTCACCATCTGCGCCCTGAACCCGACCTTGCTGGCCACCTGGACCGCCGCCGCCGCCACCCTGGCCTCCTCGGGCCTCTTGAAGATCACACCCGGGCTGGCGATCCCCTTCGCCCTGGCCGCCTGCGTCGGCATCATCTCCTGGTTCGGGCTGCTGCTGCTCGGGGTGCGTCGGTACCGGGACCGCTTCCGGCCCGAGACCCTCGCCAAGGGCGTTCGGATCATCGGCGTGGCCGTCGCGCTGCTCGGTTTGTACTTCGCCTACCTGTTCGTGGCCAGCGTGATTTGACGCCCCCAAAGGCTCAGAGCCCGATCACCACCAGATACTCAAAACACGCCGCGCTGTGGTGGGTGAAAAACCCGATCGTCCCGACGCTGTGGTCGGACCGGGTGACCTGCAGCAGCGGCCCCCCTGGCAGCAGCTCACAGGTGATGGCATCCCCGTCTGCGGTGATGCGCAGATGAAAGGGGCCCGTCGCCGGCACGGAGTTCATCGGACTATTGGCAACATAGGTGCCCACGTCGTTTTCAAGCGACAAAAAGTCCAGGGAGCGATCCTCGGGATTGATGGCGCACACATAGCCGTCAAAAGCCCCCGGCCCCACGTCCGGCACCCGGAAGGCGATCCCGGCCAGGGTCTCCCAGGCGCCGATTTCGTAGTTGACGACGGTTACCAGGGTCTCGGCGAGGTAGTCGGTGGCCGCGAGATATTGCGCATCCAGATGGCTCCGCGCGACCCCGGCCGTCTCGTCGCTCTGACAAAAAGCACCGTTCCCCGGAAAATCCCAGGCACCACCGAACCACCAGAAATGCTGCTCGGAAATTTCCAGCTCGGAGAAGTATGCCACCTGGTTGGCGCTGTCCGGGAACGGATCCCGCGTATTGGGCAGGGTGTCGTTGTCGCGATCACCATCGCACAGATCGCCGAACGGATCCCCGTCCAGATTCTCCTGCTGCGGATTGGGATGGGACGGGCAGTTGTCGCACACATCCCCCACCCCATCGAGGTCGCCGTCCTCCTGGCCCGGGTTGGGTATCTCCACGCAATTGTCGGTGGAGTCGGGGTGCCCATCTCCGTCCGTGTCCGGTCCCGTTGCGGCATCCGTACGTGCGTCACCCGGCAGCCCACCATCGTGTTGCGTCACGGTCCCGTCCACGCCTGGGGTCCGCAACCCCGACGTGTCAAAGGAGCAGGCCCAACCCGCAATCCCACACGCCAAAATCCCGATTGAAGCCGCCATCCAGGCCCCCCCACGGTCCGCCACCATCTTGAGAATTGTCCCGCGCATGCGTCCCCACCTTACCTCGCGCTCCCTGTGTGAATCAACGGTGGGTTTTTTCAGTCTTCTCGCCGACCCCCCAAAACGGTATACTATCGCTGGATACGTCTACTTTGAGGTAAAATGATGACTGGCAAAATTCTCACAATCCTGTCGCTTTGGCTAATTATGGGGCTCGCCGTGGCCTGCGGCCCGACTCCCCCCGGGGGAGAGAATAACAACGACAACAACAACAATGCCACCACGAGCTGCGAGTCTGATCAGGACGAGGATGGCATCTGCGATGAGTTCGAGGGGATCGACACCCTGGAGGACACCGACGGTGACGGGGAGCCGGACTACCTCGACCTGGACTCGGACAATGACGGCATCGCCGACTCCATCGAGAAAGGCAACATCAACCCCGGGCAGTTCCCCGTGGACTCCGATGGCGACGGGATCCCGGACTTCCGGGACCTGGATTCGGACGGCAACGGCCTCTCGGACTCGGTGGACGGCGCCGCCGACCTGGATGGGGATGGTGTGGGCAACTACGCCGACCTCGATGACGACGGGGACGGTATCTTCGACGTGTTGGAAATGGGAAGCGACCCCTACAGCCCCCTGGACTCCGACATGGACGGCGTACCGGACTACCAGGACACGGACTCGGACAATGACACGATCCTGGACCTACACGAGGGGGGCGGCGGTTTGGCCGACAGCGACGAGGACGGGATCCCTGACTACCTCGACCTGGACTCAGACAATGACGGCATCCTCGACGAGATTGAAGCCGGGGACACCAACCCGAACACGCCGCCCGTAGACAGCGATGGGGACCACGCCCCGGACTACCGCGACCCCGACTCGGACAACGACGGCCTGGCAGACGGCGCCGAAGACATCAACCACAACGGCGTGGTGGACCCCGGCGAGAGCGATCCGCACAACGTCGACACAGACGGAGACGGCGTCTCGGACCTGATCGAGGTGGCCGCCGGCACCGACCCCCAGAACCCCGCCGACAACCCCCAGGCCAACGGCGACTTCTATTTCGTGGTGCCCTACGAGGAGCCCACGGACCCGCTGGTGGACACCCTGGAGTTCCGCACGAGCGTGCAGTTCGCCGACATCTACTTCCTCATCGACCGCACCGGCTCCATGACGGCTGAGCACGCCGCGCTGGCCTCGAACGTCCCGGCCATCATGAGCCAGCTGCTCTGCCAGGATTTCGGGGTGATCTGCGCGCTGGACTCCGACTGTGGCGTCGATCAGATCTGCTTTGGCGGCAGCTGCACCCAGGATCCCCTGGTGGGCGACGGCTGCGTGCCCAACCTGTGGACGGGCGCCGGCATGTTCGAAGACTGCAACGAGTACGTGAACCTCACGCACCTCCAGTCCAACCCCCAGACCACGGCAAACTCGGTAGCCGGCATCACAACCTCCGGCGGCAGCGAGCAGGTGCTGCAGGCGCCCACCTGCGTGGCGAATCCTAGTTACTGCTCCAACAACATGCAGTGCAGCGCGGATCCGTCGGTGGTCAACCCGGTAGGCTGTCCCGGTTTCCGTCCTGAGGCAGTGCGCATCCTGATCGAAGTCACCGACGCCGGCAACCAGGCCGGACCCACTTGCGGCGGCGTGTCTGATGCCAACGTCGTGGGCGCCGAGCTGGCCGCCCAGGGCATCAAGTTCGTGGGGCTCTGGGGCACCGATGACGCCGGCGGGACGCCCTGCAACAGCGCCCAGCTATGCACCTCACAGATCGGCATCGCCTCGGGCTCGGTGGATTCGGCCAACCAGCCGTTCACCTACTCGGCGCTGGACGCGGCGGTGGTAGCGGCCACGCGTCAGGCGGTTCTGGACCTGGTGCGCGGCGTGCCCCTCAACGTAGTCATCGGCGCCGAGGACCTGCCCGGCGACGACGGCGACGCCCTCCCCTTCATCGACTACCTGGAGGTAAACCTGTCGGGTGGTCCCTGCACCAACGTCTCCCCGGTGGCCGACACCGACAGCGACGGCCACGACGACTCCTTCCCGGCCCTGCTGGGCGGAACGCCCGTCTGCTGGGACGTGCACCCGGTGCCCATCAATGACTTCGTGCCTGCCACCACCGAGCCCCAGGTGTTCCGCGCCCGCCTGACGGTGTACGGCGACGGCTCCCCCCTGGACTCCCGCAATGTGTATTTCCTGATTCCGCCCGTGATCGACGGGCCGATCATCCCGCAGTAGGCTCCGCTAGTTCTCCCGCACCCGGCTCGTGTCCACCGTGAACGAGTGGATCTTCTTTCCCTCCTTGAAGACCGAGCCCATGATCTTCGTCCCCTTGCAGTACTTTTTGTAGGCAGTCCAGCGCTGGCCCATCCCCTTGCTCTTGATGGTGAGGGAGGCCGTGCCGTGGTAGCCCCAGAAGGTGCCCTTCTGCTTGGGCTTGTCGGTGAAGTGCACCACCTTGGTCCACCGGCCGTAGCGCTTGGACGTAAACAGGATGTAGCCGCTCTGTAAGTTGGTGCCGCCCTGGTGGGTGAACCAATGGTACTTCTTGCCGTCCTCGATCGTGGCGGTGCAGGCCTCGTCGCCCGCCGGCCCAGGTGCCGGCGCCGGCGCCGGCGCGGTGAAGGCTGTCTCAGCCATCACAAGACTCAGCGCACACGCTCCGACCACCCCAGCGATCCGTCTCATTGCTCTCCTCCTCCGGCTGCCGCCGCGGTTATGAAGTTTCATCCGTGCCGGGCTCCTTTTTTTTTCCCTCGACCCCGTAGGCGCTTTTGCGTTTTTCGTATTTCAGCCTGGAGTCGAGGCGATGCACGGGGAGCACAACGCTGGAGCAGATGTTGGACAGGTGCGCCTCAATGCGCTTAAGGTACCGGATCCACAGCGCTGTCGTGACCGCTTCGTTCGCGTCGAGATCCGACCGCGCTATGGTCTCGATAAGGGCGTCGCACCGTTTGTTCATCAGCCCCTCGTCCTCAATGATCTCGCGGGCCAGCCCCTCGTCCTCCTCGGAGAAGGCCTGGATGGACTCCTGGAAGATCCGGGAGACGTGCTCACTGATCTCCACGACCTCGCGACTGTGCTTGATATCGGTGACCGGCTTTTGCATGAGCTGGGCCATCTCGAGCAGGTTCTTGCAGTAGTCTCCCACGCGCTCGGCGTCCTTGACGACGCTCATGAGCACCAACGAAGCCGGCACCGTCGTATGCTCCCCCCGCACGCTCAGACTCTCGACAATCTGCTTGCGGATGGAGCGCTCCCGGCGGTTGACCGCGATGTCCCGCCGAAACAGATCGTCCTGCACCGCGTCGGGTTCCATCCGCCCGGCGATCACCTCCTGGACGATCTCAAACATTGCCCAGTCCATTTCGAGCATCTCCACGAACTCATGGTACAGACGCCCCTCGGTCTTGCGACTCCGCCAGATATCAATGATCTCCCTAAACATGGACGCTCCCAGACGACGCGTAGCCGCCGATATTGCGGTACTGTGTGCCCAGGGTGACGCTCCCGTCAACTGGTTTTCACGTGCCGAGTTAACGCAGGACCCGGGGGCCATGCACTCAGGCAGAAGATCACAACTCGCCGAGCGGTAACACCCGCGGTGCGCTCATTCTTATTGCGTTGGAAAGTATCCAGATTCGGATGTGGGATTCGTCGGCCACAACCTCAACTTTGGCGTTCACCTTGCGCACGGGGACGGTGATCAGCCTTCGGGCATTGAGCTTCCTTTTCAGTGTATGGACAGCAAGGGAGTAGGCGCCCTGACGCGTGCGGATCTTCAGCTCGTACTGGCGCGCGGGCGCGACAAATCCCTCGATGCAAGGAATTGTCAACTGCCCCGCGAGCTTGCCATCCAGCAATACGTTCATTCTTTCCGCAGCGACACCCTCGCAGAAGACGCGTTCCTGATACAGATCGCTCACGCTGAGAACAATTGTCGTGTAAAACGGCGCTGAGCCCGCGTTTTTCGGCAACCTGCATCTGGCCGACCTGGGCTCACATGCAGGCCAGAAAGTTACCGCCAGGAGGAGCAATAGATTCTGATGCATGGCGAGCTTAGACAAGCCACTGGTGGCGATG
>Ga0180009_10002476_pt1 | contig 21720 bp, 13 predicted proteins | sample OS_PC_MetaG_FD_123537 | JGI IMG/M metagenome (GOLD analysis project Ga0180009, IMG submission 123537) | Groundwater microbial communities from the Aspo Hard Rock Laboratory (HRL) deep subsurface site, Sweden - OS_PC_MetaG | ecosystem: Environmental > Aquatic > Deep subsurface > Groundwater...
CTTTATTTCGACGATCTGAGCTTAGGTCTGACCGCTGGTGCCGATAACGATCAGTTCTACCGCTGGGAAGAAAATTACAGTTATGGCGGGTATATTGGAAACTGGGTGGATATTCTGAATGGAGAAGATGGCTCCGGTAGTAATCCATTATTAGATGAGGAAGTATTCCAGGCTGCCAAGGGTTATGCTGTTTATTACAAAACGGCAAGTCCTACCCTCTCCTTGTCGGGCTCTGTGTATACAACCGACCAGACCTTCACCATGAAAAAAACCACAGGAAGCACCGCTGAAGGCTGGAACCTGGTGGGTAATCCTTTCACATCCACTCTGGCCGCTAACTCCAATGCCGATGCTACCAACCTGATATCTACCAACTCATCTAACCTGGATGTGACGTATGGCGGTTTGTACCTCTGGAATGAGCAGGCAAGCTATACAGGAAACCGTAATGATTACATAACCATAAGTAACTCAGATGCTGCAAAGTACGTCGCCCCAGGACAAGGTTTTATGGTCTGCACCAATGCTAACAATAACACGTTCACCTTTGATACGGACCACCGCAAACACGGCACTGTCACATTTTACAAGGGCGATGATATGGTACCAAGATATTATCTTGCGGTTAACGGTCCGGGCAACGATTATAATGACATACTCATTGCCTTTATCAATGGAACAAGCACAGGCCTGGATCATACCTATGATGCGGGAAAGCTGAAAGGTAATCCACATATTGCTCTGTATTCTTTCCTGGTAGATGATAACGGAAAGGAATTCATACACCAGGCCCTGCCCGGTTTTACTGAAGACTATACCATCCGCCTTGGTCTGGATGCCAACCTAACCGGTGAATATGTTTTCTCAACAGAAAGCATGGAAAACATTCCGGATCAGATTGCCGTCATCCTGGAAGATACGGAGCTTGGAATCTATACAGATATGAGGTCAACCGGTAATTATGTGTTCACTGTGCCATTTGAGGGCAGCATAACCGACCGCTTCTACCTCCACTTCAAAAACACCACCGGAATATCTGAACCTGCGCTTCTATCCGGCGTTCAGGCATACAGTGCCGGTAAGGTACTCTACATCCAAAACCCCGAAGCTTATACAGGCACGGTGAAAATCACCGACCTTGCCGGCAGGGAAATGATGAACTTCAGCCTGAACGGAGATGTTAGCCAGAAGCATGAAGTAAGCGGGCTGTCAGGGATTTATATCGTTAATATTAAAACGAATAGGGGAAGTTATAATAGTAAAGTTTTGATTAAGTAGGTAGTAACCACAATAGGCACAATAGAGCACAATAGTTGTTTGTCTTTGTCTTTTGTGCCTATTTTACAAAAACTTACAACAGTATAACAATATAACAATATAATTATGAAGAAATCAATATCAATCCTCATCCTCCTGATCTTTATCGGATTGTCAACTAATCAAATATTTGCTTCTTCGCCTCCGCCTCCACCGCCGGGGCATGGGTCTTCCGGGAATGTGCCCGGGGGAGGTGCTCCCATTGGCAGCGGACTGGCAGTACTGCTGGGTCTTGGAGCCGCTTACGGAGGGTTTCGCTTTTATAAGCAGTGGAAGAGGGAGCTGGATGAGTGAAAGCTGACTAAAAATAACAGGCACAACCTTTCCTGATGAAAATCGGGAATAGGATACAACAGGGATTGCACTTGTGTATATTGTGCATTGTCATATTGAATAACAATATGAAGAAATTAATACTTATAACCGTTTTCTTTGTTACAGACGTTTTAGCAGCGGTTATTGGCAACGAATAAAATAGAAAAGCATCACCGGAATTTAGGGTGATGTTTTTTTTAATACCAGATCTTAAACCCTAACAGCCATGAAAAAAGCCAAAATCATTCTGATTTCTGTTTTCCTTATCCGGTTTTCAATGCTAACCCTGGCCCAGGAGGCGGCGCTTGATTTCGATGGTATCAATGATAATGCAACCGCTTCTAACGTAATGACCAACACGAATAATTTCACCTTAGAAGCATGGGTTAAACCCAATTCCGCCGGTGGTTATAAATGGGTGGTCTGTTTTGAAACTTCGATGATTACTTTAGGGATAGCAGACCCAACCAACACTTTAACCTATGTTATCAATGGCAGTTCGGCTCAGGCAACCGGCGTCTTCATTCCAAATGATGAATGGGCACATATTGCCCTGGTCAGAAGGAGTGGTACCTATGAGCTTTATAAAAACGGAGTTGCACAAACTACAGTACAAAAGGGGTCACCCTCGAGCAATAATGGATTGCTTAATATCAGCCGGTCTGCCGGTGAGACATGGACAGGCGGTGTTGATGAAGTGAGGATTTGGTCCATAGCCCGAACAGCACAGCAAATCCTGGATAATTATAATACCGGACTGGCGGGTACTGAATCCGGATTAGAAGCATATTATAAGTTTAATGAAGGAACACCGGGCGGAGACAATACAGGAATAAGCCAGTTGACTGATGCCTCCGGAAACGGTAAAAATGCCACCCTTAACAACTTCGCTTTAACAGGGAGTACTTCAAACTATATCATGGGTCCTTTCCAAAAATATTCAGGAGGCGATGGTACTTCAGGAAACCCATATCAAATATCCTGCCTGGATGATCTGTCTGAATTAACGCAAACCGAAGATGACTGGAATCTATATTTTATTCAAACATCTGATATTGATGCAACGCAAACACAGTATTGGGATGATTCGGATGACAATTCGGACGGTGACAAATACAACGATCCGAATGATGCGACATCCTCCGGGGATAATGAAGGATTTCTTCCCATTTGCCACTTAAATGCACAACCTTATTTCTACGGACAATATGATGGTGATGGTTATATTATCAGTAACTTATATATTTATCGTCCGGATGAATGGTATAACGGTCTTTTTGGACTTTGTATGAGTTCACATGAAATTAAAGACCTGGGATTGGTAAACGTTGATATCACCGGACAAGGTGAAACAGGAGCATTAGCGGGAAGGTTAAAAACACACACAACAAATTGTTATACAACCGGCTCAGTCACAGGTGATAATTCTGCTTCCAAGGTGGGAGGATTTGCAGGACAATTTGAAAATAATACAATAGAATTTTGCTATAGTACAGTTAATGTCAGTGCTTCTGGCTGTACCCAAATCGGAGGGTTTGTAGGCTGTATCAACGGATATTATTATGGAAATTATCCTGTCCTGGAGAATTGCTATGCCAGGGGAAGTGTGGCAGGAGGAAGTTCAGTTGGGGGCTTTTCTGGTGATAACTGGCAGTCAGAAGGTACCCTGACAGTTACAAATTGCTATTCTACAGGAGCAGTCTCAGGAAGTACTACCGGTGGTTTTATTGGTAATTCCTCAGGATCATCTACGATAACCAGTTGTTACTGGAACACGGAAACATCCGGACAGGCATCCAGTTCCGGTGGTACAGGAAAGACCACGGCAGAAATGAAAAATCAAAGTACCTATGTTGGTTGGGATTTTTCTACACCCGTCTGGGTTTTAAACAGTAGCGTAAACGATGCTTACCCGTTCTTAAACTGGCAGGACTACCCTCCAACAGTTACGACCGTGTCGATAACAACTATAACCAGCAATTCTGCAACATGCACAGGAAATATTTCATCATTGGGATCCCCCTCCCCCACTCAGCACGGTGTATGCTGGAATACTACCGGCTCTCCCACCATTTCTGATAGTAAAACCGAAGAAGGTGCTGCAAGCGCCACCGGTACATTCACTTCTTCCATCACAGGACTCTCCGGCAGCACCGTATATCACGCAAGAGCTTATGCCACCAACAGTACCGGAACATCGTACGGAAATCAGATATCATTTTCAACAGGTAGCGGGGAGACATTTGTTGAAATAGGAACAGGTACCAGTACTTCCAGCTATTATCCGATTTATGCCGAAGGCTGCTACAGTTGGTCAAGATGCCTCTACCTGGCAGAAGATATCGGTTTGTCTGATGGTGCCTATGTTTATAAAATTGCTTACTCCGTAAGTTCGGGTACCCATACAAAAACCAATCAAAACATTTATTTCAAGCATACCGATGATGATAGTTTTGCCAGCGCTGATTACGAAGATCCTTCAGGAGCAGGTTACACGCAAACATATACAGGATCAGCCAGTTATTCACCAGGCTGGTCGGAAATCGAACTGGATGATGCCTGGATCTACAACGGAACACAAAACATGCTGGTAAACTACGAACACAGACAGGGAACCTATAATCCCAGCGGAACGGTCTCTTTTAACTATACGGATACTGAAAATACCAGGACAGTCCATAACTATGTGTACAACGGTCCATTTCCAGGCGGCACTGGATATTCCAGGACCAAAATACCCAACATCCGGATATTCTTCAGTCTTCTGGAAGCCATGACATACAATTCATCAACCACGGAAACGGCTTCAACCGATATTGTTTACCCCGGCAGCGAAAATATGGCCATTATCCGACTGAATGTTGTTACAGATGGCACGTATCCTTCTATTAATGCAACCAGTATTACCTTCAACACAACAGGATGCACCAGTGCATCCGATCTAAGCAATGCCAGGGTTTTTTATACTGAAAGCACAACTTATTCTACAGCAACGCAGTTCGGGAGCACGGTTTCCAATCCCGATGGAAGCTTTAGCGTGACAGGTACCCAGGCACTCGTGCCGGGCAACAACTACTTCTGGCTTGCCTATGATATTGCCTCAGGAGCCACTGCAGGCAATGTAGTGGATGCCCAATGTACTTCCGTAACCGTTGATGGGTCAGCCTATGCACCTACAGTTACGGCCCCTTCAGGAAGCAGGACCATCACAGCCAATCCTCTTGAATTAACGGCAACAGCCGGCACAACATCCGGTGCTTACTCCACCCTGAAAGCCGCCTTTGACAAAATCCATGATGGTACCCACCAGGGAGTAATCACCATTTCCATAGTAGATAATTTGGTTGAAACGGAAACAGCAGAATTGCGGTATTCGGGCTATTCATCTTCAAGTTATACTTCTGTAAGTATTCAGCCCTCCGGAGGAGCTGCCAGAAGCATTTCCTGCGACTTAGATGATGAACTGATTTATTTATATGGCGCCGACAATGTAACCATTGATGGTTTGAATACGGAAGGAAATTCATTGACCATTGAAAATGCCAATACGGGTACTTCTGCAACATGTCTGTACCTTTATTCAAGTGCCGATAACAATACCATTACCAATTGCACCCTGAAAGGATCCACAACAAATACTTCCTCAGGAATCATTCGTATCAGAACCGGAGGAAACAATAATGAAATTTCGGGCTGTATTATTGGCCCTTCAGGTTCCAATTTACCTGTTAACCATATCATGGTTGACGGTGAATCGGTAACCAATCCATCATCGGTTACCATCAATAACAATGAATTTTATGATCATTTCAATGCTTCCAGCTTTACAAGGTCAATTTATTGCAGAGAAGCCGATGAAGTGACCATCACCAACAACCATTTTTATCAGACAGCAGCCAGGACTTTTTCATCTTCCAATTCTTATTGTGAGATTTATATAATTTCAGGATACGATGGACATACCATAACAGGAAACTATCTGGGTGGCAGCAGCAGCAGTTGCGGAGGTTCTGCCATGGATATAACCAATCCCAGTTCTATGATGATGATCACATGTTATGGGATGAATGACTCTGAAACAATCAACATCTCTAACAATACAGTTGCAAACATTGATATGGAGTCTACCTCAGCGGCCTCTTTTGCAGGTATAATGTTTGCCTCCGGCATCTTTCAGATTGATGACAACCTGATCGGATCTATGAGTACTTCAAGTATCAGTGTAACATCCACAAATACAAGCTATTTACCACTCTACGGTATTGGTATGTCCATTGCCAGTGGTGGCACCATCAGTTCCTGCAGCAGCAATGAAATGGGCGGGATCAGTTTGACATCCCCTCTTCCTTCATTCAGGGGGATTTTTGTCGGGCAAACATCATCTTCGGATGCTGTTTCCATAAATAATATGCAAAATAATACCATTGGAGGAACCAATGCAAATTCCATAACCATTTATGACAATGCTTCATCCAATGCAAGAATTTCCTACGGCATCTATATCTATCCTGCTACATCCACCATCGGAGGAAGTAAAAATATTCAATACAATACGATACAAAACATTGGACTTACCGGTGATGATGATCTGGCTTTTACGGGGATGTATCTGAAAGGGATGATATCTGATCAAAACATCATTCGCGGTATAACATCAGCAACCTATGGGGATATAACAGGAATTGAAACGACAGGTAACATAACCGGAAACACGATCTACGATTTGTATAACACCAACACTACCCATAATGATAATATGTATATTTATGGCATAAAGAACAGAAACGGAAGCCAGCAAATCAGCCACAACAAAATTTATGCACTAAAAGCAGATCAAACAGTCTATAATTCCGTATTGCGTGGAGTTTATATAGAAATATCATCTGATGCTGATGTATTCAACAATGAAATAACTCTCGGTCTGCAGTCGGATGGATCGAATTTCGGCACAGATCAATTTTTCACCGGGATATACATATATAATGGAAGCAATGTATATAACAATACAGTATGCATTGGAGGAGAAAGGACAAACGGATTTTCATATAATTACTGTATATACAGGTATGCTGAAAACTCAAGCTATCCTCTTGATCTCAGGAACAATATCCTGGTAAATGAAAGAACCACATCAAATCCTGAATTCAGGAATTGTGTTTATTTTTCAAATGCAGGTACTTCTTATCTTACAATTAACTACAATGATTACTGGGCGCCCACGGGAAATATTGGTTACGACGGATCATCTTCTTACAGCACCTTAAGTGGCTGGCAGGGAGCCACGGGACAGGATGCCGCCAGCATCAATGCTGATCCTTTATTCACTAACGAAAGCACTTTGAGTTTCACCCTGCAGACCACAAGTCCCGCCATTGGAGCTGCAACATCCATAGAGGGGATCACCGATGACATTGCAGGCATCACCAGGCCCTCCCCTGCGGGTACGAATCCTGATATCGGAGCCCATGAAAGCCTGTATGGTAAAGTATCGTGGACAGGAAGCACAAGCAATGCCTGGTCGGAGGCCGGTAACTGGTCACCCGCGGTAGCACCCTCCGGCGAATACTTTAACACGATCATCCAGGATGCAGGCAATGATCCCATAATAACCCAGCTTCCTGCAAGTCCGGCTATCTGCTATCATATGGATATTGAGTCCGATGCATCGCTGACCATAGCCTCCGGAGCAGCCCTCACCGTAAACGGTAATCTTTCCGTAGCCGATTCAAAAGGAGCAGCCTCACTTACCTTGCAAAGTGATGCTGATGGAACAGGTTCCGTCATTGTAGAGGGAACATCTACAGGAAATATGGCTGCCGAACGCTATGCCGACACTTACGATCCCGAAGGCAAATGGCATTATGTATCTTCTCCGGTGGCAGGACAGTCGCTGAACACCACATGGATGACCGCCAACAACATCGATTTTACCGATCCTGCCTGGCAATTCTTCCGGTGGGATGAGGATACGGACTATTGGATCTATTTTGATTATTCAGGAACTGCGCCGGAAGATTTCGGAGACGATACCTTTGTGGAAGCCCGCGGGTACTGCCTGAGCAATACTGCCAGCGACGACCTGGATTTCAGCGGTACAATACGTACGAATGATGTTACCTATGCCGCTTCATGCACCGCCGGTAAAGGCAATGGATTCAATCTTACAGGAAATCCCTTCCCATCCTGCATCGCTATCACATCCGATGCCGGTGCAAATAACTTCCTGAATGATAATGCCGCTATCCTGGATGACAATTATGAAGCAGTGTATATCTGGGATGAACAAAGTAGCTACAACGGAAGCCGAAACGATTATAAGGTTATCTGCAATACAGGATTTTCAGGTGAAGGCAGTAGTTCAACGATCAATCAGGATTATGTGCAGCCTGGGCAGGCTTTTATGGTTAAAGTCTTTGAGGCAGGTAACATCCTGTTTGACAAGGATATCAGGGCACACGCTGATGTTGATTTCTTTAAAAACCAGGAATCCTGGCCCGGTGTCGAATTGATAGTAAAAGGCGTGGAACTGTATAATACCACCGTGATAGCTTTCCATGAAAACATGAGCACCGGACTGGATCCATCTTTCGATGCAGCGAAAATGAAAGGAAACCCGGATATTTCCCTTTATACAAGGCTAATGGATGATAACGGGACAGACTTTGCCGTCCAGGCACTACCGTTTTCCAGTGTGCAAGATCTTGAAGTTACTGTCGGATTGGATATTTCCATAGGTGGAAACTACGAGTTTTCAGCAAGCTACGCCATGATGGAAAACATGGAAATCATCCTGGAAGACCGTGAACTGAATCTGTTTACCGATCTGAAATCCAATAGCTATATCGCCCCGGTCAGTCATAGCGGAATAGGGAGATTCTTTCTTCATTTTAAAAACACAACCGGAGTTGCCGAGCCGGTGATTCTAAAGGGCGTTCAGGCATACAGTACCGGGGAGGTGCTATATATCCAAAATCCTGCAGGCTATACAGGAATCGTAAAGATCATTGATATTTCCGGAAGGGAGCTACATAAATTCAACCTCAATGGAGATGCCAGCCAGACTCAAGGGGTGAAGGGGCTTTCGGGGATGTATATTGTTAATATTACAACGAATGGGGGGAGTTATAATAATAAAGTTTTGATTAAGTAGATAGTAACCACAATAGGCACAATAAGTTATGGCTCGGCTACGCTCGCCACAGGTCGGTTTGGCTACGCTCGCCAAGGCTTGGCTACGCTCAAATTTTTACAAATTGTCGAATGAGTTTTAGTAAGATTCTGAATCCCGGATTTAATTCTTTTACATAAAAACATAAGGAAATTTGCTAACTTTGTTAAGTGGAAAGAACTGGCTTCATAGAAATCAAAATAACAGGTTCAAAAGGGAACCTTGATCTGACACCTGATAATTATGATATCCGGGAAATTACTTCTTTTCTCGAAAACGCTGAAAATTTATTATTTCCGGGTGAAAAAAGGGAAAGGCCTATAATTAGTTATAGGATTGAAGAAGGATCTGTAAAACATATTCTAAAGACATCTATTCAATATATTATTGGATTTAATGCTGTTATCGGACAAATAAATCTGGACCGGAATATTGATTTTCTTGATCTTCCCACTGCAAAGGCTTTTGAAAACATTCAAGATATTGCTTCAAAAAAAAACTATTCTTTCAGTATAAAAACCTCGGTTGAAAATTCAAATGAAGTATATATCGACAGAACCACCAGATTTTATCGAACGGAAGCAATTTGGGCTGATGCAGAGTTTTACTTTTACGGAAAAGTGACAAATGCCGGTGGAAAGGATAAAGCAAACATTCACATTTTTACAGAAGAATTGGGTACAGTTCGAATACACACACCCATAAGTTTCCTTGAACAGTATAGTGATAATATGCTATATAAGATTTTTGGGATTCGGGCCACAGGCAAGCAACATTCTGAAACCGGTGAAATTGATACTTCTTCTCTAAAATTCGTAGAATTGCTTGACTATCAACCTATATACGATGAAAAGTATTTAAAAAGCCTGAGAGATAAAGCCAAAAAAAACTGGTTGGGTAATATTGACCCTGATAAATGGTTAAAAGAAGTAAGAGGAGGATATGAAGCTTAGTTCTGCATTACTTGATACAAGTTTTTTTCTCCGATTTCTAAATGAAAACGATCCCTTATTTAATAATGCTGACGGTTATTTTCGATATTTCATTCAGTCGGAAATCACCATGATGATTTCCACTATCAGTATTGCAGAATATTGCGTCGGTGGTAATATAAACGAATTACCGCTTAAAAACCTTCAAATATTACCATTCAATCTTGATCATGCAAAAAGAACAGGAGAATTTGCGCGACATATTTTCCAAAACAAGGGCAGGGTGAAACTAACCGAAAGGAATATAATCCCTAATGACACAAAATTGTTTGCACAAGCAGATATTGAGGAATCAATAGAGTTTTACCTATCATCTGACATTGAAAGTTACAAGATTTTTAATCTTTTAAAATCGGAGAATAGTATATCTCCAAAATTTAACTTTATTGACATGAATATGCCTCACCATGAAAGATTTGGACTTCTTCCCTTATAATATTAAATAATCCGAGACCCGGTTCGAGCATAGTCGAGACCCGGTTCGAGCGTAGCCGAGACCCGCTTCGAGCGTAGTCGAGACCCGGTTCGAGCATAGTCGAGCCCCCTCTTCACTCCTCCTCAATCAAAATCCAAATCACCCCCGTATGCTGTAATCCATCAGGGTTCCGATAACAAATGGTGTACTTGCGGTTTTTAGCAATCTCATAGCCAAACTCGCAGGGTTCCCAATCGCGGTGATCTCCGTATTTTATCTTCAGGGCATAACCTATATCGTAATAGCCCGGTTCAATATCGGCATAGGAGGTTATTCTTTTACCTGTGAGATTTACGCTGCTTACCGGATAAAAATTGTCGGGATGGGAGCTTCCTATGGCCAAAATAACAGATGCCGTATCCTGATTGTCGTAACGAAATTGCGGAGTTTGCTCTTTCTTACAGGATGTAAGCAAAACAACCAAAAATACCAATAAGGATATCGCTTTCATAAATAATGATTTGCGTATTGCTTTGATTATCTCGTTTGTGTTTAAAACGAATATCCAATTGATAATCCGAAACGTACATTCGTGAAGCCAAAGTCTGCATTGGCTTTCTTGCTGCCCTGCGGATTTATTTTTACACTATAGTCGTATCCAAAACGATCAATAACCTCGTTAATATAGTCTGACAGATCATCCAGAAATTCTCCGGTGACATTGCCATCAAACTGATAATTGAAAAAATACCGTGAATAGCGTGGACCGAGGAATATAAAATCAATATGGAAACGCTTGCAGATAACAAGTTGATAACCAATCTGAAAGCCGATTCCTGCTTCATCAAGAGTGGTATTGGATTCAATATATTCGGCACTTCCACCGGTTGGCAGATACTCAATTTTTGACCGTGATTGGAAATGCGTGTACCGCAAATATGGTTCCACATAAAAGCCATCAAGAATGGAAGGATCACAGGTTTTAATATAATATCTCAGGGTCGGGGTTATAGAAAAGCCGGTAATCCCTCCCATATCAATGTTTATTTTATAATTCTCTGCTTTTAATACTTTGGGTTCTCTTCCTGAAAATTTATAACTTAACCCCAGGGTAGTGCTTAAACGCGGCCTGATGCTGCGCTCATAAATTAATGAGACATTCCTGAAGGCAATTGCAAGAGTATTTAACTTAACAACATTTTTTCGGGTTACGGTTATTTTGCTTTTATTAGCTTTGGTATTAATTTGCCCGGCATCCTGGGAAAAGGACGGTATTGACCCAATAATGACAACAAGAAGAAGTATTGCTTTTTTCATGATTCGGGTTATTTGGGTTACAAGATAATAAAAACAACCGAAGAAAATTGAAATACATTGGAAGAATTTGAACGTGTTGCAGGCAGCAGGTCTCAGGTTTCAGGAAACGTTAGCCTGATACCTGAAACTTGCAACCTGTAACGGTTACATAATAACTATTGATTTGAAACCCCATTACGATATAACTGTTATTGGCGCCGGCCCCGCCGGCCTGGCCTGTGCTATTTCTCTTTCAGGAAAGGGATATAAAATCGCTGTCTTTGAAAGGGATCATCATCCCGGTGCTAAGGTATGCGGCGATGCCATCAGTCCGGATGCCCTTGGCCAGTTGAAGAAGATACACCCGGGGCTTTATGATGCGGTGCTTGATTCTGCCGGGAAGCATCCGTGCGAGGGACTACGGCTTTTTTCTCCTTCAGGAAAAAACCTTGATCTCTATTTCGGTGATGAAGGAAAATCAACTTTTGGGTTTACGCTTCCCCGAAGCATTTTTGATAACATTTTATTTCGTTTTGCAGATAGTTGTCCGGATATAGAGATCTTCAGCAACACAAGCATTCAGCGTTGTGTTCCCGTAAATAACAACATTATTCTTGAATCAGGGGATATGTCGTTTTCTGCTGCATTTGTCGTGGGAGCTGACGGCGCTAACAGTATCCTGCACCCTTTACTGAAATCAAAAAGGAATAACTCACTGGTGAGTATGGGTATCCGGACTTATGCAGAAAATGTTTCGGTTTCCGGCCCCGGAAACCTGATAGAATTGCATTACCTGAAAGAAATTGTCCCGGGGTATTTCTGGATATTTCCTTTGAATAATAACCGCTTCAACGTTGGCATGGGAATACCGGCTCAACTCATTATAAAGAGGAGAATCAATCTGAACAAGTTATTTCTTTCCATTATCCGGGATCATCCCGTCATAAGCCAGAGATTCAGTCAGGCCGGCATCCCGGATAACCCGGGCTCATCCATCATTCCCATGGGAAGGTCGGTGAAGAAGTTCTCCGGAGAACGATTTCTTATAGCGGGAGATGCTGCCGGGTTGGTTGATCCGCTTTCGGGTGAGGGTATCGGTAACGCCCTCAGGAGCGGAAGACTTGCAGCCCGGCATATCCAGGAAGCATTTGAAATGAAAAGGTACGATGCAGACTTCAATATGCGTTACGACGAGAATATTAAAAAGGCATTGTTCACCGAGTTCAGAATCAATCGTTTCATCAGCCATTTAAGCGGATCGCCCTGGTTTGTGGAGCAGGTGATACGGATGGGCAGGATAAATCCATGGTTCAGGGGACTGTTAAAGAAATCCCTGATGAGTCCTTCATCGAGAAGGGTATTCATTACGCAGAATGCTAAAAATAGTAAATAACTTTCTATTCCTATTAATTGTTATGGTCGGGATGAATTCGACTAATGGATTCCGAAGGCGCAAGCGCCTTCTCTCAGAGATTGAGGGATCCCGATGCGCTTCGCAAAAAAGGCCCCGCTCACCAACGGGGCCCTACTGTTAAGCTTAGCTTTCCTGCTTTTCCGGCTTGCGCCGGATATATATAAAGAACGAATTTTAAGAGTAGTATTTAAGAAAATGAGTCTGATGCTTATTTAACCTGCATCTTATGTGTGATCTGTTCATCATTAGCCCGTACGGTATAGAAATAAGTTCCTGCCGGCAGAGCGGATATATCAAGGGTAATGTTATGGACACCGGCAGAAAGATTTCCTTTGTTAACCGAAAGGACTTTCTGTCCGGTTACGTTGAACACTTCCATGTCAACATTGGCCGAATTCAGCAGGTGAATAGAAATGCTTGTATATGTACTTGCCGGATTCGGGAAATTTTGTCCTGCAAGATCAAGGTATTCCGGTTTGTTGATTTCTCCTGTGCCAACACCCAGTTCCGATTTTGCAACCTTGATATAGGGAGTACGATTATCACCATAAGGATCAAGATCGCCTTGAACGGAACCGCCCGGTTCACTGTCTTCCTGGTAAATAATATGAATATAATCATCGCTGGTAGGCGACATTACCGGATGAACGCATTCTGAAAAGACGTGCATAATATCGGCGGTCAGGTCGTAAATCTCCGGTTGCCATGTTTCACCGTTATCGTATGAGACTCTCAGATTAAGGTGCTTGTAATTCTGATCGTCTGTCTGAAATGTTTCAGCAACAGAAGAATACAGCACATAAATATTATCGGATTCATCGATAGTGATCTGTGGCATGCTGGAAACGCCAGTTCTGTAATTACCCAGAGATTCAACGGTACCGATAACATCCCAAACGCCGTTTCCATTGATGTCAAGCGTCCAACCGATGAGGTTCACGTCTTCGATAAGATTTTCCGGTTTCATGGTATTCAGGGGCTCGCTGCTTTCGAAAGGAGGCATGCCTTCTTTCCAATAGCCGAGGCCGTCAATAAAAGGAAATCCTGAATAAGTATCACCAATTTCAAAATGACCTACACGGGTCAGCCCGAATACTACATGTACATCACCATAATTGTCGATGGCGCAGGCTACTGCACCGTCGGTGGTATAGAAAGTATCTGTTACGGTCACATCCCAGTCGAAGAATGGATAAGGATGTTCCCAGATAATGGTTTTTTCCCAATCTTCTCCGTTATTGGTTGATTTCAGAAGATAAAGGTCGTGCCACTTGCTGGCCATCAGGAAAGCAAGGGTTTCTCCCCTGGGTTCTGCAATGGCATAATAATCACCTCCGTATGCAATATAATAGTCTATGTTTGTTTCGGGAGGCTGGACATTATTAATATCCCAGGTCACACCACCGTCAAGCGAACGATTGTAAAGCAACGCACCGTCCATGCCATTGTAAAGCGCACCACCATTCCCAACGGGGAGGGTTATCGAAAACACATGTATATAGTTTCTATCCGGGCCATTGGTGACCATACGCGGCCATGAAATCAGCTCATTTCCCGGAGGACCTTGAAGGATCATTTCCGTCCATGCGCCTGAACCTTTTACCGGTCTGTGGTTCAGTAGTAAACCATCGGTTCCTGCTGTAACATGGGAACAAATGATCTCTCCTTCAGCTCCGAAGGGCTGATAGGAAGGCCATCCTGATCTTTGCCCCTCAATCCTGGCCGTTGGGTAATCACTCCATTCCGTACCGTCAAAATAATTGTATCCTGTTCCCCGGTCGGGAAAGGATGTGGTAGTGAATCCCATGGTCCAGGTACCTCCAATGGTCCCGTCTTCAAAGAGATATAACCTGTTTTGGGAGGAATAATTCGACTGCAGGTCATATACGGTCTCCCCGATAACTTCTTCGGTCCATTCATCTATTTTCAAACCATGCACATTTTCTGCAGGTACCTGGGTGTTTTGTGATTCCAGGTATGAAAGTTTGCTGATACCTGAGACTGCTGCATCTTTCAGATGAGCCGGTACCAGCTTAGTACTTGGTTGAGAAAACAATGCAACGCTGCATAAAATAGCAAAGCAAACAGTAATAATTCGTTTCATGATACTTTTTTTTAATTAGTAAAAAGAACTCCCACCCTCACCCAAGGCAGGAGTTCCACTATTAAGCTTAGCTTTCCTGCTATGGGGCTGGCGGAATCCTGCACCCATAGAAGAAAAGTGAATTTCTTTAAAAGGGGCCGGACCATGAGTCCGGCGCCCTTTCCGATAATTAATTATGAACCAACCAGCTATTTTCACTTATGAGGCAATCGGGCGTTCCTTGCGGAAATATCAGCTTATAAAAAAGAACGTTTTGCGCCTTAATCGCCTAAAAACAACTATTCAACAATCATCTTTCCTGTAATTACTTCTCCGGTACCCTGAAGGCTGTATAAATACACACCACCCGGTAATTCGGAAACGTCGGTTTGTATGGTATGAACCCCGGCTGTTTTATATCCCAAATTCATTGAATTTACCAATTGGCCGGCTGCACTATAAATATTCATAGTCAGGTTTGTAGAGTTCAGGATATGTACGTTGATGGTTGCTGTGATATCTGCAGGATTGGGGTAAACTTCTCCGGCAAAATCCAGGTACCGGTTTCCCGTTGTTTCGTCGATACCTACTCCCAGTTCCGATTTCTCGATGCGGATATAGGGAATATAGTTATCGGTATATGGATCTTCATCACCCTGAACAGCTCCACCCGGTTCGGTATCCATCTGGTAAATGATATGGATGGCATCGTCGGTATTTGCAGCCATGGAGGGGAAAACACATTCCGAAAAGATATGGACAATGTCTCCTGTCAGGTCATGGAATTCAGGTTCCCAGGTTGCACCGTTATCATAGGAAACCCTCATCCAAAGGTGCCTGTAATTCTGGTCATCGGTCTGGAATGTCTCTGTTACTGAGGAATAAACAAGGTACATTACCCCATTTTCATCAATAGTAAGCTGAGGCATGGTAGATATTCCCGTACGATATTTGCCGAGAGACTCCACAGTTCCGATCACATCCCAAACACCGTTACCATTTACATCCTGTGTCCAGCCGATAAGGGTTTCATCAACAACAAGGTTATCAGGATCCAGTGTATTCAACGGATCATTGCTTTCAAAAGGAGGCATGTCTTCGTTCCAGTAGCCAAGGCCGTCGATAAAAGGATAAGATGTGTATGTATCACCTATTTCATAGTGTCCCACCCTCAGGATTCCAAATGCAACGTGGGCTTTGCCATCATTGTCAAGGGCAATGGCAAAAGCGTCGTCGGTGGTATAGAAGGTGTCTGTTATCGTCACATCAAAATCAAATAACGGATATGGATGTTCCCAGATCCTGGTCATATCCCAATCTTCTCCGTTGTTGGTTGATTTATAAAGCAAGAAATCGTGCCATTTGCTTCCTGAGACAAAAGCAAGAGTGTCACCTTTTGGTTCGGCAAAAGCATATTGGTCGCCACCCATGAAAAGGATTTCGCTGCTTGTCATACCATCAAACTGATAATGCTCAATATCCCAGGTTACACCTCCGTTGAGGCTCCTGTAATAAAGAAGGCACCCGTCCATGCCATTATAAAGCGAACCACTGTTGGCAACCGGTGCTGTAAGTGCAAGTACATGAAGATTGGTAAAATCAGGACCATTGGTTATCATACGAGGCCATTCGATCTTTTCGTTTCCTGCCGGTCCTATGAGCTGAAACTCTGTCCAGTCACCCGTGCCTTTGGTGTCACGGTAATTAAAAATAAGGCCGTTGTCGTTGCCTGAATGGGCACAAACGATTTCTCCATCCACTCCAAAGGCGGCAATTGATGGCCATCCTGTTTTCATGGATTCAATCCGGGCATCCGGTTGAGGACCCCATTCTGTCCCATTATAATAATTATATCCTGTTCCCCTGTCGGGAAAGGTTGTTGTGGTCATTCCTCTTGTCCAGGTTGCCCCGATGGTATGATCGTCAAAAAGGTAAAGCCTGTTTTGTGAAGAATAATTCGTCTGAAGATCGTAGATAGTTAAGCCTACATTGACTTCTGTCCATTCGGAGGGATCACCACCTTCAACATTCAGCCTATCCGGCACATTCGGCCCACCGGGTTTCTTTACCGGATGTGTGTTGATACCTGGCAATGGGGTTATCCCCTTGTCGGGAACTCCAGGTCCCGTGTTGATATCATCAATTTGTGATATCTTAATTCCTGGAAGAGGAATAATTTTCATCTCCGTGGGAATCTCCAACTTCTGAACCTGTCCAAAGACAATCATTCCCGCCAATAAAGCAATGCTTACAGTAATTAATCGTTTCATTTCTCAAAGTTTTGGATTGACATAATAATTTCCCGTTTCATCAGCTCAAAGTAACACTACAAATAATATAATGCATCTACAGAATCCACTGATCACGGAGATGGGTTTATCAATGACAGTGAGAGGCGTTTTGGAGTGTACTAAAGGAAAAACAGGGCATCAAACGGTATAAAATGCGGTTGGTTCACTAAAGGTCACCAATGGTGGAATGTAAAAAGCAATCTGTGAACTGAAAACTTGCCTGGCATATTTACGTAAAAGCTTTAATTAGGTCTTTTTTACACCAATTGTTTAAAATGAAGCAAGGTAACGGTAGTATTGTTTTCCTGGGAGATAGTCTCACGGAATGGTTTGACCTGGAGAGCTACTTTCCTGATCAACGCATTGACAATATGGGAATAGCCGGCGACACATCCGCCGGTATCCTTTACAGGCTGGACCGAGTGATACGGAAACAGCCTGAAAAACTCTTCCTGATGATCGGAATTAATGATATTTTTCAGGGCTATAGTATCCGGGAAATTATTAACAATCAGCAAAATATCCTTGATTCTCTCATGGTAGAATGCCCAAACTCACAAATATTTGTTCAAAGTCTTCTTCCCGTGAACGAATATATCCTGGGTTCACGGGGGGTAAATGATAAAGTGAAACAGTTAAACCAGCTGTTGAAGGAATATTGCCAGGAGGCGCAAATGGAATACATAGCACTTAACGAGCACTTTTTAGGAAGGGACGGGTTAAATCCTGAATTTACGTATGATGGAGCCCATCTCTCAGGAATGGGTTATCGTACATGGGCAAAACTACTTGGTCCCTATTTAAAAAAATAGCTCCCCCAAAATGAGGGAGCTATGAATAAAGCAGTATAGGAGTGTTAAACTACACCCTGATCCAGCATAGCATTTGCTACTTTTAAGAATCCGGCGATATTCGCACCCTTTACGTAGTTTATGAATCCATCTTCCTCTGTACCGTACTTCACACATTGATTGTGAATACTTTGCATGATGTGGTGCAATCTTTCATCCACTTCATCAGCAGGCCAATTGAGTTTCATAGAATTCTGAGACATTTCGAGTCCGGACGTAGCAACGCCGCCGGCGTTTACTGCTTTACCAGGTCCAAATAAGATTTTATTTTCCAGGAAGACCTCAACAGCTTCCGGTGTGCTTGGCATATTGGCACCTTCAGCGACGCATTTTACGCCATTTTTCACCAGCATTTCTGCATCTTCCTTATTAAGTTCATTTTGAGTAGCACAAGGTATGGCTACATCGCAGGCGATTTCCCACGGCCGTTTTCCCTGGTGGAATTGTGCACTGGGAAATTCATAGGAGAACGGTTTCACGATATCCTGATTGGAAGCGCGAAGTTCCAGCAAATAATCGATTTTTTCTCCGGAAATACCTTCCGGATCGTAAATATAGCCATCAGGACCAGAGATGGTAACTACCTTTCCACCGAGTTGCTCTATTTTCCTGGCTGCACCCCATGCAACGTTACCAAAACCTGATAAACAGAATACTTTTCCCGCTATATCCTCACCGTGGGTAGCAAGCATCTCTTTGGCAAAATAAACAGCACCGTAACCAGTTGCTTCCGGACGGATAAGACTACCTCCCCAATTGATTCCTTTACCGGTCAATACCCCTGTATTTTCCTGGGCAAGCTTGCGGTACATACCATATAAATAACCTATTTCACGGCCGCCAACGCCAATATCACCTGCCGGTACATCGGTTTCCGGTCCTATCACTCTCCAAAGCTCCAACATGAATGACTGGCAGAAACGCATGATCTCTGTATCGGATTTCCCTTTGGGATCAAAATCCGAACCACCCTTTGCACCACCCATGGGCAAGGTTGTCAGGCTGTTCTTGAAAATCTGTTCAAAACCCAAAAACTTTAAAATGCTGAGGTTTACACTTGGATGGAAACGTAATCCACCCTTGTATGGTCCAATAGCATTGTTAAACTGCACCCGGTATGCCAGATTTACCTGTACATTACCGTTATCATCCATCCATGGCACCTTAAAAGTAAAAATCCGGTCGGGCTCTACAATCCGGTTAATGATCCCTGCCGACTCAAAATGGGGATTTTCATTCACCACCTCTTCAATGGATTCCAGCACTTCCCTAACTGCCTGAAGATATTCACTTTCACCGGGGTGTTTTTTCTCCAGATCAATCATTATTTTTTCAAGATTCATAGCGCAAAGGTTTTTAATCGTTTATAAAAAAAATGTTAATAATTAACACTGTTAAAAAATTAACAGCGCAAAGTTATCCTAATAAAAATTATATTTCCAAATATTTTAACAAAAATTTTGCTTCATGGCTATCTGAGCGCTACAGTGTTAGTTCCCGGGAGGGTTTTCCGGGATTGAATCAATTGGAAATGCCAGATTCAATCCATTTTCATACTCATCAATTCTGACTATATTTCCTGAATCATCGTAAAACACTTCTTTGCCATGTTTTAGATTGTTAACATATTCGGTCTTCCGGATCAGGTTTCCCGCACTGTTCCATCCTTTCTGAACACCGGTTCCTTCTTCATAATTTCCTTCTCCCACAATATTACCATAGGTATCCCAATAAAGCCAGCGTCCGTGAAATTTTCCGTTTCTGTATTCTCCGCTTATCTGCATCTGCCGGTTATTGTACCATTCGTGATAAAGGCCATGCAGGGTATCGTTCCGGTAGTTTTCCTCCAGTATCCTGAAACCGTTCATGCCATATTCGTAGTAGGGACCGTTAAGCATATTGTTAAGGTACATTGCTTCTGATTGAAGAAACCCGGTATTATACCATCGAATGGCTTTTCCTTCCAGAATGTCATCTTTATATACAGCTTCGTATTGTTTCTTTCCATTCTCATGATACCATGTTGAAACGCCATTCAGCTTACCGTTTTTGTATCGAAGTTCTGCCTTAATTGTACCGTCAGGCCAGTATTCCTTGTTCATCCTGACGCAGGAAACGGTCAGTATTAATAAAATCGGGAATAGTAAAACCCATTTATCTTTGATCATGTTAAAAGTCGTTTATTAACAAAGGTTTATAATTGTAAAAAGTAAGGATATTCCAGTAACGGTTTTCAAAGCCACCGTCAGGAATTGTTAAGAACCGGTATTTAGTAAGTATAAGCCTGGGGTCGTAATAAGGCAGACAACGTTCAAAATGACTGCCATAATTCAGTAAAGCATTCAGGAAATAGAATCCGATGTCGAAACCATGGAAGGCATAATCACCAGGTTCGGTAAGATACTTTTGTCTGTAATTCCTGATAAATGATTTGACTACAGTATCTTCATAATCCGTATAATGCCATGTCATCAGGTGTACCTTCAGGTTCATCAGATGTTCGGTTTCCAGATCCCTGAATTCCTGCCATTCGGGCAATCCAATCACGGTCATATCCAGGGAATCCTTTAATTCATTCAAGCGTGTAAGTAGTTCATAAACAAAAGCCTGGTTGTCGGAATACACGAGGATAAGATTATGCCTCGCAATGGAAGCCTTGTCCTTGATACCGTCAATGCCTTTATCCATATATACTACTTCTTCGACCTGGTTTTTGAAAGTCGTGCTATCATTGATGTTATCGCTTACAAAGTCTTTATAGATACGAATATTCTCAATATTAAGGCTTTCGAGAACCTCACCATCGGGGAGTGTTGTATCGGCAAGTGAATAATCGCGCATGATGCGGTCGAGATAGGAATTTGCTATCTTGATTTTTTCATCCAGGTTCATTTCAAGTTTGGTGCGCAGAGAATCAATAAAATCACTGTCTTTGTAACGGTTATGACGTACAAGAATAATCCTGGAACCTGTATAATCCTTTTTGATCAATTTTTCAACTACGTTTAACTGCTCCCTGGGAGAAGGAAGCACTTTAAAAGCATTGGGATGAGAAATTAGTTCTTCCCTTTGAGTCAATGGGTTGATAATATTGATCCCATACATTTGCGCAAAGCTGGCAACCAATTTAAAATCATTTCTAAAAAAAGGTCCAATGATAAGATTCATTTCCCTGAGTATGGGTTTTTGCAGTAAACGAATAGTTTTTTCTGCATCCCCTGACACATCATAGACATGCAATTTCAATCGGAGACCATCCTGCAAGAGGGAGTCGACCGCCATCATAAAACCTTCATAAAAAGGAAGAAATTCAAGGGATTTAGGGAAATGTTCTTTTTGCACCAATGGATCGCCATTCAGAGCTGAAGCATCAAGATCATCAAGGTAAAGGGGAATCATCAGAGCTACATTGAAAACCCGGTCGTTATAGATATAATCATGATGGCATCGAATACTGTCGAGGTCGGCGAGTCGCACGATTTCTTCCGGTAATTCATGCAGATCCCCGGCTTCTTCCTCTGTCTTAGTGGAGAGGGGAGCAGCTTCCGGGCCTAAGGGGATCATAATAATATCACCAC
>Ga0180009_10002477_pt1 | contig 21717 bp, 29 predicted proteins | sample OS_PC_MetaG_FD_123537 | JGI IMG/M metagenome (GOLD analysis project Ga0180009, IMG submission 123537) | Groundwater microbial communities from the Aspo Hard Rock Laboratory (HRL) deep subsurface site, Sweden - OS_PC_MetaG | ecosystem: Environmental > Aquatic > Deep subsurface > Groundwater...
AGAGCCCCCAGGAGAGGTCGGCTGAGCCGCGCCACTTCCACCCCTTCGTCAGCCGGCCAGACCTGCGCTCTGTCCTGCTGGCAACCCTGTACCGTCCTTCCTGCACGCACCTGTGAAGTGCGCCCCGGTAGACCCCGTAGGGCCCGCCGTCACGCACGGTGGCAGCTGCCCAGCGGTCGGTCTGCACGGCGTGGACCAAGACCAGCCGTCCGCAGCCGACCTTCCACCACTTCCGGTAGGCGATGTGTCGCTGGAGCCGTGTAAACGGTCCCCCGCAGGCGAGTTCGCCGCCGCATGACCCGTCGCCTGGCCTGTAGACGGACAGGCGGCCTGCATCGACTGGGCCCAGCTCGAGGCCGAGGAAGGTGGCGATGGTCAGCAGGGCCTGGAGCGCCGCGGTCACGGGCCAGCCCACCCTGAAAAGACGACGCCCCCGGGACCTGGTGGAACCGGGGGCGTCGAATCGACCCTCTCAGGAGCAGCCCGAAGAGGACAGCCAGTCAAATCTACGGGTTGGAGGCCTGGTTTGTCAAGCTCATGCTGCGCGGCATGCTGCGCGGCGTGCTGCGCGGCGTGATGCGTGGGGATCTGCAGGAGCTCGTCACTGCCCAGCTGGAGGACGAGCGCGCCAGGGATGATCAGGTACGGCATGAAGCTACCCGCCTACCCGTCTACTTCATCTGCAATATTTTGAATGGTTGAGATGGATGACTCCATCTCTTCAAACACGTCTGAGATTTCATCACCTTCATCGTACTCGATGGAGTCCTTCAGCCACTCGAGGTTTTGTGTGAGTGCCGTGAGCTGATTTTTGATGTCTTCGCCGGGGTGTTTGCGTGCCACTGGTCATCTCCATGTGACGTTTTTGTTTGGTGGGATCTATCTGGCCACTGGACCAGGTTTATGTCAACGTGGAGGTGCGCTTCGGCGCGGGTGGGTTGGGTCGTAGCTGATTAAGCTACGAACCGGGACGTGGGAGGTCGGTGTTCATGCGCATCAACATAGTTGACGCGCAGCTCAGGGGCCGACCGGGCTGGGATGTGCTGGCGGGAGCGCCCGGCCACTACTGCTTTTCATCCTCCTCGTCTTCGTCAAGCGCCTTGATGATGGCGCGGTGATATCCGTCCCAGTCCTCCTCCTGCAGCACATCGCCAAGCGCAGCTATCGCCTTCTGAATGGTAATCGGACCATCGGTACGGTGTTTGAGCATGTTTTCGAAATTGTCAATCAGGTCCCCAACGAAGGCATCAGATATGCCATTGAGCGATGCCATCTTTCTTTGATGCAAGGTAATGCCCATCTCATCCTCCTTCAGAACGAAAAAATCCGCCTGGCCACTACTCTTCTACGCAGGAGATATCATCGCGAGGCTCCACTCCCTCGTCTTTTAGGACCTCCTCTAACATCTGCGATCTGGACGGGTGTGGGATCGTACCTCGCTCAATGGCCAGTGTCAGCGACAGGCGTAGCTCGGCGGGCGACCTGCACTCACCGTCCAGATCTCTCCACGCCTGCTGAGTGTCACCCCACGATCCACCCGGGGTACGCAGGTAGTCGCCAGCTAGCGCAGCCAGCAAGTCCTTTCGCTTGTTCTTCATATTCATCCTCTCATCCTCCTTCAGAACGAAAAAATCCGGCGCGACTCCTGCTACTGGCCAGTAGTACGGGGGGCAGGAGTTTATTCGGGACGCCTACGTCACCGTGCGGAGTTGCGCCGGAACTGTCTTGAGTCACTGACCCGGCCGAGGAGGATGATACCGGCGGGCAACCGGGTACTTGACCGAGTCAGTGACTCAAACCAGATGCAGCAGCTGCAGCAGCGTAGCACACCTAGTAAAAAAACGGGTTACGCGCCCACCGCTCGAACGCAGCTCGGTGGTTGGCATCCCAACTGGTCACATCTTCCAGCCGGAAACTGCCCCTACCAGCGCTGTAGACTGCCAGGCAGAAGCGGGCCGCCGCCCCAGATCCCGACGTGCAGGCCGGCGACTTCAGGTGCTGTCGCAGGTCTGCCGGTGTCTGCAGGTCGTGTCGTTTCAGCGATGGGAACCAACTGCAGAACTCCGCGAAGGGCGGAATTTGGTCGAGCATCACATCCTCCTTTGGTGGACCATCCGGACTCGAACCGGACGCCGCGGGCCGGTAGCTTGCGGCGGGCGCCTTGCCTGGTCCGGTCGATCAGTCCTCCGTGCTCAGGTCGCCGTTCGCGGCGAACATCACATCCACGAACCAGCAGACGGCGATGTGCGGGTCCAGGTTGATCGCCCGCAAAAAGTTGGGGTCGCGGCACCACGTTTTGAAGTCTTTGAAGTCTGCCGCGAGCGCGGCCCTCACCTCCTTGGGGTCCACCTCCTCGTCCTCCTCGTCCTCCTCGTCGGGCTCCAGGTCCTCCAGCCGTAGGGCCACCAGCGTGGCCCAGGCCCGCTTGACGTTCTCTCCGTTGACCCCGACGTTGCGCTTGACCTGCGGGCGGTCAAGCACCTCGTCGGAGTCCGCGAACAGCAGCACGCCCGTCTGCTTGAGCTTCAGCGCGCGGAGCGCATCGCCAAGGGGCTGCAGCGCACCTGCGACGACTTGCAGCTGCTTGCGCGGCTGCAGCGCCACAAGGTTGTCCTGCTGCTCCTGATGTTTCGGTTCCATGCCTCATCCTCCTCTGTATGTGATGGTATATGGTAAGGCCAGCTTGACGATTGTCAAGCCTTGCGGGATTTGAGACTGTCGATTTTTGCCGTCAAGGTCGAGATTGACGTGGCAAGCAGTCCGACCATGTCAGTGAGCCTGGATACATCCAGCCGGAGTGAGGCGAGCACCGACTCGAGGCTGCCGTTCGTAGCGAAATGTGTGTTGCGGCTGCGTGGTTCGTGCGCCGGTTCCGGTTCGTTGCGGACATCGTTGTCCCCTTCTTCCTCGTCGAGGCCCTCGGCGTACTCCTGACAGCTCCGCTTGCTGCCCAGCGACTTGATGACCTTGCCACCCCGCACCAGTTCCCAGTCTGTCTTGGCACCACGGATGGTCAGGTCGCCTGATTTGTATTCGCCAGCTGTGCTTCCGCGTTTCCATTTCACCGCGTCACCAGATCCCGGTAGGTGCCCGACCACTCGCATGCGTTGCAGGTCGCGCCGCTTTCCAGCTGCGGCCCGTCCACGGTTACCGCGAGCGGGTTGACCCCGCGCGCAGGGTCGAGCGCGAACACTACGTCCATCACCAGGCGCAGCTGTTCGCAGCTGCCACACTGCGGGCAGCGCGGCGTCACCACCTCGCCAATGGGGAAGGTCACGCGCATGGTACGCGTCACGGTTTCGCGGATGTGTGTGATGGTTTGTTCGATGGTCAGTTTTCTTTCGTTCATTTGGTTTGCTCCTCCTTTTTATATGCCCTGCTGTTTAATGCGACCTTACTTGGCTTCGTTCCATGCTTTGTACCATTCCAGCAATCGCTTGGCTTCGTGCTTGATTGCGTTTGCGTGGTTTGGATTGTCAAGGTCGTATCGTCCTGTGATATGACGTTCTAGCATCATGTTCAACTCGTCGAGCTATTCTTGCGTGTAGTGGTCAGTATTGCCCGGTAGGTAATACTGGAAGGTCATGTTAATCCCAACCGGCAATTTCTACCGTTCCGTTAAACATGGCCTCCTCTGCTCCCATTACGTTATCGCCACATTCGGGACAGTGATACCCGTTATCAACGGTTCCAACGCGGATATCGGGCTCGGTGCAAGGCCTGGTAAAATCTTCGCAACGTGCACACCAGCCATAATAGTTGTTTCTAGCTTCGCGATACTCTTCTTTGCTGATTTTGGCAGGCATGGTTACCTATTGTCTCCCATTGTTGTTGCTACGTTAGCCCATTTGCGCTCGGTCGCCGCAACAACGGCCTCAACGGCCCGTGCTTTGGTACCGTGCGCGGTAAGTCCAATAATGTAGGGGCGATACGCCCTGGCGCAAAGCGGCCCCCGCTTGCCGCCGCAAGTCAAGCACCCCAGATCCTCGCGGTATTCGGCGGGGCAGCGCATTACCTGGACGCCGCGGGGGGTCCGTAGTGATCGCCAATCGCCAAGTGAGCGGGGCAGGACGGTTACCACGGGGAGTTGCAGCGCGAAGAGCACGTCCGCAAGCGCCAGCCCTTCCGCGCTGGCGTTGCAGGTCAGGCCCGCGTCGGTAGCCGCTTGCAGCGCACGGTGATTGTGCAGGGCATGCGGCCCGCTGGCCACGGGGTAGTGGCTGTAGAGAAATCCGCGCCGCCCGTCGTTTGCGCTGGCCAGCTGGCCGACCTTGCCAGCGTCCAGGCGACCGTACCGCCCGGGGAGGTCGCCTACGTCCCCGTACCGCCAGATCGCGTCGGGGGGCTGGCAGGCGACGTGGCGCAGCATGTCGCCCCAAGGCATGCCGCGCGCCCCGTCAGACACCTTGGCCCAATGTATGTTGATAGGGTACCCGTCCCCGTAGCACCCCTGCCCAGCGCGGAAGGGGCAGGACGGGGGACAGGTCCGGCGCGGGGCGGACACTACCGCCGCGCCGCGTAATTTACGGTTGTGGCTGTTTGGCGTGAAGGTGTAGTAGCGCGAGTCCATTACAGCACCCGGATTACTACGCCCTGCAGGTCTGCGATCATGTCGGCCAGCTTGCCGGTGGCCTCACGTACCATGTCGCGGTAGTAGGGGCACGCTTTGAAGTCGGCCTCATTCTCGTAGCAGCATCCGCCCAAGTAGTCGCTGGCGGTAATCCCGCGAAATTCCGCCCGTACCTCTATGGAGCACCACGCCCATATGTCGCCGCGCTCCAACCTTTCGAGGAGCGCGTCCTCCACGGCCTTGTCGTCCTTGTCGTCGCCGCTGACTTGCGCGTTACCGCGCACGTCCTGATGTTCTTCGTGTACGATGATTGTGATTTCTGGGTCCATTTTCATCCTCCGTGTTTGTTTGCCCTTGATCTTGTTACTTGCTCGCAAGCCTAGCTGCTTCGGCATGTGCCTTGCGAGCGGAGTCATGGCCTTGAAATTGGCCCACCGTTTTGATGTTTGCGCCACCACACAAGGCTTGCCGTATCGTGTACAGACGTGGGCCCTGGTAGTTGCGCCATGACATTTGGTGCTGTTCTGACGTGACGAAGAACACTCCCCCTGGACCTTCGTGTACTCGGTCACTCACGCGAGACCGAAAAAACCGCATAGTGTCTTTGTCGAAGTAATGCCCGTCGGCCTGTTTGTTTGCATACTTGATTTGGTCTAGTGTCACCGTTATCCCCTTTCGGTTGGCTGTCTCATCAGGGCCAAGGAACCACCCCTGGCCGACGGGCCCTTGCCCGTTTCGACGTGTTGTTACTCGGGCCCGTAGGCTTCGTTCATGCCGATCCGCCGCTGCCAATCCGCCCACCGTTCGGAGCAGCGTTCGCAGTATCCATCGCTGTCGGGCCCGTCACCATGCATCGGCTCGCCGCATCCGCCACAAGGCATCATTCCAGCTGCTACCTTACTGGCCCATGACTCGCATGTCCTGGAGCAGTATCCGGCCCCGTAGACATTATCGCCTGGTAGTATTTCTTCGCCGCAGTGATTGCAGAATGTCATGCGTTCACCTCGTCAAGATTAAACGAGTCATTATTCAATACAGGACATCCGGACTCATGAAATCCATATGCATCCAATGACCCACATTCTGAACATGCTTGGCAACCGCACATTACATTCCCCCTACCATCACAGACGTAATCATCGTTATATCCACAGCATGAACATTTACCCGGTTCAACCCAGCGCCAACCCGTGTTTACTCGTTTTGCCATTACTCACCCTCGCAGCTGGAATAGTCCGTGTTAAACACGGTACCCCATTTCGTTTGGTTCATTGGCTACTTCCTCACGTTTGTTAGTTCAGCCAGGGCCGCGGCAATCGCCTGCCCTACGATCGCCTTGCCGTGCTCCGCGCCCGGCCAGGGTTTGCGCCAATCGGCAATCAACCCGGCCCGGATATTCTGCAGCTGTGAGATAGTCTCCAGCCGTACTTGCTCCTGTACGGCGCGGCGTGACGGCAAATCTCCAAGTCCGTCCAGGGGGCGGCAGCTGCCGCTACTCACTGCCACCTCCGTGTTGTCGTCGCGTCGTATCACCGCGTCGCACATGCCAGCGCCAAGCGGCGACCATTGCACTACAACCCCCACGTCCCCGTGGTACACGACGCGCACACGGCGCCCGACCATTCCCCACCTGTCAGGAGGTGGGGCGATTCCGTTTTGACTCATGGCTAGTCCTTTCATCCTCTGGTGTTACGCCCGTAGAGCCTAAGTTGTAGCAGCCAGCTTGGCGAAAGTCAAGCCCCATCGACTACAACCAAGTCCGCCCTTCGCCCGTACCACCTACGCCCCCGCAAATAACAACATTTTCGCCTGGTTGCCCGTCCAGCCTGCCCGGTAGCTACCAGACTAGCCACCGGGCAGATCCAATGTGGGTCCAATCCCTACCAAAACGTACACCATTATACACCAGTCCTGTCCAAGTGTCAAGCCCTAAATTCCCGGGCAATTCCGGTGGTTTACCGGGCGTCCCCCCGGTAACACCGGGCGATCACTGGCAGATCTCCCGGGCACCCCCTGGACAACCCCGGTGTATCCAATTTGCAACGGTCCCTCAGCCAGACCCCCCGGCGCAGCGCGCCGCGCCCCCGGGGTGCAAATCAGCGTATTCAGCCCGCACAACAGGCCAAATCGGCTGCTTGAGCACCAGCTGGGCCGCAAGATGGGCCCCATGGAGCGACCTGGTGCAGCTGCACATGCTACCCGGTGCGCCATGCGGGCCATTTTGACACGCCGAGGGCCGCACGGCTTGCGACCGGGCCGCCGCCCGGCTTTCCGTGTATACTGGAGTATACACATTGCCAAATTGGCATTTTGTGTATACTCCAGTATACACGTCTCAGTTTCCTCCAGGATACACCTTGACAGCTTGTCTCACCTGGCCTTAGAGTGCAGGCTCACCAGCGACGGAGCGACGAAATGGCAGAGAAACCAGGTCCCTTCATTGGACTCGACGATTCAACCGTAGCCGACCGCGGACTCGGCTCCCTTGGCGACGACGAGTCGGTCCTGTCCGACGTGTTCGACGACATCGAACCTGGCGGGCCGCCGCAGCCGTCCTCGCAGAGCGTTCAGGCGCCCGAGCTCCAGGCAGCGACGCAGGCGACCCAGGAATGCATGCGCGGGCCCTGCGAGCATCACTGGCGGATGCTGATGCGGATGGACGCGCAGAGCGAGATCACGACCATCCAGCGCGTCCAGTACTGCACCCGCCACATCGAGCTGATGAACCTCCACAACGAAAACGCCTACGAGTGCGACTGCTGGTGGCCGACGCTGTTGCTCATGGTCCCCCAGTCGCTGCGTCCCCTCCTGCGCCCGATGCTGCGCGATATGTGGGACCGGTGGCTCAAGGCGAAGGGCGAGACCTTCAGCTGGCGCTGGTGGCCGCGCGACGTGTTCGACCTTGACCCGGATGCGGTCCATGAACTGCGGCAGGCCGCCGTGCGCCGCCGCCGCGCCCTCGAGTCAGCAGGAAGCAACGGAGGAGGAAACTGATGCCCGGACTACCGCAGGAGATGCAGTACCGCCCGTCGCCCGCTTTCAATCAGGCGATTGCCAACCTCAACCAGGGTCTCGTCCAGGCCGGCGAGATGGCTACCAAGCCGATCACGTCCCAGGCCGTGCTCGCCGAGGTGACGCTGCCGCTGTTCAACCTCTTCTCCCAGTACATCCGCATCAGCCAGGCCGAGCACAACGGCTACCTCCTCGGCCTGTGTAACTACCTCTACCAGCAGCAGCAGGCTGCGGCCAACGACAACATCATCCTCGCCGTCGACCCCGACCTCGCCGAAGAGGTCGGCAACGTGGCCGAGGCTGCTCGCGACACCATCGAACGGACCAAGAGCTACATCCGCAAGGTGCAGGAGTACCTCGCTGCCAACAAGCCGGTGAAGTACGACGTGTTCCTGAGCTCGCCCGTGGACAAGACGGAGGACGAGGTCAAGGAACTCAAGGCCAAGTACGAGGCCAACCTCGAGATGCATCAGGAGCTGCGCGAGAACGCGCTGCGGGTGCTCTCTCTGCTGCAGGAGAGCTACGAGGACCTCGGCGTCATGTCCGACAACGTCGACGCAGCCGTCTACGAGCCCGGCGAGGACGAGGGCGACGAGGGCGACGACGAAGGCGATGACGAGGGCGATGACGAGGGCGACGACGAGGTGGCGCTGCCTGCCGATGAACCCTACGAGTCTGTGATCGGAGAGTGATATGCCAGACCTGAACGAAGGAAACATCCCCGCCCCCATCCTGCCAGGCGAGGAGACGGTGATGGGCTACGGCAGCAGCGACGAGATCATGAGCGACGGCTACGGCAGCGACGACGGCGACGACGGTGGTGCTGACGTCACCATCAACAACGAGCTGAAGCGCAAGCCTGGTCGTCCCAAGAAGGTCGATCCCGGGTGGATGTCGGAGAAGGAGTCCGAGAAGTGGGACTACGACAGCTGGATCACGTCGTTTGACTGGGACCAACCCGGCATGTCCATCAAGGTGGAGCGCATCAGCCCGGAGATGGTCGGAACGGTTCAGACCGCCGGCACCTGCGGCGTCTTCGATAACCGTCCGCTCTCGAGCGTCGACATCCAGCAGATGTACGGTGGAGGCAGGTACCACATCAGCATCATCGGTCCTCGCCAGACCTCGAAGGGCCCGCGCATCATGCGGCTGAGCCACAAGCCGCTGAAGATCGCCGGAGACCCCAACCTCGACAACCTCGGGCGCGTCGGCCAGGGCGTGTCCGCGGCTGGTGTCGCGGCGGCGCGCGGCGGCGGCCGGCAGGCGGCCGACAACGGCGGCGGCAGCGGTGAGAGCGCCGGCATGACGAAGATTCTCGACGGCGCCCTCGGGCATCTGCATCGCCAGGTCAGCGCGGCGGGACAGCAGTCCTCGGCTGTCGTTCAGCAGGTCGGCCAGCAGTACCGCGAGGCCGCCGAGATGAAGTCGGCCGCGGCCGACCGGATGATGGCCGAGAAGGACAAGTTGGTGGCGTCGGAGATCCGCAGCGCGCAGCAGCGCGTCGACGAGGCGCGCGCCGAGGCTGCCGCTGCTCGCAGCGAGAAGGAGCATGCGCTCAAGGATGCACGCGAGGCGCGAGATCGCATCTACACCGAGCGCGCGGTCATGGAGGAGCAGTTCACCCGCAAGCTCGAGGGCGTCCACGGCAACTCGAACGCTCTCATCAGCACGCTGCTGCCGCAGGCGCAGCAGCAGGCGCAGAACCAGATCAACACGATGATGGCGATGTTCGAGGGGCGGCTGTCTTCGGCAGAGAACAGCTACCAGTCCCGCATCGACAACCTGGACCGCTCCTACCAGCAGCGGATGGAGGCCCAGGCCGACCTGTTCCGCAGCCAGATGGAGTCGTCGAAGCAGCTCGCCATGGGCCAGATTCAGCATCTCCAACTGGAGCTCACCTCGGCCCGCTCCGAGAAGGCGCTGCTGATGCAGCAGCTCGACGAGGCGCGCAACCGGCTGATGGAGCAGATCCAGCAGCTCAACTCGGCCAAGGACCCCGAAGCACAGATGATGAAGATGGGGTCGATGATCGAGACCTTCAAGTCCCTCGGCTTCGGGGGCAAGGAGGAGTCCGACGAGCCCGCCGGGTCCGGCAACCCGTTCTTCGACGGCATCATGGGCAACATCGGCAAGCTAGCCGAGGTGGTCCCCCACATCACGGGGGCCATCACAGCGAAGGCGCAAGCTGACGCGCAGGCGAGCCGCCAGGTGCAGCAGCAGCCGATGCAGCAGATGATGGCGCCGCAGCAGTTCCAGCCCCAGCAGTTCCAGCAGCAACCTCAGCAGCAGCAGATGATGGTTCCGCAGCAGCAGGTCCAGCAGCAACCCCAGCCGCAGCAGCAGCAGTCCGCGCCGCGGCCCCGGCCCGTGCCGAAGGCGGCGGTGAAGAAGAAGGGGAAGATCAAACGAGACGAGCTGGACAAGGCCGTGACCTACATCAACGCGGCGCTCTCGTCCAACCCCAACATCGACCCCGCGGAGTACGCCAACGCGGCCATCGCGGGCGTGGACAACGACATGCTGCGGAACCTCAGCCGGCAGAAGTCAGAGCTGGTTGTGGATGAGCTGGAAAAGATGGGGGTTTTGCACGGTAACGTGTCCACGGCATCGGGCAAGGCGTTCCTGTGCAAGCTGCTCGATATCCTGCGCGCCAAGCTGTAATACAAACCCTTGACTTTCCTTTGGTACCCACCTAGTCTTTAAGCCGTCCCCGCATACCAGCGCCACCCGTGTTCTTAGGGAGCATGGTGTGCAACTCAGCGGTCTAGTCAAGCCCCATCTCCATCTACCCCCGCCCAGCCCGCGCGAGACGATGAAGTGGATGTCGCGTCTCGCAAACGAAGCGCAGATGGACCCGGCCATCCGTGCGCTCACCGAGCGCATCGTGAAAGGGTTGTTCCCTCACGACTACCTCTCGGAGTACGTCGCGATTCTGTGTTGGATCCGAACGCACATCCGGTACACGCGTGACCCGGTCACTATCGAGCAGGTGAAGACGCCGCGAGCCGTCATCGAGACCGAGACAGCCGACTGTGACGAAATGGGAACCCTGGCAGCAGCGATGGTCGGCACCATCGGCGGCAAGAGCCGGTTTGTGGCCGCCACCTTCAAGGGCGGTAATGGCCAGCTGACCCACGTCTGGGCTGAGGGGTGGGAACCGAACAGTAAAGCCTGGGTCATCCTGGACCCCGTCCCGGGCCGGCGCGTCGGTCAGATGGTCGGCAACATCATTCGCACCATGACTCACCCGGGGGTCGAGTGATGAAGTCAGGCCTCACCATCCACATGTACTATGCCGAAGGGCCGGCGTACTGGCTGCTTGGCCACCTCGAGGAGTTTGCGTCGTTCGAGCGCGCAGACCGTCAGTTGAATGAGTGGGCCCACATCGGCCGCGGCGATGGCGTGGCCAGTTTCGCCATTTACTTCGACTCCGAGCTCGTCTACGACGGAGCCTACGACCTCGCCATCGTTCCAGCCGACCTCAAGCGGCAGGTCAACCTCTTTCTGGAGTCGCTTGACACGCAGGACGCCGTCATCCTCCTCGGTGCGCTCGCCGAACAGAATCCCAAGCTCGAGAAGGGCTACGTCGACCCCGACACCGGGGCCTGGCGCAGCCGGCGGCGCTTCGAGACCGGCGCGGACGTTTCCGAGATGTCTGCCTCCATCGTTGAGGACCCAAACACCGTCGATGACATCAACGCGGCGTTGCTTGGCGGCACCCTCGGCATCGGCTCACACGGGCTCGTTACCGTTGCCAGTCACGAACGCATCGACACGGGCGAGGGGCCGCCTGAAGCAGCCCGCACATGGCACCACGCTGCAGAGCGTCGTCGGCAGGAGGAGCGGCGAGCGCGCGAGGCGCGGGAGGCGCAGGCAACTGAACGAACCCGACCCACTGGTGCTGAAATCTACCGTTTCACGCCAGAGCGCATTGCAGAGATAAGTGCAGGCCACGGTCTCGATCTCGGAGGTTACGAATACGAAAACGTCAGAGATGAATGGGCTCGTATATTCGCAGATGCAGGCATTGCCGGCGTATTAGAAATCGACGCGGATACGTTTGGCGGCGAGGTCATGGGGTCGTCAAGAGACTTCTTCGGCATCAACATCCACAGTCTCAATTCGCCAGTCGTTCTATTTGAACCAGGGGCCAATGACCCAGATGATAGATGGCCGGAAACGCTTCCTGCTGAACGACTGCACCAGCAAATTCGGCACCCAGACACGTACGTTCTCGTGAACAATGGCGTGCTGAACGAGTACGAGCATGACTGCATTTGCTCTGAAGAGCCGGTAGATACCGAGCGCGAGAACTGTCCACGATGCGAAGGAACCGGATACACTACCCACACTGGCGGTAACTGGGCGCTCTACAAGTGGGTCGAGGGCGAAGAGATAGACGAAGACGAAGGAGATTATGAGTTAAGGAGCGTTGCGTCACTGGCGATGGCTGGACATCGTGGTAGATTAATAAACACACCTGAAGATATGGCATGGTTGCGTGAAACTCACCTTCCAAATCTCCATGCTCGTTTTGAATCAGCAATTATATATGGAAACGAAGATTCTCCAGATCAAATTGAATGTTACATTACGCAAGATCCAGAGCTTACAGACTTCCCAGAGATTTGGGTACGCAAGGTCGAGGACGATGATTGACCGTCCGTTAATCGAACTTGGAATGAGTCGAGATTATCTCGATATGCTTGGTGAGCGTATTCCGTTCGTCGAGTTTTGATAGGAGAGAGAGCGATGAGCTACCCCTACACGAAGCCACAGCCCCGCTACGGTTTCCGCCGTCGGTGGAACGACCCCAACGTCGGCATCGTTGGCTCCGGCCCTGGTCGTCCGCTGCGTCGCTACGTGACCGACGCCGAGGTCGGTCTGCCCCAGCGCGGCGCGGGTCTCGGCTCGAGCGAGGCCAGCCCGGTCACGCAGGGCATCTTCAACGTGGGGCCGGCGAAGGGCTTCTCCCGCGGCGTCTTCACGCCAGACCCGCCCTGGGCCACGCCGCGCTACATCGCTTCTCAGCCGGACGGCGTCAACGGCCTGGGGGGGTGTTGTGGGTTGGGCGCGTTTCGCGGTTTTGGCGCGGATGCGGACCCGTGCGGCATCGACAAGATCAAAAACATCATTGTGTCGAAGATCACGTCGAGCCTACCGAATTTCGAGATCGATCTCATAATCAAGAAGATCGTCATCGATAAGTCGGTCGTAGGACCCATGCTGAAGTCCGTACTCGGCGGTATCCAGACATCTGCGCTGACCGCCATCGATTCAGCTGCGAATTCAGGCATCAGTGCTATCAGGACGGCTCTCACCACCTACATCACGCCGTTGATTGCGTCAGCTGTCAAATCTGCCCTTGATGCAAGATGTTCAAAAGATGATGCGTCTTGCAAACAGCAAAACGCTGGAGTGGCCTTAATGCTTAGCGGCCTTATCGACAATGCGATGAAGCCGCTGTACGGAATCGTCGCGGACGAGATTGCCAAGTGCAAGGGCATTCAGACCGCTCCCGCCGATCAGACCTTCCCCATTTGCACTCAGCCAACCAAAGATGGCGCAGCATGGGGATGGGAGAACGGTAAATCCTGCAAGGCTGGAACCGTAAGAACTGGGTTTGACCCAAATGCGATCACGGGAGACCCGTCATACTGCACGTACTACGGCTACACTGCCGTTCCGCTGCAGCCAGGTGAGTTTGGTTACGACGCGGCAAGTCCGAAGTACAAGTGCGGGAGCGCAGCTACGCAGCAGACCATTGCTGCCATGCAGAACATTACCCAGTCCATGAAGACGGTCGACCTCAACAAGTTCACAGAGCTTGTCACTGCTGGTGGGATGTCGACGCTAATGATCGACTCGTCAAAAATTGGACGCATCGATGTCGAGCAGGCCAAGTGCGCCAGTGACGGAGGTGCATGGTACCCGGGCGGCGCGGACTGCCTGTTTGATGCCTACGGCCAGCCATCTAGCTGTGTAGCAGCGACATCCGCAACGCGCCAGCCGCGCTACTGCGTACCCAAGGGGACCGTTGGTTCTATCGATGCCGCAGCAGCCGCCAAGGCATCAGCTTTACTGCTTCCGCCGCTGCCGCTGCCTCCATCGACAGCGAGCTCGTCGAACCTTCCACTCATTCTGGGAGCAGGGGCCGCCATCGTGGCTCTGCTGCTTCTCACCAAATAGGAGTCGATCATGTCGTATCACGGTCTCGGTTTGACGTTCTCTCAGACGGTCCCGGATGGCATCGCGCCCATCAAGCAGCCCGCTGCGCCCATCAGCCCGATGCTCCAGATGAACATCAACCCTCTGATGCCGCCTGGCGAGTACGCCTCCGGCGAGCAGGCCATGATGCTCGAGATGCAGTCGCGCGCCAGCGGAGACCCGGCTGTGTTTCAGCCCGCCAGTTTGCCGCAGACGATCACGCAAAAAGAGGTCACCGCAGACGTGCCATCGATGTTCGTTGGTCCACGGGGTGATGGAACTATTTCTTCTACGGTGATCGGAACAAGTGTCCTAACCAAAGACCAACTCTACGAGGCGCTCATCAAGTACTGGAAGTCCATCCTTGCAGGCCAGCAGCCAGGATCTGACCTCGAGAAGATGATGACGTACGCGCGCGACTCCGGTCAGGGATACCTCTCCGACCAGGCCGAGAACTTCGTCATGTCCGGTGGCGGACAGGATAGAGGCGTGATCCCGGCCACGACGATTTCGGTTACGCAGCCCTCGCGGAATGTCGTGGCTTCCATTCAGATCCCATCGGCAGGGATGCCATCGCTCCCCATCACGGGCATCGTCGCGACGGTTAATTCGCGTTTCAACTACTCACTCGAAACGGGCCTCAACCCTGCCCAGCCAAGAGAACCCGTGCCGCCGCCTCCACCGCCGGCATCACAATGCCCTTCAGGATATTCCTGGGTACAGGGATCAGCATGGGTTGGATGTCTCGATGCCAACGGAAACAAGTTGCCCGGTAACGACGCAAACGATACTGGTCCGATCTTGCCCCCTCCTTCACCGCCATCTGACTACATCGAGAACACGACCACAACCGGCCAGATCCCCATGGGTCCGGACGCGACAGCTGAAGTTCCGCAAGGACAGCTGCCGCCGAAGACCGAGCAGTACGTGGTCACGCCGCCGCCGTCAGGCTACCAGCAAGGGCAAGGCTACACGCCGTTGGCGCAGCAGAAGAAGACGAACTATCTTCCCATCATCGCCATCGCTGTGGGTGCGTTCCTGCTTTTGAAGATGAAGTAAGGAGACGTCATGGGTCAGTACATCGGCAGCCAACAACCAGCAGCCATGGGAGCTGTCTTCAGTGCCTGCAGCACAGCTGAAGCACTCATCCCAAAACTGACTCGTGACTACAGTGATCTCCGGTCACGTATCGGAAGTTGGGAATACGACTCAACAACGACCAAGGGCCAAAGCGATCTTGCCCTGATGCAGGTTGTCGGGAAAGACATGGAGACATGGGTTGCCTCGTTTTTGGCCTATGCGAAGTCATTCGAGTCGCCAATCCCAGGTCTTTCAATACCAGGCAGACAAATCCACACTCCTGGAGATTGTCAGGCCATCACAAACACACTCGTGGATTACGAAACAAACCTCGCAAATCTAGCAATTAGGTACAGGACCATTTCGGGGCTGGCAGTTCCTGACTCGATGATTACACCGGCTGGTACAATCCCTGGCGCAGGAGACAGCCTTGTCAATCTTGCCTGGAGTCTACTGAGGGTCGGAGCAGCCGGTCTCGCCATCTGGTACGGGGGCAAGTACCTCTACAACTACCTCGACAAGGCTACGCTGTATCCAAAGGACCAGCTCCCACGGTATGCTGGTGGCTCACGAAAAGCGACGAGACGCCGCAAGCGCCGATAAGGAGGAGAGACCATGTCGTACGAGAAGATTCAGCGGTACCAGCGCATGTCTCCGGACATCCAGACGGAGTGGGGGACCTACGCCAACCCGCACATCGCCGTCCACCCGGACACCTACAAGTTCCGCCAGCCGGCGGTGCCCCTGCTTGCCCAGGGGCGCTCCGATGTCATCCACCCGCAGGCGATGAGCGGCGGCCTTGGCTACATCGGCGACTACGTGGCGGCCCCGACCGGCATGGGCAACACGTCGGGTTTTCTCGGCAACGACACCCTCAAGACCCTTCTCATCGTCGCGGGCATCGGCCTGCTACTGTGGTGGATTCTCAAGCAGCCCAAGGAGGTCAAGTCTAACCCGTGCGTGTCCGACTTCAACGCGATGATCGACTCCGGCTGGACGCCGCCGGCTAGGTTTGGCGTGCGCGGCGCAGCTGCTCCTGCGAAGCGGCGCAGCCAGACCAAGACCGGGCGGAAGTCGCTGCGTCGTCACGCCCAGGCGCGCGGCAGGGACGAAAAGGGCCGTTTCATCTAGGAGAAAACTGATGTCCTTGACCAAGATTCCATCTCTGGACGCCCTGCCTGTCGTCGGCATCGACGACGACCTGCAGACGGTCATCCAGGCTCGCCAGAAGCTCAACGCTTCGTTCATCATGGTCGGCCAGATGCTGGACGCGCCGTCCGGCGTCCCAGCTGAGCTGCGGGCCAAGCTCAACGCCGTGCGCTTCCACATCACCACGGGGCTGAGCGCGATCGACAACTACCTCTACATGGGGCACGACGGGTCTGACACCGCGGGAGAGGTCCCGAACCTCACGCAGTGCATCCAGGCGCACGTCGAGGCGCTGCGCCAGACCAAGCCCGCCTGGGACAACTGGCTGAAGACCGCGAAGCCGCCGGAGGCCCCTGCTCCGCTGGTGGCGAATGCCAACTCCATCGAGCCCGGCTCGACCGAGGCGCTGATGACTCCGGAGTCCGCGCTCGACCTGACGGCACCGACTCCGCTGACGACGTACCTCGCCATCGGCGGTATCGCCATCGGCGCGTTCATCCTCTGGAAGGTCCTGGACTAGGAGGTCTGCGATGCTCGACGTTGTTGCACTGCTTGGCACGGGCTGGATGATTGACGACCAGCAGGTCGTCACGTCCGACAACCAGATGTCCATGTCCAACGACCTACCGGACTCCTGCGAGCTCAAGGCGAAGGCCACGCAGGTCCCCAGCGCCTGGGGTGGCTATCCGAGCTACGCCCCGCCCATCGGCTGGACGGTGTACTACGTCAGCCGGGCCGCGGGCGCAGGTGCCGAGGCGCTCAGCCTGCAGGACACCCTCTGGGCGTCGCCGGAGGGCCTGGTCTACTCTGTGACCAGTTGCGCCAAGGGGGTCACGTCCGGTAGTGATGCCTCTGTGGTCATCACGCCTATCACCGCATCCAATACCAACGTGTGGCTGGTCCTGGGGATCCTTGGGGTCGTGGCCTACTTCACGTTCAAGAACTAAGGAGAAGACGATGGCAAAACCGCTTCCGCAGGTAACAACGCTCGCAGATGCGCTCGAGTACGCCCATAGCGCCGTGAAGAGCGCCTTTACGGTTTGCCCGAAGGGTGCATCCGCGTACCAGGACGTCGTGACCTTGGCCGGTCAGGGCGCGTCGGTTCCTCAACTGGTCAGCGCGCTGGGTGCAGCGAACAGTTCCTGTCACTTCGAGAAGTACGGTCACTATCTCAATGCCGATGGTACGTGCAGTTACGACCATGGAAAGTCCAAGGTTCAGGTCATCGACGCGCCTGGAACCGGGACCAGTGGTGACATCACCCAGAAAGCCGGCTTCCCGCTGTGGCCGGTGCTGCTCCTTGGTGCCGGCGCGCTGGTCTACTACCTGATGTCGAAGGACAAGAAGACCGGGCAGACCAGGGCCAGGCGCGCCGTCGTCAAGACGCGGCGCAAGGTGCGGAAGGTGGTCAAGCGGGTGCGGAAGGCGAGGGCGAGGCGGCGGAAGCGGAGGTAGTCATGCTGAAGATCGCAACACCGATGGGCAGTGACGACAAGCCGCTGCCTGTCGGTGGAGTCATCTGGGACCTGACGAAGATTGTGGCCGTGGCGAGCTTCACCGCCGCGTTCATCAAGTTCGTCCTGAAACGAGGGTAGCCATGCCACTGTACGAGATCGCACCTCAGCACAACCGGAGCTACACGTCTCCGTTCGAGGACTATGGCCTCGGCGACGATGTCGCCGTCGCAGCTGCCGTCACGACCACGGAAGTGGACGCCATCATGGCGGCCCCGACCAAAGAGGACGATGGCGTCGACTGGATGGCGTACCTGTCCCCGGTCATCGCGGGCGGCATCATGGCCATCTTCAGCTACGGCGTCGCGCGGAAGTTCAAGGTCGACGAGGACAAGTCCCTCGGCATCGCCGTGACCATCGGCGGCCTCACCGCCCTGGGACACGGGCTCAGCTCCTGGCTGTTCAAGCACACCGAGCCCATCCGCAAGCAACTGCCGACCAACGTGGCCGCGGTCGTAGACGCGGTGGTCAAGAAGTAAGGACAGACGATGAGCTACATCGGACTCGGCGCCGACGACCCAAGCGGCGACATTCTCCAGAAGCTAAAAAGCAGCAAGATTTTTGCTGATGCCGTAGGCGTCGACACAAAGAATCTGCCTCCCATCCTCATAAAGGCGAATGCCGCCGCCGAGAAGTATCTCGGTGTCGGTGCCGATGAAGCAAAGAAGCGCGCGTTTGAGTTCCTATACCTCCAGACCCAGAAAAGTCTCAGTGAAGTGTTTCAGACCGCAGCCGGTAAGACGGTTACGAAACTGGTCACATCTGGGACGGAAGTCGCTGGATACGTCCAAGGTATCAGAAACGAGATAAAGCCAGGTCAGAAGATTGATCCATCCGGAATTACCAATATTGCAAGCATGAGTGGCAAGATTCTTGGAACGCTGACAGATCTTGTCAAGGGACTCGGATGGATTGACGGGAAGATTCAGAACGAGATCATGGAGTGGTCGAATGTTGCAGTTGGTTGCGCTGCATCATTCCAAATGGGTCCGGTTGCCGGTGCCGCAATGTGTGGCTTGCAGGTTCTTGGCAAGCTGATTCCTGCGCTTAGCAGAACCGACTCCATGCCAGATGTAGATTCACCAAGATCGATCTTCGTTCCAACACAGGGTCAGCTACTGATTGCCGCTGCAGACGCTGAACGTCTTGCTTCAGTACTGAAATACAAATACGGTCTCACTTCATATAAGACGATCTATGACAATATCACACAGCAGCTTGACAGTGCTGGTGTGTACGACCATCCGGACACTGGAACCGTAGATGAGTATTCGTTCTTTACAGATTCTCGTTATCCGGCAATCAACGAATCCCCTCAGAGACCGCGAGCGGCGGTAGACCTCCGTGTTGCCCTTGCTGCGCTACGTTTTCAAGGCAAAGACAGCCCTGGTCCAGACTCCGGAGGTGGGATGTCCGGGACGCCATGGGGGTCTACAAGGTTCACGCTCAGCACGATTGCATCATCCGGAGCAGGTGGACTGATTGGTGATACAAAAACGTCAAGATCGATCTCGAGTCGCTATATCTACGATCATGACGTTCCGGTTCAGGCCATTGATGCTGGATACAACCGGTGGGTGTTGATCGATGATAGCAAAAGTGCAAAAAATGCCATGGGCCTCGATGCGTTCAAGCGCGTTCATGAGCTGATCAACTTCTTCGCCGCTCTCACATATCACGAGTTTGAAACCGGAGACAAAACCGCTTTCCAATACGTCCCAGGATCTGGAGTAACCCTTCCAGTTCGTCTTTACGCAGTTGATGATACCGGCGGTGACGGTTGTCGACATGACTGGTACGACACTGAGGACTGTAAGCAGTACGGTAATCAGTGCTGGACCAGTGGCGAAAGGTGTGGAGTCAGGACAAACCAGTGCGCTTACGATTTCCGGCAGATGATTATCAACAAAGACGAATGCGCCATGCGTCAACTTGGTTCAATCAGGTTGATGGCAGCACTAAGCTACATGCACCTGGTTTGGATGAGGGCCTTGAATCCGACAACAACAATGGCGCTTCCTTCGCACGACATGATCGGAAATCTTGCGTCTGTTTCAGACCCGGCAATTCAAATGAACGTCCCGGTTGACGTTTTCACCGTCAACGGAACGGTTGCCATTGCGAATGGACAGAAAGTTACCATTCCGGTTAGTAAAGGTTACCCTGCGAGAACGGTTGGAGATGTTCTTCAATCGATGAGAATCAAGAAGAACATCGTTGATACCCTGTCAAAACAAGCTGAACAGGCTGCAAAAATCGACAACATGATTGTCGAGAGCGTTTCTTCAAACGTGTTGCAGCAGTTTCAGGCCGGCACGAAGACCGCTGTCATCGGGGCCGGCTCGGACGCCGTCCAGCAGATGATCAAGTCAGGCGCGCTGAAGATCGATACGCTCTACGCCTACCGAAAGAAGTGCCGCGACGATGGTGGCGCCTGGTCCGAGGCGGGTATGACCTGCGCGGTCGCTTCATCTGGCGTCCTCACGAACTGCGTGCCGGCGACCGCGTCTACGTCTACGTTGAAGGTCTATAACTGCGTGCCGAAGGGCACGCCGGGCAGCACGCCCATCACGGATTCCATGCTGGCCAGTTTGCCCGGGGGCGGCGGCAGCTCGAGCATCCTTCCACTCATCGCCATCGCGGGAGCAGGTCTCCTGCTGATGCAGCTCTTGAAGAAGAAATAGGAGACAGCCATGTCGTACGTTCGCAGTCGTCGCAATCGCAGCAGTGGTCTCGGTTTGACATTGACCTCGGCACCCACGAGCAACCTACAGGCTATCGCTACAGCGCAGCCGGCCCAGACTGTCAACAGGACGCCGACGAAGCGGCTCACCGTCTCAGTTGGGGGCAAGATGTACCCCGTCTGCCAGGACCCCGCCTCGACGAAGAAGGACGGCTGGGGCTGGGAGGAAGGCAAGTCGTGCAAGGAGTTCCCCTACCCGTTCTGCCAGAGCCCGGTCGACACGGCCGGCACGGGCTGGGGATGGGAAAATGGGAAGTCGTGCCTCGTCCCCATCTACAAGTCGGCGCCTGCACCGACGCAGCAGCCGGCGACGTCGAACTGCGGCAAGCCAGGCTATGAGGCGTTCACCGCTGAATTTTGCGGTGGTGTCAAGCAACCGCCTGCGTCGCAACCATCAGAGCCAATTTTGATGACGATGGTCAATCCGGCAGAGCAGCAGCAAGCCGTTGCTACGATGGTCAACGTCGGGTCCGGGGGTGGTTCGAAGTCCGCCATCATTACGCCACCGGAGGGACTTCCCGGTCAGGACTCTGGCGGCAGCGACAACTACTACGACGACAGCTACAGCCAGCAAGGCCAGGGCGGGTCTATGACGCCGACCACCTTTGCGGCCGCTTGCAAGGGACTCAAAGGGAAGATGGGGACCAACTGCTGCGATATCCCGAAATCATTGCTTGTTCCAAACGGAGGTGTCGTCGGGCTTGTCAATGGCCAGATGGTGCAGCAGGCGATGGGGTCTTGTGATTCTGGTATGGGCAATCTGCCGTTGATCGCAGCCGCGATCGTCGGCGTCTTCCTGCTCAGCAGGATGCTGTAAGGAGAAGATCATGCAACGCCTGATGTTCACGTTCACGCTGCTGACGTTCCTACTGATTCCCACCTACTCGTTCGGCAAGGACGCAGGTCCTGCGGCCAAGGCGGTCCCGGCCAGCCAGCCGACCGCTGCCGAGGCACCTGCCAGCGCGCCTGTCAAGCCGGAGATCAAGGTCGAGGGCGTCGTCAAGCTCCCTGAAAAGAAGGACGTCAAGGTCACATCGGATACGTCAGACCCCGGCGTCGCCGACATGATCTACGGCATCTACACCAACTTCAAGGACGGCAAGGTCTGGGATGGCATCGCTCTGCTGCTGATGTTGATCACCTTCGTCATCGGTCTGCTCAAGTCGGACATCCCGGCCAAGTACCTGCCGTGGATCGCCGCAGCTGTCGGCATCGCGACCAACGTGGTGGCGGCCCTTGTCGGAGGTGTCGACTGGGCCAGAGCCGTGACCTCCGGTCTCTTCCAGGGCGCAGCTGCGGCGGGTCTCTGGTCGATGGTTGGCAAGCACATCCTGCTCAGCAGGGAAAAGAAGGTTAAGCGCGACCAGGCGCGCGAGATCGTCAACGGCAGTTCAACTGCAGGCACCATCGAGGAGAAGTGAAACATGTCACGCTTCACTAGA
>Ga0180009_10002478_pt1 | contig 21713 bp, 19 predicted proteins | sample OS_PC_MetaG_FD_123537 | JGI IMG/M metagenome (GOLD analysis project Ga0180009, IMG submission 123537) | Groundwater microbial communities from the Aspo Hard Rock Laboratory (HRL) deep subsurface site, Sweden - OS_PC_MetaG | ecosystem: Environmental > Aquatic > Deep subsurface > Groundwater...
CTGGAGAGTATGTATCGTGCCTTCGGCCCGGATATTTCATCTTCAAGGTCAGAGCGTGGGCCATGATATCCGATCCAGGATTTTATTCTATCGCTCGCGTTATTTCTATTTTAAGAAATGGCACCGGGACATTTACGGCCTCATTCGAGGGGTTGTTTTTTTTCGGCTGCTGATGAATGCAGGCTTGAACCTTGCGGGGTTTGTTGGTACCCTGGGTATCCATGCCGGCATCAGAAAAAAACTGGATATTTATGCCAAATTGATCGCCTGGCACCTTAAAGGCTGTCCGGATGACCATTATCCGTTTATTTAGTTCAAAATCTTAAAATTTATGTGAAGCTCCCCGCCCTAACGGGCGGGGGTTCTGCCTTGCAGCAGTGCTTCGCGGCGGGGAGTGTGCCGGTCAAGTTTTTGTGAATCACTGAGTTTCAAAAAGTATCGGATACTGGTTTCTGGATACTGGATAACATGATAAATTCCTTATTTTTCCTGTCCAGCATCGAGCATCGAGCATCCAGCATCCCAATCGTAGGGCCTCGTAAGTTTGAGGCGAACCTTCGTTAGGTCTTTGAGTCATGTTTATAAAGGGAAACAACTTAATATCAAAAGATATCCGCAGTATTTTGCTGATCCAGCTAGGAGATATCGGGGATGTGGTGTGGGCTACCCCTACCATCAGAGCTGTAAAAGAGACTTATCCGCAGGCGAGAGTTTCCGTCCTCTTAAGAGAAACTTACGGAACGCTTCTGGAAGCGGATCCTCATATCCATAAAATATTTGAAGTAAAGCGATACAGAGGGAATCTTATTAAGAAGATGAAGGGGCAAATCAGGCTTTTGAGAACTCTACGTCGGGAGCGCTTCGATTTGGTCTTCGATCTTCGCTCAGACGACAGGGGGGCTTTTATGGCCTTTCTTTCAGGTGCATCCATAAGAGCTGCCCTAATGTATCCACATGCTTCGTGGCGCAACCGACTGTTTACTCACCTTACAGTTCCGCCTGTTCTCAAAGAAAGAATTTACGGTGCGGCCGAACAGACCCTTCGGCTTGTTAGAGATTTTGGCATTGATACAAAAGATAAAATTCCCAAGCTCTGGGTTTCTGAAAAAGTCAAAAAACGAGCAGAAAAACTCTTGGATGGCGATGGTATAACGACTGTGAGCCGATGGATTACACTGAATCCCTTTGCTAGATGGCAATATAAAGAGTGGGAATATGAAAAATGGGTGCAGATCGTCGACTGGTTATGGGAAGAATATGGAATCTCGACAGTCATTGTCGGGGCTCCCGAAGAAAGGGAAAAATCAATTAATATTGCCAATAAATGTAGGGGACAAATTTTTAACCTCACCGGCAAGACTACCCTGGAAGAGCTGGCCGGAGTCCTCAGCCTGAGCGGTCTGCATGTAGGAGTGGACAGCGCGGCTCCTCACATTGCCGCTGCTGTGGGCGCTCCTACAATTACTATTTATGGGCCCACTGATTGGCGGGACTGGGCTCATCAGGGTAAAATACACAGTGTCGTGACACCTGATCGCGATTGTATTCCTTGTTATCAGAAGGGGTGTGATGGCAGCGGCATAAGTAAATGCTTAAAGGAGTTAGCAGCAGATAAGGTAAAAAGAGCTATTCAGGTGTTTATCGAGAAAAGCAGAATACTTGCAAGCTGAGGAGGTCGAGAATCATGATAAAAGTCATAATTGGCATACCTGTTCTGAACAATGTGGAAATCACCAGAGCATGCCTGCAACATCTTTATTTGAATACCGAAACTGATAGATTGGGGTTGAGTGTTTCTGTCTTGATTATTGATAATGGGTCACAGAATAATATAGAAGGCATTTTTCGAAAAGAATTTAAAGCTCCAAAGTTTGTTACTTATTTTTTGAGAAATTCCGAAAATGTCGGTGTCGCTGCGGCATGGAATCAGATCTTGCGATTTGCACCAGAGAAAATACCTGGACAATCCTTTTGCTACGATTACTACGTTATATCGAATAATGATGCCCTGTTTGGCATAGATTGGTTGCAGCCGATGGTGAAAGCAATGGAAATCGACAAAACCATCGGTTGGATTTCTGCCATGGAAAACGGATCACCCGTATTAGAAGATCTAATCGAAGCGCATTCATTGTCAAAGAAATACCGCGTAGATCCTCAGGTACCTTATACAACCGAGGTCATTAACCAAAGCTTGGAAAGGATATATGAAAAATGGGGTGGACATGAGCTTTTCTGCCGACTTGTCAGGAACAAAGAGCTGCCCCTTTTTATTCCCTTTCAAAAAGAGGGCCGGTCTGCGGTCTGCTTTATGGTGCGGCCTGCCATGATCGAGCAAATCGGTTTTTTTGATCAAGACTATTCTCCGATCGGTATAGCCGAAGATTTGGAATACTTTCTGAGAATGGAGCGAATTTTAATGCCGTCGTGGTTGACTGAGGAGATGTATCCTGAAGATTTCAAATGGAAATGTGGTTTCTGCGGCAAGAGTGTTGTGCATCACAACTGGTGCAGCACACGCCAGGGACCGAACTTCGATGGTCGAAAATGGGATAAGGCCAGAGAAAAAAACTGGAAAGCCAAGTTTGGAACATCCCGTAAATATTACACAAAACTACTGCCATAAATTGGTTCTGACCTCAATAGGGTTATGAAGAAGATTGCGTTTGCAATGGAAAAATTCAGTCGTTATGCCGGTGGAGCGGAATCCTATGCTGTTTCTTTGGCCACTTTTCTTATAGAAAATGGGTGGGAAGTGCATCTCTTCGGAGAAATGTGGGATGGTGAACCTGAAACGGCGGTTTTCCATAAGATAACCATTCCGAACTATCTCCCGGCCTGGCTAAAGATGGTTTTATTTGCACGGAATCATAAGAGGGCAGTAAAAAATATGAATTTTGATGTTGTCCTCGGATTTGGGAATACATTGTATATGAATGTTTATCAAAGTCATGGCGGCGTCCATTGGCTTTCGACAAAAAGAAAAGTTTATTCAGAAAAAAACAGAATTAAACGGGTTATAAAGGGATTTATTATTATTTTGTCGTTGAAGCAATGGGTGAGAGCCTGGATTGAATCAGCGCCATTTCGACTTAATCCACGTCCAAGGATAGTGGCTATTTCTCAAATGATAAAAAAAGACATGGAGTCTTTTTTCAGTGTGAAAGGTGCAGAGATCAAGGTTGTATATAACGGTGTCGACACCTCTCGATATAACCAGAATTTGCGCCGTGAGCTTAGAGGACCGTTGCGAAGACAACTGGGGATAAGAGAGGACGAGGTCATTTTTTTATTTATTTCTTATGACTTGAAAAAAAAAGGAATCGAGCCGCTTATTGAAGCCGCATCTCAATTAAAAAAAATGGGTCATACCAATTTTAAAGTTATGGTTATCGGCGGACGGCCCTATAGAGCCCTCTCAACGAAGATCAAGGCTCTTCATATTGAAGATAAGATACTCTTTACAGGCCCGGTTCGCTCCACGGAAGCATACTATGCCAACAGCGATGTATTCGTGCTTCCGACCTATTACGATGCGTGTTCTCTTGTTGTGATTGAGGCCATGGCAAGTGGTCTTCCGTCAATCACAACAACGTCAAACGGGGCCGCCGGAATTATAACTGATGGAAAGGACGGCTACATTATTTTTCATCCGCCAAGCTCACTGGATCTTGCGAAAAAAATGCAGCTGCTTCTGGATGATGAAAAACGTCAGGAAATGTCCCGGGAAGCGCTACGTACAGGCCGGAACTATTCTGCCCAAAAAAATCATCAGGAAATGATAGGGATACTTGGCGAAGCGGTGGCTTTGAAGGGGTAGCAGAGGGACTCTAATATAAGAAAAAAATAGATATGAAGGAATAGTTTGTCTGCGGCAGCATAAACAGCAGAGTTTTTTCAATTATCAGGGTAAACGTAGCAGATTAATATGATTAAGTAAAGAACAAAGATCAAGAATTTTTTGTTCCTCCAAGTCAGGATAATTCCCAATATAATACCCATAAAAATGGATATGTTCTATTTCAAGGTATTTTTCGTATTCTCGCTCGGATACAATTCCTTCAAGATATGGCTGTCTGAGTTGGTTGCCTCCGCCTGAACTGCCCCGCCGGAATTCAACCCCGGCATTACGCATTGTTTTTTCAACTTTATTCCGAAATTCAGGATCAGGCTTTTTGATCACCAAATTAAAGGCATAATTGCAGCTTCCTTCCAAATCAAAGTCTGTTCTGTATTTACTTGAATCAAGATTGTTCAGGAACAACTCAAAGTTTTTTTTGCGTTTGACATTATTCTCGTCCAAGCGTTTTAACTGGTTTCTTCCAAGGACTGCGCCGATTTCGGTATTGCGTACATTATATGCAGAGTACGCAAAAATAAAGTCAGGGGAAAGGTCAGGATGTTTCTTTATGTACTCTTGTTTGATATCGATGCTGGAGGCCTCGCGTACCATTCCATGTGATCGTATCATCCGAATCATTTCATAAATGGTCTTGTTGTTAGTGCACACCATGCCGCCTTCAATTGTGCTCATATGATGGGCAAAATAAAAAGAAAAATTTGAGATCAAGCCAAAGGAGCCTAATTTTTGTCCCTTGAACGTAGCCCCGTGAGATTCACAGACATCCTCGATAAGGGAAATTTTTCTCTCTTCCAGAACCCGAAGCAAACTGTCGGTGAGACCATTGAAACCTTGAACATGTGTTATAAATACCGCCTTTGTTTTATCCGTGAGTTTTGATATTACCTGTTTGTCGTCCATGCATAGGTTTTTAGGGTTGATATCTACAAATACGGGATCAAAGCCGTTCTGAATTACCGAAGCGATATCTGAAACCCAGGTAAGCGTTGGGACAATAATTTCTCCTCCGCCGTAAAGATGTTTCAATGCGGCTATAGTAATTAAATTGGCCGAAGCACCGGAATTAACAAAGACGCTGTACCGTACGCCGAGCCATTCAGACCATTCCTTCTCAAGGGCTTGGACATTATTTCCTTGGGTAAGGCGTGGAGCACCTTCCAGAAATTCAATCAAAACATCAATATCTTCTTTAGTTATGTTGTTCTCCATTAAGGGCCAGTCAAGTTTCATGGTTTTACAATCCCTCGCTGTTTCAGGTTTGGTGTCAAACAAATTTAATAATGCGCATACTGTCGCTTGAGCCGGTATTCGGTCATTTTTTTAATGTGTTGGACGGTTTCGCGGCCGAAGAGGCGTTTAATTTTATCCAAATAGCGCGGATTTTCGTGATAAGCGTGAAAAGCATAATCCCTAAAGCTGAGGACTTCGCCCGGAGTCAGATACCGAGTCGCCAGCGGTAGGGTTTCGAAGGAATACTGCGAGTATCCTTGCCATGAATTCGGTAGTCGCCACCCTTCCGCCACGGCCAATTCATAGAGTCTCGATCCCGGATATGCCATGGCGGAATAGATGTTGGCCCACTCGGCATTAATATCCAGCATCAGTTTGAGGGTCTGGTTCATGGAATCGAAGTCATCCTCAGGAAGACCGAAAATAAAATTGGCACATATATACATGCCCTGGTTGTAAGTCATCTCTACCACGTGCTGAACCAAATCCAATTGATAGTCCTTGGACACATCCTCGATAACGCGCCTGCTGCCTGATTCAAATCCGTAAGCCACCCAGTTCATGCCTGCTGTTTTCATCTTGGCCAGCATCCTTTCCGATACCGTATCCACCCTGGCATAGGCCCACATATTTAGGTCGTAACCCCTCTCCTTGATCATGTCGCAAAGCGATATGACCCTTTTTTCATTTAAACCGAACATCTCGTCAATAATTTTGATGTTCCTGATATCGTATGTGTTGACCAGATAATCTATCTCTTCCACTACGCGCTCCAATCTGCGGTAGCGAATAGTATTTTTACCAAATAGCGCATTGATACAGCAAAAACTGCATCGGAAAGGACAACCGAGAGTGGTATAAAGAATGGCATAAGGTTGGCGCTTTTCGATTTGGTCAAAACAATGCCAGTTATGAGCCCTGTATTTTCCCATCGGAAGAAGATCCCAGGCCGGCATGGGAAGCTCGTCGAGATTTTTCCACAGCGGCGGTCGGAGATTGGCAATTATCTGACCGTTTCTTTTATACCAAAGGCCTTCGATGGAATAGTTGTCGGCGTTATTCCTGAGGGCATCGAGAAGTTTCGGCAGGGTGTAAAACCCCTCTCCTTGGCACACAAAATCCGCATTTCCATCAATTAGCGTTTGTTCCGGCAGCGCACTGGGATGAAGCCCAGCCAGAAGGGTTTTGATGTTTGGATCAAGCTTCTGTACCTGCGCAACGATTTTTGATGCCCCGGACATGTTCATGGTTGAAGCCGAGGGGTTAGTTCCGGAGACGATGATCGCAGCCAGAAGCGGGTTTAAGTCTATGATGTTTTTGGCCGTTTCTTCGTAACTCCAGTTTTCTGCTTCGGCATCATATACCGTTACCGAATATCCCAATTTTCGCAAGTAACCACCCCAAAGAGCTACCCAAAGAGGCGGTTCTATGGCGGTAAGACCAAACACACTCAAGTCTCCATAAAGTTGTTTCTGGCTTCCTGGTTTGACCAATACTATATCGACGTTTTTCATGAGTTAGATTTTCTATTAGAATATAAAAGGATCATAAACTGCTTGAATTCCAGGCGCTAAAACCGCTTGGGCAGGACTCGGGTGCATACCTAAACTACCGCACAGCCACTGTTTTCCATAGCTCACCCAGCATAATGTACCGTCTCCAATACCGCCTTCTTGATGTCAGACTTGTCAATGTAAAAGGCTTCTTCAAGAGTAAACCCGGCTGGAGTGGGTAAATCCGGACTGGCAACACGGACGATGGGAGCTTTTAAAAGACTAAAGGCCTTTTCGGCAACCATGGCCGCAATTTCGGCGGTCACTCCACCGGTTTTCCAACCCGTATCCACGATGACCAGTCGGCCCGTTTTGGCCACGGAATCCAGGATCAGCTCTTCGTCAAGTGGACGCAATGTCCGAGGATCGATAATCTCGACATCAATTCCCTTTGCCGCTAAGTCCAAGGCTACCTGGAAAGCTTCAAGTACAAGATGGGAAACAGCTACGATGGTCACATCTTTCCCATATCTGCGGATCACGCCTTTACCGATGGGAACCGTGTATACTTCTTCAGGAACGGTACCTTTTTGCCTGAAGTTGAATCGGTGTTCTAAAATAATTGTAGGGTTGTTGTCTTTGATAGCCGCAAGCATGAGCCCTTTGGCGTCAAAACAGGTGCTCGGCATAATCAGTTTCAGGCCCGGGACATGCATGAAAAGGCCCTGCAGGGCCTGGGAGTGTTGGGAAGCCGATCCCCATCCCCGGCCGATACAGGCCCAGACCACCATGGGAACCGGTACGGCGCCGCCAAACATAAAGTGCCATTTTGAAGCGTGATTGACCAGCTGGTCCATAGCCAACAACAGGAAGTCCGGTCGGTTGTGTAAATAGACGGGCCGCATGCCTCCCAGTGCCGCACCGACGGCGACACCCGTAAGAGCTGTTTCGGCCAGCGGTGTGTCAAAAACCCGTTGGCTTCCAAATTCCTCCTGCAACCCTCGGGTGGCACCAAACATGCCGCTCGGGTCATCGACTCCCTGTCCCATGATAAAGACATTAGAATCAATGGAAAGCGCTTGGCGAAGGCCTTCCCTAATGGCTTCCGGATATGCAATCCGTCGTCCGCTCAATTCGCGGTCAGCATGGTAATCGGGTTCATTGTGTTCAGGTTTAATTTTTGACCAGGGCATTATTACTCGCAAAAAAGGTATTTGTATAAGTCTTCTTCCGTAGGCAAGGGACTTTCTATAGCAAAGGCAAGTGCATCGTCAATTTCGAGCTCAATCTGATGCTTCATAGCATTTAATTTATCCTCCGTAAGCATGCCTTCGTTCCTAAGTAACTCTGCAAAATTTTTGAGCGGACATTTTTCCTCCCAGTACTTGACCTCTTTCTGGTCTCGATATCCTTTCGGCTCTTGGGACCTGCACCCCGCATGGCCCAAGATTCGGTAAGTCTCACATTCAATGAACGAAGGGCCAAGACCATTTCTGGCTCTTTTTACAGCCTGATTCGCGGCACCATAAACCTCCAACACATCGTTACCGTTGATTTTTTTGGTAAATAGAAGATCAGGCGAGGCCCGATGGAAGATGTTTTCTCCGGCCTGTCTGGCCGAGATATGGGAGCATACTGACCATTGGTTATTTTCAAGAATATATATCACCGGCAATTTCTTGAGCATTGCGAAATTAATACTCTCATAAAGTACGCCTTCGTCAGCAGCACCATCGCCGAAAAATATTGCACTGACCTGTTTGCTTCCCCTCATTTTAATGGCCAGTCCCAGTCCTGTACCGATCGGGATGCCGCCGCCGACAATGGATGAACTGCCGAGATGGCCGACCGACACGTCTATTAAATGCATGGAGCCGCCGAAACCTTTCGAGCAGCCCGTTTTTTTACAGTGCAATTCGGCGATCATTGCTTTCAGTTCACCTCCTTTAGCCAGGTAGTGTCCGTGACTACGGTGATTACTGGAAATATAATCATCTTTTTGCAGGGCGGCGCATACACCTACAGCAATGGCTTCCTGACCGATACACAAGTGGATCGGAGTTTTCATTTCATCTTGAAGATAGACAGACTCAATTCTTAGTTGAACCATACGAATTCTGAGCATATCATAATAAAGATCTAAATATTTTTCTCGAGTAAGCTCCATAAAGCATTGCTATTGCTTTTTTTAAAATTTAAGTTCTTTGAAAGACTCAATGGGACGACACTCTCGTTCTTTTTCTAATTCAAAGTATTCCTCTTGTGGGTCGTGAAAAATAATTTGACTCCCATAAAATTCGACTTTAAAAGGTACTTGTATCAAATTGCTTAATTTTGATTTTACTTCTTTTTGCTTCTCAGGAGGAACGAAGAGGAAGATAAAGCCACCACCGCCGGCACCGGACAGCTTACCGCCGATGGCTCCTGCGGTTATGGCAGTATTATAAATCTCATCTATTTTAGAATTTGAAACCAAATTGCTTAAACTTCTTTTGACTAACCAAGCTTCGTGTAGTAATTCGCCAAAAGAGAAAAGGCTTCTTTGGGAAGTAAGTATTGAAATAGCTTCATTAACCATTTGTTCAATAAGCACCAATTGTTTGTTTTTACTCTCGATATCATTGACGTAGCTTTTGGCAACATCTTCGGCGGTACGATAAATGCCTGTATAAAAAAGCATTAAATGTAAATTGAATTCATGAATAAAATCCGAGGACAGGGTCATTGGTCTAACATGAATTTCGCCATTTTTCATAAACTGAATATGATTGAATCCACCATAGGCAGCGGAGATTTGATCCTGAGAGCCGACCGTTTCTTTTAATATATTTTGCTCAATATGTATGCTTTCCGTAGCCAACTGATGTTTGGAGGGCATTCTACCCTGTAAAGCATAGAGCGCATGCAAGAGTCCGACCGTAAAGGTCGAGCTTGATCCTATCCCGCTTCTTGCAGGCAAATCGCCGTCATAATGTATTTCAAGGCCGTTTTTACAACGTAAAAAATTTAACACTTCTCGTACTGCTGGGTGTATTATTTCATCAGGGCTTTTGCATAATTCGGTTCTGGAATATACGACACGGTATTTATGATCAAAGAAAGGCGGAAGATATCGGCAGGTGATATAACAATATTTGTTAATGGTCGTTGCTAATACTTGACCGCCATTTTTAAGGTACCAGTCCGGATAATCGGTGCCTCCACCAAAAAAAGAAATCCTGAACGGTGTCCTACTTATAATCATAAGTTCACCTCTTGCAAGAGATATTCAAATTCTTCTTTTAAAATAGTCCCTGCTTCGTTAATAGACTCGGGAACTCCTATATCGACAAAAGGCCCTTCACATGAAACACCATATAAACCTTTGCCAATTAGATTCGGGAGGATTTCCCTTTCAAGGGAAATCATTGCCCCTTCGGGAATTTCGTTTACTACATTACGCTCCATAATATAAATGCCGGCGTTGATTAAACCTGACTCTTTTCTCGGTGATTTCTCCACAAAAGCCATCACCTCCCCATCTTTATTGATCTTAACAGATCCATATCTGCTACTGTCGTCTACGCGAACCAAGCTTAAAGAAACTCTGGCGGTGCGCTCGAAATGAGTTTTCAATATGTTAGAAATATTTGGATGAAAGTATGTATCTCCATTTATAACAAGCAGACTCGTTGAATCAGTTTTATCAAGCGCGTTTCGAACTGCCCCTCCTGTTCCAAGTGGAAAAGGATCACGCGCATAAGCAATCTTCATCCCGATATGTCGCCCATTACCTAAATGGCATTCTATTATTTCTCCAAGGTATCCTGTGCAAATTATTGCCCGTTGAATTCCCTGGTGGCGCAGCATAAACAATACCCATTCTATAAAAGGTTTTCCCTCTATAATTGCCATGGGTTTGGGGCGATCATCAAGGATACTTTTTAAGCGAGTTCCCTTGCCGCCGGCAAGTATAATTGCCTCTACATAATTTTTTGTCATACGTTTGAGTAAATTGAATTGCGAAGAATTGTAAAGCCTTTAATAAGTTCTTTAATGCCCAAATCTATAGAAAATTTTGGCTTGAAACCGGTTGATAAAATTTTGGCATTGGAAACAATATAGTCTCTCTTGTCTGGATCCTCTCCAACAGGGGCTTCGAGATAAACAAAATATGGCAAATGCTTTTGAATAGCCTGGCAAAGTTCTATTTTTGATAGATTGGCATCATCCAATCCGAGATTATACGGTTCATTTTTCATTTTTTCAAAATTTTGGATGCCATGAATGAATGCCCTGGCGACGTCTCTGATATGGATATAATTTCTCTTAAAATGACCTTCAAAAATAATGAGTGCCCGATCTGTAAGGGCCCTGTAGGTAAAGTCATTAACAAGTAGGTCTATTCTCATCCGGGGAGACATGCCGAAAACGGTAGCCAGCCGAAATGTAATGGTATTCCCTCTGTTTAAAAACAATTTTTCTGATTCTGTTTTCATTCGCCCATAGAGAGAAATCGGCCTTAGGGGTGTCTCTTCGGTGCAATATTTTCCTTTTTCGCCTATGCCGTAACCACTGTTGGTCGTGGGATAGAGAATCCACTGATTCTTGGAGCATAGCTTGACAAGAAGTTTGCTTGCATCAAAATTGGTTGTCGTTGTGGCGGTAACGTTACTGCTGCATAGGGGCTCTCCGACTAATGCTGCCAACGGAATAATAATATCTTGATTTTTTAAAAGCTTTGCCATTAGACTTTCATCTCGGCAATCACCACGAACTATAGAAAAATTTTCGTAAGTACAGCAATCTACAAGACTGTTTTGTTTGAACATGAAATTATCAACCACCGTAACTTCATGGCCCTGCCTTAATAGCTCAGGGACTAAAACAGACCCCAGATAGCCAGCTCCACCTGATACCAAGATTTTCATCAAGCAATCCTCCAACCGACTATTTTGCTAATATAATTCAGTAATCTCCGGTGAAGTTTTTGCACCTGAACGCCAGGCAGCCTGTTCAGCCGCAAGGTCATAAGGTTTGTGGCAATCGAATCCTGTTCATGTATCTGCCACCCCATAATTGAATGCACGGGAAAGGATCGTCTTCCAGAACATTTCACCGCTGTATTTATTTTTGGCTTTCTCATATCCTCTTGCCGCAATTTCCAAACGTTCGTTATCATTTTCGAGATAGTATTTTGCTTTTTCGACAAGATCTGACTCGTTTAAAAAGGGAACTAAGTCCACCATCGGTTCAAACCATTTTTCTGTTTCGGGATTATTTGCCTCCATAAGCATTGCGCCACATAACGCAGCTTCAAAGATGCGGCCTTTGGTTTGAATTTTATCAAGAGAACCACAAAAGTTAAGCCCAATTTTGGATCGCATGAAAATCCCTGCGTATTCACGGACCGGGAGCGGATTTTCTCTCTGGCCGCCAGCCTGGTATACATCAAAATCGTTTGCCCTCAGTGCTTGAATACCTGCAAGTCTGTCCGAATAATTTTTTATACCCCCCACAAAGCTTATATCAATATCTCTTTCTATGTTAGGATTGTAAAAAATTCTTGGATCCTGTGGGGTCCAGAGTGGCAAATATTTTTTTGGATGACGGGTCGTTTTAAGATAGGCCGTTGTGGAGTCCCAAACCACATTAAATTTGACGAATGGTAAAATGGATTCGGCCATTTCCATAATAAAAGGTCGTACAGAGTCAGTCCAGATTGCAACGATAGGGATACCCATTTTTGAATGAATAATTTTGAGCGTTTCCAGCTTAGGGTTATGCTTTGGGTTACCGCTACAAACCCATGTCAATATAATCAGATCTGGTTTGGAAATTATCAATAGCTTCAGTAACGTGGCGTCCCCAGATCGGCGATGGTGATAGTAAAATTCATCAAAGTGAAATCGGTTTTGAGTCATCAATCCAGATGCTTCAAGAGATCCAAAAAGATTATGCTCACTGTTTGTAATTCCAAGTTCGGGGCGACAATCACACCATTTTTCTGTTATAAACAATGCATGAGGCTTTGTTTTTAAAGGTGCCTTCGTATGAACAGGTTCTGATTCACAAACTTTAGAGGAGGCATCATCTTTTAATAATCGCTTGTAATGATATTTTACAATATGAGAATAAGGTTTTGACGAAATTTGATTTTTTTATTCTTTATGAAAAAACGGAAAGCTTTTAACATCGTTCTTAAATGCATTCGAGAATGCTTTGAATTTTTAATCTCTATTAAGGTTTAATACCCTGCAGATTGCTGCGTTTGGGTAGATAGTAACCGATCAGTAGACACTCCGCGGCTTGCCGCGGGAAGGTTCATTTTTGCATAAATGCCATGAACCAATTATGATGTCAATTCTTTTAAGGCTCCTTAACTTGATGATCCTCGCAGCAACTTAATGCAGTGAGAGGAATTTTATAGCTTCGCAGCAGCCACTATCCCTTGACATACCAGGGCGCTTCACTCTATACTTCCCCCACTTAAAAAGACTCAAACAGATTCCCCAGAACGCTGGTACTTTAGGAAAATATATTGCATAGCAAAATGTCAAAACTACAAAACAGGATATTCTGTTTCAACCCTTGGTGGTAGCCTATTATTAAGAATGGATAAGGGTGGCTCCTTCGGTCCTTGCTGCTCAATCTTTCATTTTTCAGATTTAGGCATTCCAAACACGACTGAAGAGTTGATGCAATTATGGGATAGCGAAGATATGGTTTCAATTAGAAAAAACCTGGTAAATGGAACTGTTTCTCATACAGCTTGCAGTGCTTGTTATGATAGGTATTTCTCGACGGATCATGATATTTTGGGAATGGGCAAGACGCTACCTATACGATCTCTAAATATGTCAGAAGATTATAGAAAATACTATAATTATGCGAATTCTTCTTATATAAGAGGAGATATTGTGCTAGATTACACTCCTCCGGAGATATATGTCTTTACATCAGAAAGGTGTAATCTAAGATGCAGAATGTGTACACAAAACAAATCTGATGAAAGGGTGTTCCCTGTTGATAATGTGAAAACAATATTGAAAAAAAATGGTTGGAATCATATTGATCGCTTTGGCTTTATTGGTGGAGAGCCATTACTGACAAGTGACGGTATGCAATTACTGGACTTTGTCGCAAATGAGAAATTGAATGGGACTTGCATATATATTACCACCAACGGAATGCTTCTGAGGCAACGTATTGAAACATTGAAAATGATTGAAAATTTATTCCTTACCATAAGTGTGGACGGGGTCCGCAATGTTTATGAGGGAATTAGAATAAACGCAAAATGGGAAAAACTTGTCGACAATCTCATGTTGCTCAAGAAAATAAAGGAGAGTGAGCGTCCAAATTGGAAAATCAATTTCAATTCCATTGTAATGAAATCCACGATAGCGCATTTGCTGGATCTTTTAAAACTCGGTGAAACCATCGGAGCAACGGTCTTTTTTAATGTTATAAACGAGGCAGAGGACGAAAACATATTCACACGTCCATGGCTCCTCGACGAACTTCCCAATTGGCAGCAACATATAGATACTACATTAGAATACGCAGATAGAATCGGAGCTCATAAGGCATACGACTCCTTGAAGGTTATCAAAAAAAGAATTATTTCGGTCAGAGAAAATTGTAAGCCTCCTCCATTCATATATAGAAGCAAAAAAATATTTAAAAAGCTGCAGAAGACCATTTTACGTCGCTAGGAATACTGTTTTTCAAAGCCCACTTTTGATCCCTATCATGGCTTCCAATGGGAGAAAATTTCCGATGATTGAGGAAGATTGAATTCGATTCAATCTAAGGAATTATATAATGCTTAAGCCAAGAATCTCCATCGTAATGCCTACGTTGAACACCGCAAGATTCATTCAAGACGCCCTGGAAAGTATAGCACGACAGTCCTTTAACGGATGGGAACTTATTGTTATGGATGGTGGTTCTACTGACGGGACTCTTGATCTGGTTAAACGTTTTGATCACCCCAACATCCGAGTGTTTTCCGAGCAGGATGAAGGGGCGTTTCACGCAATTACCAAAGGATTTGAAAAGGCTCGCGGTGACTATTTTACGACGATGTGTGGCTCTGATGGGTATATTGATAGTGATTGGCTGCGGTTATGTGTTGACACCTTAGATTCAGATCCTGAAGTTTCTCTTGTATGGGGTGTTCCTGCTCTATGTACGGAAGGCGGCAGCATAGGCGGGCCGCATCATGCTTTTGCACAGTTCCTAAAAAGGCGAACAATAGTCAGTCAGTTATTTTGCAGGTTGGATTGGAATCATCGTAGCTGGGTCCCGCGAAAGGTCAATCGAATGCTTCTACGGTCGCTAGGGGCTGACGACGTTCAGAAAGAGAAATGGTTGTTTTTCTGGTTGGATACCGGCCTGTGGTTTCCTGATCTCAATATGTGCTATCGTCGATTGGTCTATGAGCAGTGTATGCCACCCTATCGACCGGGCAGCTATGTCACCGATGAGTATATGCCGTTTTATTTCAACTTTAATCGGCAAGGGTTTTTGCCGCTTTGTATTCCGCGGATTGCAAATTTTGGTCGAACCCATGCGGGACAAAGTGGAGCAGTTCGTGCTGCTGAACTGCATCTAACAATAACAGCATACCATGGCAAGGTGCGAAACTATTCAAAGAAACTCCGCAAAGGGGAGGCAATACATATATTTCGCGATGGGGGTGGCAAAGTGATAGGCCGGTATAATTGCTGTTCGAGATAAATAAATTAAAATTGGTTCAGGACAGTTCAGTCCCCTGCGTCGATATGAGTTGATGGAGCTAGTTCTGCTTTTGCAAGGTCTTTTCTTTATACATTCATCTGGTCAAATGGCATCTAAAAACTTTTCTAAGTACCTTATATCTTTCAAGTTTAATATTGATTGCCTGTTATTTGATAGATCACTAAAAGATAAATTCATAACCTCCTTTGCAGAATATTCCAACAGATTTTCCGGTGTTCCCTTGGTAATTACGCCCAGTCCGAAGTCACAATCTAATACAAACACGTGCAAATCCTTTCGAGTTGCTCTAAGGTAAGCGATTGTTTTCCATACGTCACCATTCCATATGCCGGTAAAACCAGGGGGGTTCAATTTTTGAATCTCTCTGATCGAATTGGCAGGAAGTGCCGCTACCTCAGACAGTGGATTACAGTCATGTAAAACGATAACCCCGTTTTTGTTTAAGTACCTCAGAGCGTTTTGCACATCTTTTAATGATTGAGAAAAAGTGTGTAATCCATCAATGAAAGCTACATCCAGCCCGATTTTAGATAAAAAAATATGTTGTGTATCGAAAAAAGTATCACTATCCATGTAATAGTACTTATTGCAGAAGTTCGACCAATTTTTTAGATAATATCTTATTTTTTTTATAGGTGATATCTCAAAATTGGGATCAACGCCAAGTTTGTGACCGGCCTTTATTCTTAGAAACGTATCTCCTGCCAAGATGCCTATTTCTAAATAGGTGCCCCCCTTTTTTTTATTGATGATTTTTTGAAGGATACTGACTCTATTCATTGGTGAATGCATGTTATCATTATGGAGTATTCAATAATGATATCAAGTTATTAAATGTCAACTTGATCCTTGACATAAAAAGAGCCACACTGCGTTAGCTGTGTTAATCTTTTATAGCATGTACATGATAGCCAAAGCATAAAAGATCCGATGATCCACTGTCTTTTTTGCTGAAACGTGAGAGCATTCGCAGCATTACAAAAATGCTCAGTCGTTCAATTAGCTTAGGCTTATCCTTGGAATGTCGTTTCGAAATGGACGGTATCCTGTCGATTTCTTGGGCTATGTATTCGAAGAAGTTACCGTTTGGTGAAATATCAATAATTTTAAGACTATACGCTGCTAAATGTATCTCATACCAATACTTGTTAAAACCCGTACTGAAGTGATATGGGGAAAAATGTGTCAGTGAGCAAAATGGAGCGGTAAGAATCAAGTGGCCCTTTGATTTGATCAAGCGTGAAAATTCCTTTATTGCCTGAACAGGATCAGGCAAATGTTCCAGGACTTCTATGCACATTATAGCGTCAAAAGATGAGTCTGGTTCAGGAATCGAGGTAATATCACAGACGATATCTAACTCTCCATACTCAAACTCTCCGGTTTGTAGCCCCGCAGAATCACCTTGCCCGTCATACTTTCCGAAGTCCTGTGAGACATAGTTCAGGTGCTTGCAGAATTTTCGATAACGTTGAGTCCCGGCACCCGCATCTAATATCCTGCTGTTTTTAGGAATGGAGTTAAGAGTGTCTTCTAACCAGCATTCACGTTCAATCTCATTACTTATGCCGGCAGTAGGTCGAATAGATTTTAAAAGTTCTCTGATGCCCATTCCTTTTCCTTATGACTTAACAGCGTAACTGAAACCGCTTCCCGCTGCAAAGTACTGCCGAACGTCAGCTCACCCCCCCTCCGGGCGGCATTAAGCGAAGTTTCACAGTCATTTTTTGATGATTTGTTGATAGTGAATCTAATCTTCAGGACTTTATTAAATTCGATTCATTTTTATTTTTGAGCAGTATGTCGTCGGGATATCTGATAATAACTTCGAATTCGACCAGTTCTTTAAGTAACTGTTTGAGCGATAGCTGCCCCTGATAGAGTTCCTTATTACTATATTCGGTATAAAGATAGCGGGTATTTTTCAGGGCATTTCTTCCTCCTCGGATAACATCAATTTCGGCACCCTGAACATCCATCCAGATAAAGTCGATTCTATTTATTGCTTTTTCTCGGCACCATGTGTCCAAAGTTTTTGTTTTTACAATCATAGTTTTTTCAAACTTACACCAAGGGTGCACTTTCAAATGATTTTTAGGTTTTCGAATCGATCCTGAACAGTCCCAACCTTGGGGCATCATTGCGCTTTCCTGTCCACTGCTCATATAAAACGTTTCTTCTCCATTTTTATCGCTAATAGCGTATTCGTAAAAATTTACTTCAGGCCTATTTCCGATCTTTTGCTTGAAGCATGATGCGGCCCTTGGGTCAGGTTCAAAGCAGAAAACCCTGGGAGAATCGAAAATTTCCAAAAACCAGAGCGTAGTGCTCCCGTCGTGGCAACCGATCTCCAAAATTGTCGGATTCGGCTTTGAAACAAGTTGGCATATAAATTCTTTGGTGATGGATGCGTCGGTAACAGGCGGTTCTCTTTTGAGAAAGTAATAAATAAAAGTTTTAATTTTTTTTAGTCTTGATAAGATGTTAGCTAAATTTCTATCTGGTTTCATTTTCTTAGCATAATCATTAGGGTGTTCCAAGTTAAACACCAAAGCTTAAGACATAGATCAGCGATTCCTAAAGTTAAAACTAATTTCCTGGTGAGCACTTATATTGTTGAAACCATACAATTGCCGATAATCCATTTGATATCCTTTATGCCATTGTTCCAATAAAAAATCCTGGTGCCAGTTGCCGTGGATGTTTTTGTTTTCATTCTGTACTTTATTGCATGGAATGTTTACTATTCGCGATTTATGGTAAGCTATCCCCTTTCGAAACAGGAAAAACCGGCGGAATTTTTGTAGTTGATCCTCAAGTGTGTTCGGTGCGGAAAAATCGATCAATTGTACCATTGTCATAATTTCCTGGGACGAGAAAAAGTGCCCATCTAAAGAAAGAGGATAAGACCAGTCGTATAAGCCCTGACTCCATTGCCATGTTATTTTGTCTTCATCTTTTATTATAGCTGGCATTAATTCAGGCAGTGGTTGATCTTTTTGAAGTGTATAACATTTATTTAAATTTAATCCCATTCGCAGTGTCGGTACGAATTTATCCGTATCGAATTTTAAGAAATCTTCAATATTAAAATTCTCAACAAAAAGTACATCATCCACCAGAAAGAAAAGCTTTTCCGCATTTACAGATTGAAGCAACGAAATGAGATTGCTGCGGAATGAATTGTCAGCATCCTGTTTTTTAAAAGAAATATTATTATTGGAAAAGATATCAACAACTTCTTCATACGCTTGCTGGTGTGATGACGTTGAGGTTTGATATAAGATGTAAATCGGTACGGGTGAGACAACTTTTTCTAAGTACGAAGATAGAAGCGCGTGGAGTTGCAGGGCTCTGTCCTTAGAAAAGGCAATACATTCTGCGGGATGTATGCTGGATAGAGGAACATGTTGTATGCGTGATTCGTATAGTTTTGCAAAAGCATCCCTTTCCCACTTTTTTTCATATTCCTGGAGTGTGAGGCCGAATTTTTTCAGTATGAGATTTATAGTTGAAGCTATATATTTCTGCATACACACTTGCCTTAGTATAGTCTTAATATTGTTTTGAATTTTGAAAACAATTCATGTCTGAAGCGCCCCAGAAAGCGGGGTCCGGCAAGATAGAAGTCTCTTTCGCGCCGGCATGCCGCCGCGAGATGTGCATTTTCCGGATAAGAAAGCGGGCTTGGCACATTTCCGACACCTTTTAGCACAGATTCGAAAACATGTGCTGCTGCCTGATAGTTTTGAGTGCGGTTCAGTTTTACATAGTATGTCTTGGGGCTTTCCCTGTAGACAACATATGGCTCTGCTAATACCCATGTTTCGCCCAGAGCGCCTATACGCAACCATAATTCATAGTCCTCACCTATTGGAGGATCAAGGGCTTCACTATACAACCCTGCCTGTTCAAACGCGGTTCTCTGTAATATTGCAGAGGAATGAATGATGCAATTTTGACGAATCATAGCTTTATAGCTTATCTTTTCATTTCTAATCTTTTTATAATATAAAGGACATTTATCCCATTTTTCCGTTCCTGTCCAACGAAAGGCGTTGCATCCCAACAACACGCAGTTTGGGTGGCTTGTTAGAAATTTTACCTGGCGCTCCAGTTTTTCCGGGAACCACAGGTCATCATCATCAAGTATGGCAACGTATTTAGCGTTTCCCTTACGAGCGGCACGATTCCGTGGAATTGCGGGGAATCCCGCATGTTCTCCAGGTAAATGCTCAAAGCGATCATCTTTTAAAAAAGGCTTAAGGGCATCCAGGGTTTCTTTAGTTTCGCCATCTTCCGCTATCCAGCATCGCCAGTTTGAAAAACTTTGATCCTGCACGCTTTTTAGCGTTTCTGGTAGAATAGCACTTCGGTTATAGGTTGCAATAATGATGTCAACAGTTATCCGGCTCATTTTTAAATACAATTAAACTCTTTTTTTGGTTCAACAGTAGTTTCGCTTCTTGGTGGCGTTATGATGGTATTTGTTTGTGCGTTAAGTTGCCATAATATGGTCATAATTGCAAATATGGTATAAAGAACGATTGCCTGCACACCGAACATGCCATCTGCAAACAACCCCTGTATGAAAACACTGATAAACGCTGCCATAATACAACATCCCCAGTTTATGATAAAATCATCCTTTCCGTATCGTATTAACTTCCAGCTGAGACGAAGGAAAACAAAATATACAAAAAGAAATAATGCAAGGCCGACAATGCCTGTTCTAACAGCGATATCCGCAAGAGAATTATGAGGCGATCTAACAGGCGTTCCTTGCTGATATTGAGAGGGTATTTTGGCGTTATATTTTGTCAGATCAATATTCCCATAGGTTTCCATTCCAAATCCTATTCCGGTTATAGGATAAGCTTTGATAATTTCTAACGTTGTAAGATTTATACCTATTCTTATGTCTTTAAAAATAAGGTGCGGTGAAAAGCGGGCTTTCAATGCCGGAATAGTTATTACGGCGATCAAGCTGAAAATGATCAACAAAATAACTAATAATTTGTGTCTTTTGACGTAAAATACCATCAAAGCCGCAGATAGCGCCAGTAATGAACCTTTTGACATGGTTAAATAGGTTGCCAGAAGTGTTCCCAGAGAGCATGCTGCGAGGATGGATTTGCGATGCAGGCGATGTTCCAGTTTGAACTGGTGCAGTGATAAAAGAAAGGCAAATATGGTTACAAAACCGATAAGATCGATATTCATCAAATGGGAAAATCCAAACCTTGTTGATATAGGATTTTTTAATGTAAAATAAAAGTAAGTCAATCCTCCAATTGAAAAGACAGCGGCTGAGATGATGATGAGCCAGGACAGAATTGCGAGTCGTTTTCGACAACTGAAAAAATTGACCAGAATGTAGTAAATAACCAGATATTTAAGTAAATGTGCCCGGAAATCATGCAGGCTGTTTGCTTTATCAAGTGCAAAGAAAAGACCGATGAGGACCCAGGCGACAAATAACGCAAAAGGGAGGGTAAATGGTAAACTGAAGGAAAAATCGATCTTTTTGAAATAGATTAAAAGAAGTACAATCAGGATGGAAAGGTAAAAGCAGATTTCTTTTATGGCTGTCGTGTGTGGAAAGGGAGTAAAGAATATGAATACTCCCATTAGGCTGGGAACGCTCAGATTCAAGACTTTGAATATTTTTCCTTTTATGTTTTGCTCATCCAATTTTAATGCTGTATGAATAAATGTGTCAACATCCATTTATAGTAATATATTCTGTCGATAATCAGAATAAATATGGTGAAGCTCGCCGCCCGCCAGGGCGGGGTCGAGGGGAGCTTGCCGCTGATAGATCGATTTTACGTATAGGTCAAAAACCGTTAAAATTATTCTTAATGAGATTCTTTTACAATTTTTGATATATTCTGTCCACACCTAATTAATATTTAAAGATCGACACCCGTTGCGGATTGGTCTTCACAGCCCATCGCGCGCATTGGTATAAATCATGAGGGTATCCAAATGAAAAAAGGCTATGATACAGGCAGCTGTTATCAAAATCGATCTGAAATTTCCGGATATTGAAGCACCCGACCGGCCCCGAAAGCGAGAAATGGCGGTGGTAATGGTTGACAATCACCAAACAATAAGCGAATATTTGCCGGAAGGAAATTAACAAACAGACCGCAAAAAAGGCCTGAAAGGACAGATATGCATTTACGCAAACGCGTTCTGGTTACCGGTGGGGCCGGGTTTCTGGGGTCCCATCTATGTGAACGTCTGCTCGGTACGGGTTGCGATGTGTTGTGCGTAGACAACTTTTATACCGGCAGCAAAAGAAATATCGTCCATCTTTTGGAAAATCCTTATTTTGAGCTTTCGCGGCATGATATCACGTTTCCCCTGTATGTTGA
>Ga0180009_10002479_pt1 | contig 21712 bp, 20 predicted proteins | sample OS_PC_MetaG_FD_123537 | JGI IMG/M metagenome (GOLD analysis project Ga0180009, IMG submission 123537) | Groundwater microbial communities from the Aspo Hard Rock Laboratory (HRL) deep subsurface site, Sweden - OS_PC_MetaG | ecosystem: Environmental > Aquatic > Deep subsurface > Groundwater...
GCCAAACCCGGCTTTTCCGGCTTTGTTTTTTCAAGCTTTACATCTTCAACCAAAACTTTCTCATACACATCCTTGGGGGTGAAAATAAATTGTCCTAGTTTCTCTATGGCATGGGAACTTTTGAGATAATCCCCCCGGTTTTGAGCAAACGATCGGATTTCGGTAATGGATAATCCGGTTCGGACCATCTCCGAGATCTTCGCATCAAACGTCAGGATTTCATACACACCCTCACGGCCGGAATATCCGGAGTTGTCGCACTTTGGGCAGCCGGATGCATGAGCCACTCGATCCGGGACAGAGTCGGTAAAAGGGGCGAGCATGTCTTTTTCCTCTTCGGAGATGGGTGCAATTTTTTTGCAGTGCGGGCAGAGCTTTTTTAGTAGCTGTTGGGCAACCACAGCAAGAATAGTGTCGGCCATGGCTCTTCGATCTACGCCTAACCGTTCAAGCCGGAATACCGCGGTGGTGGCATTTGAGGTGTGGAGGCTGGTGATGGTCAAATGTCCGGTACTTGCAAAATCCAGAGCCATTTTGGCGGTATATTGATCCCGGACTTCACCCAGAAAGAGAATATCCGGGTCTTGACGAACCGCCGAACGAATAAGGGCTTCAAAGGTTACTCCCACTTTTTCATTTATTTGCTGCTGGTTGGCAAAGGGAATGCGGTATTCCACCGGATCCTCCACGGATATCAGGCTTCGAGTGATGCAATCGATATTGTGCAATAGGCTGTATATCGTTGTGGTTTTGCCCGATCCAGTGGGGCCCACAACCATCACCAATCCGTCCGATCGGTTCGCAATTTTATACATGGCCCTGACCTGTTGTTCGGCCATTCCCAATTCTTCAAGGGGTTTGGGTTTTATGTAAGGCTCCAACAATCGTATAATGAGGCTCCCACCATAGGTCGTGAAAGTGGTAGACACCCGGCAGTTAAACGTTCGATTGTTGATATTTGCAGCAAAACCACCGTCTTGAGGTTTTCTCTTTTCCGAGATATCGAGGTCGGCTAGCACCATGATGCGTGAAATCAGTTGCACGCCGCTACTTTTTTCCAACACATAAAAGTCCTTTAGATCGCCGTTGATTCTGAATCGGACCACGGTGTTGTCTTGCTTGGGCAAAATATGGATATCGCTGGCATTTTCCGCCACTGCTTTGTCTAGAATAATGTTGGCGACATAGACGATGGGATTCTTTTTAATTTCCGATTCGGGAATCTCGCTGGTTTTATCGATGACGTGTTCTTTCTCGGGTTCGATTTTTGTGCGCCTTTTTTCCAATGCCGGGTCGTATTTGAGCAGCATGTCAATATTGTTCGGTTCCGAGATGATCAGTCGTGTGGTCTCATCCAACCCAGCAAATCGTTTTAAATTATCGAGTCGATCCCAATCAAAGGGATTGGTAATGATAAACGCCTTTTCCCCGGATGCATCGGTGACTGCGACCACATGATTTGACTTGCAAAATGCGGTGGGAAGAACACCCAACTGAACGTTTTCAGGGTTAATGGAAGATAGGTAAGGGAGTTCAAGATATTCGGCAATGTATTGCGCCATTTTGCTTTCGCCAATACCCTTTTTAGCTGCGATACTGTATATTTCAGCGGGAGGCGTCTTAGCATACTTGTATTTTTCTTCAGGCGTAAAATTCAGCTGGGAAAAGATGAATTCCTTAAATTTCATGAAATCTCCCGGCAGGATCCGTTGATACCAGGAAATCGGCTTTTTAGGCTGCGCTTTCCATCGAGTGTCCGTAACGATATGTTTCCTAACTTTTTGAAGCAGGAGTTCCTTTTGAATCGGTTTTTGCAGATAATCGATTGCGCCCACGGCAAAAGCTTTTGCCTTATCTTGCTCTTCACCGAAAATCGTGACAAAAATCACAGGAATAAAGGCGGTCTCTTCATCGGCCTGAAGCTGAGTGCAAATCTGATATCCATCCATATCTTTCATCTGGACATCGAGAAGAATCAGATTGGGTCTGTTCTCCCGCACCACTTGCAAACCGTTCCTTCCATTATCGGCTGTAATGACGCTGTAGCCTTTGTTTGAAAGTAGATGGTGGATCAGATTCAAAAAATCCGGATCATCATCGATGCTGACAATCAAAGGTTTTACCGGTTCATTCATAATGTACCTCTATACGATCTAAATAATAGGAGAGTTCATCCATATGCGCTTTGATTTTATCCTTATTTTTTTCTTTTGCCGCCTGTTCCAAGGCGAATCCGATATCGGTGATGGCGTCGAAACCGTATCCTCCGCCGGCGCCTTTCATGGAATGGCCCAACATTCCAATAAGCTCATAATCTTCATCTACCAATGCCGTAAGAATTTTCTCGATGTCCTTTCTTCGGTTATCCAAAAACCCGGGAATCAAATCTTCCAGCTCTTCATCAATGTGAACGATGATTTTTTCATTTTCTGCACCTTTATCTTCCAAAGACATGACGGTTCCTTCCTTTCAACTAAGATTCTTTTATTAGAAAAACATAATGCGGTTATCTATAAAGCACAAGTTAAGCCGCTTCGGCGGTGACGGCAACCCGCTTCGCAGACGTATGAAACTCGCGCCCAAGGGGGCGTAACACCGAACAGGGCATCGACTGATCCAAGGCATCGCGTTAAATAACAAAATGTTACGGCTTACAGCAGCACTTTCATGCTGTTCGGTGCAACGCCCCCTAATGCACTCAAACAGTCATACTTCCGCGAATCGGCTCACCGTCACCGCCTCTTCCATAAAGCAACTGGAGCTTTCTGGATAACCGGGAAACATAAATCGTTGAATCAACCGCAAATAGAAATACCGACAAGCGTCATATCATCGTCAATAGGTTTTTCTTCACAAAAATTTAAGACGCTTTTAAGAATTTTTTCCGTTGTTTCCGTGATGCTTTTATCCTGTTGGTTCTCTACCGCCTTGGCCAATCCTTCATTACCGAAAGCCAGGGCGTCATGATTTTCAGCATCAATGACTCCGTCCGAATAGAGGAAGAAACTGTCTCCTTCGGAAAGCTGAATGGTTTCTTCTTTATAGTTTGGCTCGTCGAACATCCCGATTGGAAAGCCGGGTGTAACATGAAAATGAGTTTCACCGTTTTTTTCCAAAAAAAGGAGATAAGGATGACCCGCCTGGACGACTTTCAGGACTTGCGACGGCAAGTGCAGCGTGCCGTAAAGCAGAGTGAAATATTGACCCACATCCGAATCCATGGGAAACCGGCGATTGAGTAATTCAGCAACTTTTACCGGCGGTAAAACCTGATATGCATTCTGTGTCTTTCCCTGTTCTGCAAGGATTCCTCCCAGTCGAGGATCCGGGTGCATAATGCGACTCAGCGTGACCGACAGCATGGCAGCCGGAACACCATGCCCCGAAACATCTGCCACATAGAACAACACATGCTCTTCATTAATAGAAAAAAAACTGAACGTATCTCCACCGACACGTTCGCAGGGTTCGTAAAACCAGGAAAAGGAAACCCCGGGAACGCTCGGTGCTTTCTTGGGCAAAAAGCTTTGTTGAAGTTCCCTGGCTGCTATTAGATCCTTTTCCATCCGTTCATTGGTTGTCGCCAATTCGCGATTTTTGTTTGAAAGCTCCTGCTCCAGCATAACAATGCGCTGTCCGGCACGAATCCTGGCAATCAATTCCCCGCGATCGTAAGGTTTGGTAATATAATCGTCAGCCCCCTGTGCCATGGCCTGAACCAGATCTTTCTTCTCCTCTTTGGCTGTCAGAAGGATCACATAAACATACCCATCCGATGATGATTCTCGAATCTTCTGACACAATTCGACCCCCCCCATCTTCGGCATGATCCAGTCCGTAACAATAAGCCGGAAATCTCCCCGTTGAAATATTTCAAGTGCCTCCTGTCCGTCATCGGCTGTAATGACCTCATATCCTTCTTTTTCTAAGTGAAGTTTTATGAGGTTTTGGGAGTCTTTGTTATCCTCGGCTACCAGTATGCGCATTATTATTCGTCCTCAAACGCCTGATCCAAACTATCAAAGATTTTAAAAACGTAATCCATCCGGGTTAATTTCAGCATTTCATGAACTTTGGGTTGGGGGCTTGAAAGTAGAATTCGGCCGGCAGCTTCCTCAACCCGTTTCAAAATGCGGATTACGGTTCCCAAACCCGTAGAATCGATAAATTCGAGTTGAGACATATCGAATATAAAATCATTCTCCCCCTTTTCTAATAGAGACACCATTTGTGTAAAAAAAGTTTGCGATGAGGCAACCGTAAGCCTCCCGTTTAAAGAAATGATGTTGACTCCGCTTCTTTTCTCTAATTTTATTTCCATTTTCACCTCCGCCTCCCCTGTGTCTTTCGGTAAGATCGCTATGGAAAACTCTATGCGGTTACCTTTTTCATTCCATTTTAACTGATCCACGTGGCTTTTGATGAGGAAAATGCCTCGGCCGTGATCCAATGGCGTGATTTCGTCATCAGGCTTGGCTTTTAGTTGAGCTTCAGCCAACTCTAAGAAGTAACGCCAATCAAAACCAGACCCCTGATCCACAACGATACAATTCAGGCGATCCGACAGGATGTCTATATCCAGCCGAATGGTTTTGTTTCTGTTTTTTGCTTGCATCTCTCGCTTTTTAGTTTCTTGCCAGAACGCATCCTCTCCGATCTCTTGCCTCAGTTCATAGGAAAGACCCAGGCTTCCGTACAAAAGGGCATTGGCCAGCGCCTCCGCTAAGACCAGACTGAACCAATACGAATCAACATTGATTTGCATTTGTTCTAAGTCGTGAACGGCTATTTCAGCAAGTTTATCAACGTTCGTCCGTTCACTAGATATTTCATATGTTGCACGCATAAATTGCCCTTTACCAAACCATCATCATTATCGATCTTAGAAATCGAAAAATAGACTTTTGCTCCTGCGCTCTGTGCTTCTTCCTATTGATTGATATGGGTAAGAACTTGCTTATTGAAAAGGTTTATTTTTTATAATCTGATAGTGTAAGGAGATAGCAAACCCAACAAGATGCTGTGGTCTCATATAAAAGAAAATGAACATTGATCGTATTACATATGCTATTCTGGTTGTCAATCCGATTTCAATTGATAATCTATTAGCGCTTCAGGGATCTTCCACAGGAAAACTGCTGATATCATTCATAATACGGATTACTTCCAATTCATCCACACCATACCGGTTCTCATAAGCCTCTGCCACGGCATAGCGGAATTCGCTGCGAATGTTGGGACAGAAGGTGATATGCACATCCTCTATTATAAGATCGATGGATTCCTTCAAAATCAATTGAAGTGAAAGCCCTGCTTGGTCAGGAAAAGAAAGGCCATCAAAAATGCCGGCTCCGGCCACACCACCTCCGGCAGCCGGGTTAAAAAACGCAGGGTGTCCTCATAAAACCAGGGCTGAAGCTGCTTTTCCCTGCGATTCAGGGCGTCCGCCAGGACCTGACGCGAAGCGCCGTTTCGAAGCGCCACGATGAATTCCTCCTTATCCGGCGCATCCACTCGTTCCTGCCACTCGTTGATTAATTCCGCGGGCCCCCTCCGCCACATTCCCAGATCCTTGTAGAATGCATCGTAAAGGCCCAAAAGCCGCGCGACTGAAAGGGACAATTCATCCTGTGTTTGGGGTGGAATTCTAAGCAGATATTTTTCAATCAGCAAGCTGTAATGACGCTTATCCCCCCACATGGACAACGCCCTTGCCCCCTCGATCAGAATGTAGGGGTTATCCGTTGCCACGAATTTTTCTTCGATGAGCGGGAGCAGCCTCTGTTCGCCCAATTCCACCAATGCATGGATGGCGGCCCCGCTGAGAAGAAAGTCTTCGCTGTTTACGGCTTTGCGGAGCAGCGGGACGGAATCTGCAACCTTCCACCGCCCGAGCCAGAAAGCCGCCCGATGGGCGGTGGTGAATTGATTGACTTCCAAATCCCGTTCCAAAATCGCGATTAAAGCGGCATCCGGTTTCGCGGTCCGAAGGGCGTCCATGGCATTGAGGCGAACGAAAATGCTTGGTGATTTTAAGTAGTGTCCCAGATCCGCCTGATAAATGGAGGACCCGGATTTCATCAATGCCGTTATCGCTTTACTCTCTTCGGTCTCATTCTGAATATCAATGGCACGCCTGACGGCGGAAATGGCACGCCAATCCCAGGGAGAGAACAGGGCGCTGAGGGAGTTTCGAATTCCCTGAGATCTTAAAGGGGGGAGCTTAAAGAAAATAACGGTTCGGATCGTCAGCAACACGGCAAGACCGATATAGAAAAAGCGAAAATGGATCAGCGGGTCACCGGTATCTGCTCCCGAAAACTGTTTGACGTGCTCCAGAGCCCAGCCGCTGAACGCCAGGGCCAATCCTCCCATCACCCCTGCAAATCCCCGGGTGATGATTCCATGGGCCAGCTGATGGGTTCGGTTGGTGATGCTGATAAAGTAATGTTGGATGGCGGCTTCGAAAGCGGTGGCAACATACCCTTTAAGAAAGAACAGGATCACCGTCAATACCACGTTGAATGATTTAGGAAGCAGAACCACCATTGCAACACCTCCCAAATCCATCAGGCTGTTGAGAACCAGCAGCGGGCGGGAGCCGAGCTGATCCAGAAAACGAGCATAAGTGTACGATGCCAGAATGCCGCCGACGATACTGATCACCACAAGTATTACAACCCCCTGATCCGTCAGCCCGTAGCCCTGTTTGGCAATGAGAATAATGAATGCGTTGGTGATTCCCTGGGTCAAGGGGATACCGAGCATCATGGCCATAAACCAACGCCTTCCTTTATTGGCCACACTCCATTTAAGCTCTTTAAAGAGATTGGAAGGCGGCGTTCGGCGGAATATACCGGCTTCAGGTATTCGCCAGAGGATGCCGGCTCCGATCAACCCGCATACCATACCGGTGGCAAGAAAGATCTGGTATCGATAAAGCGGGGCCGAAGCTCCCAGAAAGGCGGCCATCAAAATGGTCATCAGGATGGAGCTCACTTGAGAGATTTTGGCAGCGTTTGAAATAAATTCGCCGCGATCCCGGGGCGTGGTCAATTCCGTAACAATCCCGCTGAAGGCAACCAATCCCCCGGCGCGTCCCAGCATAAAACCCAAAGATCCGATGAACATAAACCACAAGGGAATATTGCGACCCAACCCGACCGTCCAGGGTGCTGCGATCATAAATGCGGCCGAAAGGCTCCGAATTGCCCAAAACAGACCCGCGGTTCCGGTAACCCCCAGCCGGGGAACCGTCAGGTAATACCCCACCGCCATGGCCGGCAGGGTGACGTATGCAAGGGAGGTGACCGCCCCCACCCAGGTTTCCGTAGCCCCCAGCCGCAAGAGCACCAGAATGACCAGTCCCTCTGCCAAAGTCGCCCAGGAAACGGAGTTGAAAAAGCTGTAAACATAATAGAGTCGCCTGCCTCGCGTTCGTTGGTTCCGGGACAGGGATAAATCTTCAAGGACAGATTCCGTCAAAACAGCTTCCTTATCTTTTTGATCTTCAAAGACAAAATTTATTGATCATCATTTCCGTCGATCCGTGCCGAACTCTTGTTGACGGTTTTCATTGATACATATACTTTAATATGTATCCTATTTCTATCTTATTTTACAAAGGAAACCGCTGATAATGGATATTAAGATATCCTGCATCGAAATTTTTGTTTTCCGGGCACCTGTCGATATCCCGGCCCGGACGTCCTTCGGAGTTATGTCCGATCGGACGGCAGTGTTGGTACGAGTCGAAGACGACCAAGGCGCCATCGCAATTTGTTTCTTGACGGGCCATCTTAACATGTCAAAAATGGCCATATAAAAAGGGCTTTGTCGTTGAGCCGATTTTCTGTTTGAAAATACCAGGGTATATTTAATGATCAGAACGAATATATCGAATCTTAAAAATCGTCTGAGTTATTACTTGCGGTTGGTGCGTGCCGACGAGGTGGTTGAGATTATGGATCGAAAAGTGCCTCTGGCGCGAATCGAGGCGATCGGTGCATTCAACGATTCGGATGCCGGAAACGGATGGCTCCAACGAATGGTTGAAATTGGCACCATCGTCGACCCAAGGAGCAAAACCCCACGTTTCGATTTCACTATACATCCCCCTGGGATCTCCAAAAGGCGTGCGTATGCCGGTGTCTTAAATGCTCTCAGAGAAGAACGGGAAAAAGGCCGATGAGGTTCTGGGATTCATCGGCCTTGGTTCCTTTGTTGGTTTTTGAAAAAGAGTCGGAACTCTGTGCAGAAGCCTATCGCATAGACAGGGAGATCCTGATTTGGACCCTGACAAAGGTGGAGGTGTTCAGCGCGCTTTGTCGCCGTATGAGGGATGAAACACTGGATGAGCAGGCTTTTGAAAGCGATAGAAACCGCATGAACGATTTGTTTGAGACCATATATGAGGTTGCCGCCGTTGATCGTGTGAAAGAGCGTGCCATGAGGCTTCTTCGAGTTCATCCCATACGGGCTGCCGATGCGCTGCAGCTGGCGGCTGTCCTTGTGGCTACCCAAGAAAAGGTCGATCGGCTGCCGGTTATATGCTTGGATGAGAAGTTGACTGAAACGGCCAGACTGGAAGGGTTTGAGGTTAACCCTTAAGTAAAGGAACTATAAACGAATCTTAGACCCCCAAATCCACCTTTTTCAACCGGCTCAAGAAAGTCGATTTCCGGATGTGGGTTTCGCAAATCTTTTTTAGCTTTTCATCAAATGTCTTGGCTTTATTCATCTTTTTGCTCAGATCCCGCAGATCAACCAGTAACTTCACCGCTTCATCATATTTGCCGGGTTGCCTTGTATTGATGATGTTCTCTATTTTTATCCAAACCTTCTTTTCACGTCCGGCCAGGCTATCCAGATATTTCTCACGGGCGATGGCCCGTGTGTGCTCCCTCAATGCCCGTTCCTTTGCCTTTTGTTCGGCAATCTTGCGTCTCCGGTCTTCAGCATATGTTTCTGCCGATGTTAATAGATTCTCAACCGTGCGAAGCTTCTCGGTTGCTGGAGAGATGCCTTTATCCGAGACGCTCTGCTGAAATCTTAGCCTTAGTTCGGTCCCTAAGTGAGGACTATTTTCACCGATTAATCGGAAAAGAATATCGTTTTTTTCTCCTTCAGGAAGATTCTCGATCCAGGTTTTTAACGCCTGGTTATTCGCTTTTGGATCGGTCCTCTCGCTATTTTCGGCTGCAATGGCAATCAGATCGGTGTCGATCCGCATGAAATCCACAAAGCTCTTTAGGGGTGCAGAGATAACATCCAAATTCGGCGGAACAGGAGGTTCCAAGGCATTGTCATCAATTTCTTCCATCTGTGCACAAAAAAGCCAGGCCAGATACAGTGAGCTGAGATCTCCACTGATGATATCCGCACGTAATGAGATCATCGATGACAGCCAGTTTTCACCCTCCTCCCATTCAAAATCATCGGTTTCGGAAAGAAATTCGAAAATCAGATGTTCCCCTTTTTCATAGATGATAGCACTTTCACCGATACAATATTGAGTCGCCAGATCGACATTGATTACATTTCTCGGCACCTTTAGCATAAACCAGTGGGTCCCCCAATTGGCGACATATAGGAAGGTATCGAAATATTTCTCCACAAGCTTTCTGGGATTCCCTTTAAAATCTCCCCAGTTATACTCATTCACGAAACTGGTGGGAGTGATCCGCGCCCGTGTGGAGATATTTCTGAGCGCCTTCATGTCTTTTTCGCTCAACGGCTTATCAACTGCCTTAAATTCGTAATATTGGTACTCACTCATGGTTCTTCAATACTTTTTTGAATGCACAATTTTAAACGCAAACGGCAGAATCAAAAACGCCGAGTCATCTTAAAGGTTTGAAAAGGTATTCAAGTCCGTTGATCTTTACTTCATAAACAATGCTCAACATCTCGCCGAGGCTTCCCTGAGGAAAACCGGTATTCGCAAACCATACCAGATAAGGCTCAGGCAGGTCCATCAGAGGGCGTCCTTTGTATCTGCCAAAAGGCATCTTCGTTTCTGCAATCTTTAACAGCAGCTCGGAATCGGGCCTTTCCTCTTTCATGACACTTCTCGCCAAACGATTTCGACAAGTGGATTGCGGATCATCCGTCCTTACTCGATTGCTTCCTTAATCCAGTTTCTGATCTCCAAAAAGGGATAATTTTCAAAAATTCCGAATTGCGGCAGTTTCTTTATCTTGTATTTGGAGAAAACAGGCGTATAAATGCCGCAGAGAAACTTGGTTAAATTGGCCTCGGTAAACTGCTCTCCGACCGATTGCATAAATTCACCGGTTATCGTTTCGAATTCAAAATGGGAAAGCGGTTTTAGGTCGGTCGTATTCTGTAAAACAGTCTTGCCGCTTTTGCAGAACGAACAATGCCCGCAGCGCGCTTTTTCAAGATGTTCTCCAAAATATTCGGCAAGCTGTTTGCTGATACACGAATCGCTTTCAAAAAAGCTTACCATCTTGTGTATTCTTTGAATCTCGAGGCCTTCCTTCTTTTTAAACAGCGCATACATTTTTTCAACCACAGCATCGATATCAAACGCCTGGGTCAGGATGTCGTACACTTCCACTGCGAGCCGGGATTGAAGCTCGATCCATCCCTTTTCATCAAAGTATTCCAGGGCGGTGACAATCCGCTGCCGATCCGTATCATAGCTGTTAAGGATCGCTGCAATATCGACATCCGTCCATATCTTCTTGGTTTGACAATGGTTCAGGATCGCTTTGACAAACTGCTTTCTTTCCCCGTCAAACCGGTTGATGATACTTTCCGGCTCCGTATGGTATTTGAACGAATATTGCTCAAAAAAGGTCAACTTGGGTCGAATAATTTTTTCCATCGCCAGATAAACCAGCAATGTTTTTAAGGGAAGAATTCTGATATTCAGGTCATTTGAAAGCGTTACCGGTTTGATTTCCCAGACAAATCCTTTATTGTCTTTTATTGCTTCAAGGAGCTGTAAGATCGAATGTTTCTCCGGCGTGTCGCCATAAATAAAGTTTTCCAAAACATGAATGTCGTCCCTATTGGCCAACACTTCGCATAAAGCGGGCATTCCGTCTCTTCCTGAGCGTCCGATTTCCTGGCTGTAGTTTTCAATCGATTTCGGCAGATCATAATGAATGATTCTTCGGATATCCTTTTTATCGATGCCCATTCCAAAAGCGATGGTTGCAACGATACAGGACAGGGTCCCGCCCATGAATTCGTTTTGAATCCGTTCCCGTTTTTCGGTTTCCATCCCGGCATGATACGGATGTGCATTTATTTGATTTGCGCAAAGAAATTCCGATACGGCTTCAGCTGTTTTCTGCAGGGTAACATAGACAATGGTCGGGGCTTTCGGTGTTTCTTGAATTCTTTGAAGCAGGCGGTTCTTTTTTTCGGATGCGGCTGTCGGCGTTATTTGGAGAAAGAGATTGTCGCGATAAAATCCGGTAACAAACACATTTTCTTTAAGAATATTGAATTTAGCGCACATGTCGTCAATGACCGGCGTCGTTGCGGTTGCTGTAAGAAGCAGGGTTTGCTCGATGTTGAACTCTTTTTGATAATCCGGCAATTTCAGGTATTCCGGTCGAAAGTTATGCCCCCACTCGGAGATACAATGCGCTTCGTCGACAACGAGAAGGGAGACGTTCATCTTTTCAAGATGGAAACGGAACCGCTCATTTTTAAACCGCTCTACAGATATCATCAGCATTTTCAATGCGCTTTTTTCGGCTTTTTCCAGAATCGCATTATAGTCGCCTTTTCCAAGTGTTGAATCCAGCCGTGCGGCAGGGATATTTTTTTTCAGCAAAAAATCCAGTTGATCTTTCATCAAAGACAACAGGGGAGATACGACCAGCGTCATGCCGGACAATAACATGGCGGGCAGTTGATAACAGAGGGACTTGCCGGCCCCGGTGGGAAAGATGGCGGCCGCGGATTGACGGTCCAGCACTTTCCGGATAACTTCTTCCTGGCCTTTTAAAAACGAATTGAATCCGAAATGTTTTTTCAACTGCTGATTCAACATGTTGCGGTTTGCCTCCCGGATTGTTTCATTTTTTTATCGGCATTTCCAAAAATGAAAACCTACTTTCTCCGTTTCGACCGTATCGTTGATCGCACCTTCAAGAATCAAAACACTCCAATAGGAGGAATTGATTCTGTGATTCAGCAGGCCGGACATTTCCTGCTGCACGCGGGGCATAGTATGTGAAGATGATCACAAAACCGGATGTTTAAAGTACTGTCGCCGCAACCTTCACAGACCAGCGGGTCCATCGATTTGGTGGCAGGATTGTAAATCATTGACAACTGCTTTTGTTTCCTTCCGAAGGACGTCTGGTATAGTATCTTTATGGCAGGCGTGCGCATCCGTATGCCGCCGCAGAGTTTGAGCTTCACTCTGATACTGTATTTTTTAAAGAGATCCTCTTTTTTTCTTTCCAGTTCTTCCGGGATCAGACTTATTTTTGCTTTACGGTCTGACATCAGCTGGTTTGAAATTCCCGGTCGTTTAAGGCTCTCCTCCATCTCCTTCTTCAATTCCTCATAATATTCTTCAAGATTGGCCGCATCTCTCTGAAACCTTCTATTCATGCTGTCCTGAAAAGGTTCGATCTCCCGATCAAGAACCTTGCTCGCCTGACGCATGGCCCATGTCAAGATCTCTTTGATCTTATCATCTCCTAAAAATGTCTGGCCGGAATCCGTCTCAAATGTTTTTTCAACGGTATCGAACTTTTTACCCATTTCCGAAACCGATGCACCGGTTTCTAAATTGAACACCAATACAACAAGCCCTTCTTTTTGTTCGTCGCTCTGGGCCAGATACCTGCAGGTAAGCAGTAGATATTCGGTTCGCACCTCGGCTGCACTTTTCACCTGGCCTACGGAATTGTAGAAAACAAACTGATCCTGGATCAGCCTGTCAAACCCCTGGCGTTTAATATAATTAAAGTCCAAGCGGCAACCGAGCAAGGGCACCGTATCGCAGGCTGCATTCACTATTTTTTCCAAGAGAGGAGAACCATAATGGATGGCAAATTTTTCTTTGGTATTCTCTCCTAGTGCAATATGTAAAAATTCAGGGGTATTCAAACCCAAGGCAAGGTGCTCCGGAAGAAGTGCATCTAAGCCGTCGGAACGTTTTTCTATTTCCGCGCCATTGAATTCAAAAAAACGCCTGACGAACTGTTCCAGAGCATTGTTGGAATTAAAGTTCATAATTTACCCCAAAGAGTTTCTCATCGAGCACCCTTGTCTTCTCATATTGGGCTTTGGAGCGTTTGAGCCGGGCGGCAAGCTGGTCAAAACCTTGTTCACGTTCCTTTATTGATAATGAATTCGTCCAGATATCATAGACCATCTCCGAAAAATCCTTTTCATCCCGGATGCGCCCCAAAATCATATCGATTTCGCCGATAACCATTTCGAACATATTAATTTTACGGTCAAGGATATCAAGGATGTAGTCCTCAATACTTTCTGCTGCACACAAATTGTAAATCATCACCTCATTCGTCTGCCCGAGACGGTGTATTCTGCCGATCCGTTGTTCGATTTTCATGGGATTCCAGGGTAGATCATAATTAATCATCTGGTGGCAGAACTGGAGATTTCTGCCCTCACCTCCGATTTCTGTTGTAACGAGAATGTCTTTTACTTCACGAAAACTTCTGATCTCATCATCCTTGGCGTGGTTATCCATGCGCCCATGAAAAACCGCATGGGGGATATCATTCCAGGATAAAAACGTCGCCAAATGATCCAGGGTACCGAGATATTTAACAAAGACGATTATTTTCCCTTTTGTTGATCGGATCAGATTATGCAGCACTTTGTTTTTTTTCGTATCCCCCATGGATCGACACAGGTTGTAAATGGTCCGTATCTCCTTTTCATGGTCCCACAAAAAATCCCTTCCCCCCAGGAGTCGCTGCAAGGTCAATTCTACTGCCATGGGTGACGATCCGGCTTCGGCCAGCAGATTTTTGAGCAAAAGCTTGTTGCCCCTCCTGTCGGTTTCATTGATATGATGAACCAGGTCCGTAATGCGTGTATAGAGCATCATTTCGTTTGCGCCCGGTTTTACCCGTATGGTCTGTGCAAACCTGGGCGGAATTCCGACTTGTGCCAGAGCCCGGGTATTTCGAATCATCACCTCACCCAGAAGTTCTTTCAGACGGCTGCGGTTTTGTGGGCCCGTTGGATCGCCTCGGGTCATAAATTCATTGCGAAATGCGGATGCGGTTTTTAACTGTCCAGGTTTTAACAAGGTGATCAGATTGTAGAGCTCCATGAGGTTGTTTTCCACCGGTGTCGCGGTCAACAGGAGAAGAAATCGTTTTTTCAGGGAATTCACCAGCTTCCAGTTCAATGTATTCCTGTTTTTAAGATGGTGGGCCTCATCGACAATCAATAGATCATACTCTCGCTGTACTACCGCGGAAAAATTCCGCTTGGATTTGGCCTGATTGATGGAAGCCAGTATATAGGGAGCTTGCCAAAATTGTATGCCCATTTTATGAAAATCCGGGTCATCGGTGGATGGAAAATTGAGCCCGAATTTGTTTTTCAACTCTTCCTGCCACTGGCTGACAAGGGTTGAAGGGGTCAGGATCAGAGCACTCTTGACGATACCTCTCTGGATATATTCTTTCAGGACGATCAAAGCTTCAATGGTTTTCCCCAAGCCGACCTCGTCGGACAAAAGTGCGCGACCCCGAAAGCTTTTCAGCACTTTGCGTGCCGTCTCTTCCTGGTACCATAGTGAGCGGACATCTAGCAGGTCGGTCAGACAGATAAGGTTCTCAAAGGAATCCCTGAATCGAATTCTGTGCCCTTCCAGCGCAAGTTGGTATTGCTCGTAGGTCATTAATCGACCGCTGGACATGGGTATTTGAAAAGAAGCGTCATCCATTGCAATGGCAACCGGGATTTTTGGAACGGGTTTTTTATTCGCTTTACGATTCTGAAAAGCAGGTTCAACAGGTGTATGCCCCGGTGTTTTGCCCTTCGGAGGGGAAGGTCGTATCGCGGCTTTCTTGAATGCAACCTTTCTGTTCTGTTCAAATTCCAGTTGATGGCGGCAGTATTCCTGAATTTGGATTGTAACGGTGCGGATTCTTCGCTTATTCGCAATCTTTATTTGCGAAAGGCGGGGGAGCAATATCCCGGCAACCTCCAGGGCCTGAAGATACTGTCCGTTCCTTGTCAAAAGGTCTAAAAAAGGAGGCAGGTACTCATCTTCCATCTGACCGATAGCGTATAACCGGGAGAGTCCCAACAGTTCAACTTCGCTGTTGGACATATCATGGCCCAGATGGACCATTTCTTCGAGAAAAATTTTGTTGTCGGGGTCGAGCCTGAGGGCCTTTTTTAAATTAGCCAGGGCTTTTTCATAGTTGCCGGATCCGCGAAACCACCCGTATTCATGATGAAAAAAGTCGGCTTTTTCCGATCGGACAACGGCCTCTGCCGATTTACGCCGCGCTCTTAATTTGGCCTTCCGATTTGCTTTTCGCTTTTCATCTTTTGTTTTCGCCATAAGAATTATAATTATCTTAAAACTCGGTTGCGTATATTCGGTTAAGTCGACAAAAGTTCCGCTCCAAACTCGTCGCATACATCAGAAAAACACCTCGTATCTCATATTTCGTCTATTCAACTCGGAGACCAGCCGGTCTCTGGTTTCTTCAAAATAACGATTTTCGATCTCCCGATGAAATCCCAGCATCCGGTAAAACGACTTGACGGCGGTCACATAATTCATCCGATCGATGAGCACGCGGTCCGCAGCGTCTTCAAGATATCCGATCAGGTTTTTGGGATTGCCGGGGAGAATGGGGCCGATAAACGCAAAGGTTTCGATTCCTGCCGATCGGATCTTTTTCAACGCCGCGATCCGTCTTTTTATGGGAGGCGCCCCCGGTTCAAAGTGTTTTGCAACCGCCTCGTCGTCTGTGGTGATGGTGAATCCGGCTTCAACATGCTCGAATTCCTGAAGGATATCCAGATCTCTGAGGATAAGCGTCGATTTTGTCTGAATGTTGACCGGAAATTGTTTGACCGCCAGGATTTCCAAACATCGCCGCGTCACTGCATACGTTTCTTCCAAGGGTTGATACGGATCACACACCGATGAGATCCAGATCACGCCCTTTTTTGCACGTGCCAGTTGTTTTTCCAACACCTCGCCGGCATTGATCTTGACGTCGACAAATTCGCCCCAGGGTTCCTTGTGACCGGAGTAGCGCTTCATGAACAGGCGTGCATAACAATACCGGCAATTGATTTGACAGCCCGTATAGGGATTGATGCAGTAGTCAAAGATCTTCGATTTGTTGAGTACGCTTTTGGCAAGGATTGTTTTAACGGTCCAACTCATCAAGTGATTTACCCTTGACTCCTTGGAGAACCTCATCCCTGCCCTTATGGATCAGTTCAACCCATTCCGGTTTTGACAGAAGATCCAAGGTTTCTCGATTCCTATCGATGTATTCGTCAATGAGGTCGGACAGGATTTCTTTCATCTCTCTTTTTTCCAAACTGGCGATGATCTTTAGAATATCCCGCTTTTGTTCCGGTATTCTGACGGTTGCGGTGGACATGATATTCCCTCCCGAGTATTGTCGAGTGATATACTATGCCACCAGGCGCCTGGTGTCAATAATCACGGTTTCAGTTCGGTTCAAATAGGATACCTCATCACCGTTCCATAGGGTTGCATCTATTTGGTACTTTGATATTAAATGAACATCGGTTGTTTTGCACCAAAAAATTTATATCCGAATTTCAATCATACGGGTTAATCATGAAAAATATATTATCCGTTAATTTTCGCCTGGCAAGGCCCGAAACATACTCGGGGAAGGGGGACAAATATCTTCCAAAAATCATCCAGGATCTTTCAAATCTGCTGAGAAAAGCACAAAAAAATTTCTATTACAATACGCTTCGCCTGCCTGCTGACAAAATAAGGGACCTATCTCAAACCCTGGTTGAATTTGCTGAAGACGTCCACAACGATATCGGTATCTGGTATAGCCTTGAACAATATAACCTTGAATTCTTTGGGACAAAGCTTCCCTTGATTCTTGGGCCGGACGAGACGACAGGTAGGGCCCCGATAAACAAGCATCGCATACAATATCTTTTATGGAACCAATATCAACTGGTTGCCCCTGAACTTATTCTTTCGCCGGGTCACAAGGACTTAATCGCATTGTCAGAGATGGTTACAGATTTTCTTTCAGATCGGTTTGAAACCCTGCCATTGGGCTCGGGTGTTGAAGCTTTTTTGGATCAGTCGAATGAATTTGGCTGGGATGTAAAACGGAAATTGATCTGGCTGGGTAAACATTCATATCTGTTCCGGAAATGTTATCAGGATTACATCAAGATACAGGGCGGAAAGCCGGAAACTGCTGTAATTGACGATTTTATTTGTCAGGAAACAACCTGCTGGTCAGGGCTTGGAGTGATCGATATTTTGGCATCAATGCTGGAAATCACCGAAAACCAACGAAACGACCTCCGCAGCTGGTATGAAAGGCATACAGCGTTTTATAAGGTCCTTTCCATCAATGATCCGGTTGTTGCGTTGCTTAACATTATAAATGACAAGGAATATATCGTAAGGGTGGGTGACTTTAGCAGCCTGTTCGATAAAAATCATTTATATTTTGGCGGGCTTATCCCGTGGAACGGGGAATGGTACTGGTCAGGGGAGCAGCAGCGATTCGATAATGTATCTGACGAAGAACTCCCCAAACTCAAGAACACCTGCTTTACCACACCGCAAACTATCGTATACCGCTATTGCGATGATCTCGCGGATAAAGCAAGAAAAGCTGTAAAAGAACAATACAGATTTTTTACTGAATACCATCACGGCAGAGACATGGTCGTGTATCCGGACGGCCGCTCGATGGCCGATGATGCACGAAATCAATACCGCTATCATAATGAATCCAAACTCAAAACCGCCGGTAAAAATCCGGCTGAGAACCCGAAATATGAGATCCCGGATTTTACAGAATCTTACCCACCTGACTTAATTGACTGCGATAGCGGTGTTTGCGTTTATTTTAACCCTGATGAAGGCCAGGAAATCGTTAGGGATTTTCACGCTATTGTCAGCGGATTTAAGAAAAAGGGAATTCAACTTAACGATGATGAACTCAATGCCATAAGAAGCTTCTTAGAATCTGATGCTATCAGCCCGAGATTCGTAAACAAACTTGTCCAGGAATATGGGGATGAATCCATCCAGGTTGCTTTCTTAATCCCGAATACAGCTGACAAATATTTTCTGGATTTTCTGCTTCGCAGGCACAAAGGACATTTTTACAGGAAACGATACCCAGCTATTTCATTTATCCACACTGAATAATCAAGCATGACGGTAAGGTAAACATTTAGAGCCCAACATTCTCTTCTCAACGTGAATATGGACATGGGAATATGAACGACGACGATTATGAGAAAATAAGGCGCGAAATCGTTTTTGAAAAGGTTTCTAAGGCCATAAAGGAAGACCGGAAAAACTGGGTCAAGCAACTTGAAGACCTTGGTTTTGAATGGTTCGATGATGGCTATGGCGATGAAGAGGAAGTCGAAGAGAAACGGGCGAGACCGGAAAATCCGAATCAAGAACTTCTTGTTGCATATTTTGAAGGCGATATCGAGCTTTCGGATCAGGCCCTGGATGCATTCCTATCTGAGAAAGATTTAGAAGAACCCAATTATCCGCTTTTCAGAAAATATTTCAGACAAGGCAATGAGAATCTTAAAAGACTGATCATATCCGGCCTGGAAAGAAACCCTGCTGATATCGGATTCCTTTCTGATTTAGCCTTTTTTCATGAATTCAAAAATATTCTGAGTGAACTGATTGGATATTACCTGATTGGCTGCGAGCATGAAAAAGATCTCCGGAATTTTGAAGAATTAGCACTGAACTTTTACTATGATACCGAACCGGATGGTTTTGATGCGTTATACGAACTGGGGGAAAAATACGGACCGGATTCGGATAAAGGGAAAATAGTTCGAGGAATAATACGAAAGCAAGAATCTGAACCTGATTCAATCGATTTTTAGAAACAACAAAGATTGCACATAGCATGAGTGATCAGCGAGGGGTCACCCATTCCTTGATTCCTGCTGCTTGCCGAAACAACGGTTTCCACACTGCCAAAATAATCGAGAAGCCGCCCAGCCTTTTCCTGGCCGCCCTCCGCCTATGGATTGGACCGTTGTTTTTTTTGGCACATCAGTTTTTCGCTTCTCGTACACGTCCTTCACCCCGGAAGTCGCCCTGGAAGTCACCACGGAAGTTACCACGGAAGTCGTTGGGCTGATCAGAGCCTTCTTGCAACTGATTTGAAGCCGGTTTCAGAAGTGTTGGTTGCGAGAAAGAGATAAGATGCGCTTTGAAAAAAATAACGGCATTGCAGCGAGCATAGGGCAACTGGTAAGAAATCCTTAGAAGTTGAGTCACGTAAAAAAAACGCTATTAACTTTACATGACCGGAGTTAAATATAAAGTTGGCGGCCTGATTAAGGGCCTTATCGGAAAAATTGCAGGATAAACTAAAATCAGAATTGGAATTTCATTTCAGGCTGCCTTCAGCCATCGTTCCTCTTTCAGGCGTTGCCATGCCTTTTTGATGTGCTGCGGTTTCATTTTGAATTTTTTTCGCATGCTCCATTGCTGGACTTTTTCCACAACAATTTCAGGATCTTTCGCTGCTTCCGGAAACTCATTGGCAATCCAGTGCACAGTGGATAGAAGCTCCATTCCGTATGGCGTTTCAAATCCTTTGATAAGGTTTTTTACCGATTCCAGCCGTTTAATGGCTTCCTCATCTTTTTCGATTGATGATTTTGCTTCTTCGGATGCGCCTCTAAGCAAGTATATCTCTGATCCGCCACTTCTATCGCCATACCCCCTGATAAAGTGTCCGTCAATCCGTTGAAGGACATGGTGCAAGTTTTCCGCATATGGCCCGAATTTGTCCCGTTTGAATTTAAGCTTCAGATTTTCACCGGCGTTTTGCAGGAAATACATCAACTTCTGGATTTCAAGAAGGGTGTGACGGTATCCCTGGCTTTGATAGAGTTCCAAAAGACGGATCAACAGAGCCCGGCCTCGTGTCATATTCGGTTTAGACGTTGATATGGTTATTTCATCGGGTTTTGGTGCACCCTTCGGTTCGTATAGCAGAACCTCGGTATCGGGAAGTTCATCGAATGCCCTGACAATAAGGCGCTTTACATCCTTCCAATCCAACCCTCCCAGTCCCGAACCCAATGGCGGCACAGCAATTGATTTGATATTCAGTTGTTTAATCCGTTCTATGAGATCTTTAAGTCCCGATTCGATATCTTCAAGTCTTGATTTGGTTTTCCAGTGCCGCTTTGTGGGGAAGTTAATAATAAATTTTGGGTAGAACATATCGTTCCGTTTATGCACGAACATTTGGCCGATGCGGACCTGGCCCGTTTTGCATGCCTTTTCGTATTCTTGGTAATTATCCGGAAAAGCCTGTTTGAATTGAAGGGCGATTCCCTTTCCCATCACGCCAACGCAATTGACCGTATTCACCAAAGCATCGGCTTTGGCCTCCAGCAAATTACCAGTCGTTGATTTTATCATGGTGTTCCCCCTCTCAATAATACCAATCAGCCTCAACGCTTACAGCAGGTTTGTGGGAAGCAATCGAAATCGTATGGATAACTTCCCGTTCGACCGTCCTGTTAATAACACCGATTTTTTCCACAAGATTCCAAGAAAATTTATTGAAAACCAGGAATTCAGCCTGTCTCCTCCGTTTTCGATCAGGATCTTCACGAGTATCACTCCAGTATCTTTCCTTCATGATATCCCAATCAATCTCTGAGAGATAGTCTAAATCATCATAGAATTCAGATAATTGCATTATACCATGACCATCGGTGAAAACAAACCCGACCTTTGCTGCTTCAATGGTTTGGGCGCTTGAAACCAGATAGATGATATCAGCCTGAGTTGCCGAACAGCCCGCCACGTTACCCATTTTTATGGCATACAGCATGGGTGACCTTGGTGCAAAATAAAACGGCACATAATCATGAAGGTGCCCTCCTGGGCCGCATGGCACTATTGTTTCGGATCTCCTATCTTGAATCCCGCTATGTGCAATATTGGAGTATTCAATGGATTCGCATTCCATCTGGTTTTGAGCAAATAGGCCACCCTTTGAAATAATTTCCGGAAGGTTGTCCTTATGGGTGATATGGTAAATAAGTGTTCGCATACAATTTGTGGTTTAGTAATAAAACCTGCTCATGCTGTTGTCACAGGATCGAGTTTTAGGAGTTCCACGCGAATTTCATCCAAAAGGGGTTCGAAACCTTCCGAAGTACGACGATAAAAGCCCTCTCTAAGTATTGCCCCGGATGATCTTTTAATTTCGTACCTATGGTTGTTCGCCAATTCCAGCAATTTACCTTCCAGATTGTCAGGGTTCGATTTTCGAAGTTGATTAATCGTTAGACTCACAATATGCCTCAACCTTTGATGCCATCGCTCGGATAATCCAACTAACCCCCATGCCCGGGACGGGCACAACGAAGGATGAAAATATTATTGATATAAATGTGTGAGTCAAGGTAATCCACTGAAAACGAATTTAAAAAAAAATTAATCAGGAGGAATACC
>Ga0180009_10002481_pt1 | contig 21700 bp, 23 predicted proteins | sample OS_PC_MetaG_FD_123537 | JGI IMG/M metagenome (GOLD analysis project Ga0180009, IMG submission 123537) | Groundwater microbial communities from the Aspo Hard Rock Laboratory (HRL) deep subsurface site, Sweden - OS_PC_MetaG | ecosystem: Environmental > Aquatic > Deep subsurface > Groundwater...
ATGTCTTACAATTTCAGAGATTGGACATGGTTTGTTTGGTGTTGATATCTTACCTGAAACATATGAAAAAACCACATTAAAATATCTTAAGGTGGGAAGAAAGGTAAATCTAGAAAGATCTATTACTCTTGGAACCTTATTAGGAGGTCATATTGTTTTAGGACATGTTGATGAAGTTGGAAAAATAATAAAAATAAAAAGGGAAAGAGGTTCTAATATATTTGAGATTTCTCACTCACCAGAATTGGCGAAATATATAGTGAAAAAGGGATCGATAGCTGTAGATGGTATTAGTTTGACCATAATGGATGTTTTTATTAGAAAATTCTCAATTAATTTAATTCCTTACACCCTGAAAAATACTACTTTAGGTAATAAAAGTATCAATGATAATGTAAATTTAGAAGCAGATGTTCTTGCGAAATATTGCTATAAATTTATTTCAGATAGATATAAAAATAAAGAGATTACTAATAACAATTTAAAGAAAAAATTTTACAGGAAAGAAATAATATGAGCATAGTCACAATTGAAAAGGCAATAGAAGAAATTAAAAAAGGCAAAATGGTAATAGTGGTTGATGATGAAGACAGAGAAAATGAAGGTGATTTCATAATGGCTGCTGAGAAGGTTACTCCTGAGGATATAAATTTCATGTCAAAGTTTGGTAGAGGTTTAATTTGTATGCCTTGTATCAGTTCTAGATTAAATGAACTACAGATACCTGATATGGTAACTGAGAACACATCGAAACATGGAACTGCGTTTACAGTTTCTGTTGGTGCGAAACATAAAATATCAACTGGAATATCTGCATTTGACCGTGCTGCAACAATTTTAACAATAATTGATCCTAAAACAAAAACAGAAGATATAAGTATGCCCGGGCATGTTTTCCCTTTAAGAGCGAAGGATGGTGGCGTGCTTAAGAGGGCGGGACATACAGAGGCTGCTATTGATTTAGCTCGATTAGCAGGTCTTTTCCCTGCTGGTGTTTTATGCGAGATAATGAATGATGATGGAACAATGGCTAGATTAAATCAGTTGGAAAAAATAGCAAAAGAGTTTAATATGCCCATTGTTACAGTAGAATCTATCATTGAATATAGGAGAAAAAGAGAAAGATTAATTAGAAAGATATCAACAGCAAGACTTCCAACAGAATATGGTAAATTTGATATTATTGTATATCAATCAATTTTGGATGAGAAAGTTCATGTAGTCTTGAAAAAAGGTAAGGTGACAAATAAACAAAATGTTTTAGTTAGAGTACATTCTCAATGCCTTACTGGAGATGTCTTTAAGTCTCTAAGATGTGATTGTGGTCAACAGTTGTCTAAAGCTCTTAAGATGATAAAAGATGAAGAAAGAGGTGTTTTACTATATATGGAGCAAGAGGGAAGGGGAATTGGACTTTCAAATAAATTGAAAGCATATAGACTGCAAGACAAAGGTTTAGATACTGTTGAAGCAAACAAAGAACTAGGTTTTTCAGCAGATCTTAGAAATTATGGAATTGGAGCCCAGATATTGGTTGATTTAGGATTATCAACAATAAGATTATTGACAAATAACCCAAGAAAAATTGTGGGGCTTGAGGGATACGGGTTAAAAATAACAGAAAGAGTTCCAATAGTAGTAAAACCACATAAAGAAAATATCAAATATTTACAAACAAAGAGAGATAAACTTTCTCATTTAATTGATTGTATCGAAAAATAGTCACAAATCTCTAAAAGAATTAAATTAAAATTGAAATAGTAAAAAATTATAATTTTTTAGAAAGGAGAATAAATGGAAAAGAAATTTGAAGGTCATTTAATAGCAGAAGATTTAAAGTTTTCAATAGTGGTAAGCAGATTTAATGATTTTATAACCAATCGTCTTTTAGAAGGGGCATTAGATGCTTTAAAAAGACATAAATGTTTAGAGGAAAACATTAAGATAGCTTATGTTCCGGGAAGTCTTGAAATACCTCTTATTGCAAAAAAGTTAGGACTTACAAAAAAATATGATGCTATCATATGTTTGGGAGCAGTTATACGAGGGGATACTCCTCACTTTGAATATGTAGCTTCTCAAGTAACAAGAGGAATTGAAAGAGTCAGTTTAGATTTAGAGATACCAGTATCATTTGGAATTATAATTGCAGACACTATTGAGCAAGCTATAGAAAGAGCAGGAACAAAAATGGGTAATAAAGGATATCAAGCAGCTATATCAGCCATCGAGATGGTGAATTTGTTAAAAGAAATAAAATAAATTAAATTTTAATTATGAAAATTGGAATATTTAGCGATACTCATGGCGATTATATAGCCATTAGAAAAAGTCTCGAGATTTTTAAGGATTGTGATTTTATTCTGCATTGTGGTGATATATTAAATCATGGTGTTTTCAATCCAATTAAGAAATCCTATAATCCAAAGAAAGCAGCACAGCTATTAAATGAATCGAAAAAACCTATAATTTTCTGTAAAGGTAATTGCGATAGTGAGGTAGACCAAATAGCAATAGAAAGACCCATTCAAAGTCCAATTGCCTATATTGTTTCTCAACCTTTTAGAATTCTTATAAATCATGGGCATAATATGAGCAGGGAAGATTTTCTTAAACTTGCAAAAAAAGATAAGTATAATATTATCGCAACAGGTCACACTCATCGTAAATCATTTGAAAAAATAGAGGATGCTTATTTCATAAATCCTGGTAGTGCAAGCATTTCGTTAGATGAAAAACCTGCATCTGGAGCAATCTTACATGATAATGAATTAACTTTCTTTAATATCAAAACAGGTGAGGTAACAGAAAAATTTATATTGAGGTAATTATTAAAATATAAATAGAAAATAAAAAATGGATAAAACAAATAGTAATTGTATATTACTTCACTATTTTTTCTACTTTTCCAGCTTTAAGACACTTAGTACATATCTTGATTTTAACTACTTGGTTATCCTTTTTTACTTTTACTGTATGGAGATTTGGTAGCCATTTTCTCTTAGTTTTCCTGTGAGAATGGCTAATTTGATGTCCTGATACTGGTCCTTTTTTACAAATTTCACAAATTCTTGCCATAATATTTCTCTTTATGTATTTTTATAAGTGTTTATAAAAAAATTATTATATAACCTAATTATAAATTATTTTTCAATATCAAATATATATTTTTACTTTGTAAGTTTGAAATTATATGACTATTATTTAAAAAAATCAAATATATTTACATTTTTGTTGTTACAATAATAAAATGTTAAATTTTTATAGTTTTATAAATTTTGTTAAAATTTACTAGAGAGGTTTAGCGAAAATGAAATATTTTTTGCAACAAGCGTCATTCTCTTTTACTTAAGGAAACAATAAAATATTATTAATCGTCAAATATTGATTATAGAAGTGATATTAATTTAAAAATTAATTGAACTATTTAAGAGATGTGTTTACAACTCTTAATACTTTAAAAATAAATATTACTATTAAATAAATATTATGATTTGGGGGTAATATATTGGAATTTAACAAGGAATCTCGTGGTCAAATACGAATATCTGACACTGCTATTGCTGAAATTGTAAGTAATGTCTCAAGTAAATGTTATGGTGTTATAGGATTTGTAAACCCATCCTTAAAGGAAGGTATAATAAAACTTCTACATAGAGAACATCAAAGTAAAGGTGTAATTGTAAGTAGAGATAAAGATAAAGTTAATATTGAAATTCATGTTATAGTCCAATATGGTACGAATCTCAAGCAGGTTGCTGATAGTTTAAGAGATTCAATTAGGTTTAATCTTGAAAAATTAACATCTTTACCAATTGGAAAAGTAGATATTAATATACAGAAGGTAAATATAAAATAATTTTTTAAATAATAAACAAGAAGTTCAAAAAGGATGTAATTAGTTTGGCCAAAGTACTATCTTCAAATGATTTTTATAATTTATTGGAATCCGGATTTGCTTACTTGCAAAAGAATGAGGAAGAAATAAATGAACTAAATGTTTTTCCAGTTCCTGATGGTGATACTGGTACAAATATGGTTCTAACAATGCAATCTGTATTTCAAGAATTATCATCCATAAATGAATTAACTATGGAAAATCTTACTAATGCTGTAATTCAAGGCTCTCTCTTAGGAGCGAGAGGTAACTCTGGTGTAATACTTTCGCAGATTTTTCGTGGAATATTTAATTATATTGGAAAGAAGAAAGAAGTAGATATAAAAGATCTTACAAAAGCTTTGGAACTTGGTAAAAAAGTAGCATATGAAGGTGTAATGAAGCCAGTTGAAGGAACAATGTTAACTGTTATTAAAGATATTGCTAATTCTGCAAAAGATGTATCAAAAAAAAGTAAAACAATAAAAGATTTTTTTGAAAAAATTGTAGAAGAAGCTAAAAAATCGGTAGAGAGAACACCCTTGCTTTTAGATGTATTAAAAGAAGCTGATGTTGTAGATGCTGGTGGGCAAGGATTATATATAATCTTTTTAGGAATGTTAAGTATATTAAAAGGAGAGGAATTAAAACCCACAGTAGTTACAAAAGGAGTTGAATTTATGGGCTTGGGACAACAAAAAGAAGAATTAACTTATACATATTGTACTGAGTTTCTATTAGAAGGTGAAAATATTGATATTAACAAGTTAAAAAAATATATTGAGAAAAGAGGAAATTCAGTTCTAGTTGTAGGTAATAGTAAAAATGTCCATGTCCATGTTCATACTAATGAACCCAATTTAGTAATAAGAAGGGTCTTAAAAGAAGGTGAAATTCATAATATAAAGATAGATAATATGAAAGATCAAGCTGAAGCTCAAAAAATTGACGAAAAAGTGTTAGATAAGATAGCAGTAGTATCAGTTTGCATTGGTGATGGTAGTAAAGCTATTTTCGAAAGTTTAGGTGTAAATATAATAGTAGATGGTGGTCAAAGTATGAACCCAAGTACAGCTAATATTGCAAAAGCTGTAAATAGTCTCCCCAATAGAAATGTAATCATACTTCCAAATAATAAAAATATAATTCCTGCAGCTATTCAGGTTAAAGAATTAACAGAAAAAAATATTGCTGTAATAAATAGTAGATCAATTCCACAGGGATTTTCTACTATGCTCTCCTTCAATAAAGATTTAGAAATGGATGTCAATGTTAAATCAATGGAGGAAAGCTTAAGTTATATTAAAACTGGTGAAATAACTTTTGCGGTTAGAGAAACGAAATCCTCTGTTGGTGATATTAAAAAGGGAGATGTGATAGGATTTTATAATAATGAACTTGTAGTTATAGGAGATGACTTAATAGAAAATACAATTTCTTTGATTGAAAAAATGTTAGATGAGGAAAGTGAGGTAATAACTCTGTATTGTGGAGAAGATGTGGCTGATAAGGAAAAAAAGGAAATTGAAAATAAGCTTAAAGGAAAATTTTTAGATAAGGAAATAGAGATTCATAATGGTGGTCAGCCATTATATCCATTTTTAATATCCATTGAGTAATTTATTAAGATATTCTTTTTATTTGTCATATCAGTTTATTTTATTTACTTATAAATAACTTTTTAAAATGTTTGAAAATATTAAAGACAAATACAACCATTTTGGAGGAATAACATCAACACCAAATTTTCATTATGAACGTGAATTCGAATCAATTCTTCCCAAGGAGAACAACATAAAGAACCAACTGTTTCTTTATAAACCTTTATCAAAAATAAGGGGAGTAGGAATCGGTAATGCCACAATTAATAAATTAGGTAAATTAAATCTTTTTTCAACAAAAGACCTACTTTATCATTTTCCACGGACATACCTGGATCTTTCCAAAGTAAAAAAGATCTGTGATGTTAAGGAGGGAGAAGAAATAACAATTATAGGGGTGGTAAAAAGAGTAGATAAGAGCAGAACAAGAAGTAGAAAGGATTTGTTAAAAATATATATATGGGATAAAACTGGATACATAACAGGCATTTGGTTTAACCAAAACTATATTGCTGATATATTAAAAAAGGGAACTTTTGTAGCTTATAGTGGTGTAGTAAAATACAAATTTAATGAGCTTCAGATAATGAATCCTCTTTATGACATTTTAGATATAAAGAGTGAAAGAAATCAAATTCATACTGGCAGAATAATACCTAAACACCCGTCAACTGCTGGAATTAGTACTAAAAATTTAAGAAGGATTTTTAGCAAAATTCTTTCAAAGTATGGAGTTTTACCAGAACCTTTACCAAATAAAATCAAGATAAGACAGGATTTTCTTACATCTTTATCAAATTGCATAAATCAAATCCATTTTCCAAGCTCTTTTAGTTCATTGAAAATCTCAAAAGATAGACTGATTTATAATGAACTCTTTTTTCTACAATTGGGCTTAGCTCTCAGAAAGAAGTCCCAGACTATAGATTTAAAATCGGTAGTGATGGATGTAGATAAACCGAAGATTGAAAAATTTATAAAAAGCCTTTCCTTTAACCTCACAGCAGCTCAGAAAAAAGTTATTAATGAAATAAAAGAAGATATTTCAAAACCAATCCCTATGAATAGATTACTTCAGGGAGATGTTGGTTCCGGAAAGACAGTAGTTGCATTGATTTCTATGATAATTTCATCATTGAATGGTTATCAATCTGCAATAATGGTCCCTACCGAGGTTTTAGCATGGCAACATTTTAAGAACTTTAAGAAAATGCTAAAAAAATATCCTTTTGAAGTACTTCTTCTAAGCAGTTCAACTTTACCCAATGAAAAGTTAAAAATTTTAAAGCAAATTAAGGAAGATGGAAATCAAATAGTTATTGGAACTCATGCATTAATTCAGGAAAGAGTGATATTTTCAAATTTAGGATTAGTTATTGTAGATGAACAACATAGATTTGGGGTTGCTCAGAGAAAACAGTTAAAAAGTAAAGGTAAATACCCACATGTTTTAATCATGTCTGCAACACCAATTCCAAGAACTATTACTCAAACAATGTATGGCGATTTAGATGTTTCAATTATTGATGAGATGCCACCAGGTAGAGGAAGTGTTGAAACAAGACTTTTCCATCCAGGTGAGAGAGAAGAAGCTTATAACTTAATAAAAAGTGAATTAAATGAGGGTAGACAAGCATTTGTTATTTGCCCACTAATTGAGGATTCAGATTTACTTAAAGTTAAATCTGTAATAAAAGAAGCACAAGAGTTAAAGCAGGTAGTTTTTAAAGAATATAATGTTGAAATACTTCATGGACAATTATCTTCTAAAAAAAGAGAGGAGATAATGCAGAGATTTGAAAACAAGGAGCTTGATGTTCTTATCTCAACTACTGTTGTGGAAGTTGGAATAGATGTGAAAAATGCAACAGTAATGTTGATAGAAAATGCTGATCGCTTTGGATTATCTCAATTACACCAATTAAGAGGGAGAATTAGAAGAGGGGAACATAAATCGTATTGTATTTTATTTGCAGATTTAAAGACTGATGAAGCATTCAAGAGAATAAATTCATTTTTAAAAACAGAGGATGGGTTTGAGTTAGCAAATAAGGATTTAGAGATAAGAGGAGAAGGTGAAATTTTTGGTGAAAGACAATGGGGTATTCCAGATTTAAAAATATCAAGTATTGTGAGAGACAAGGAAATATTAGAGAAATCAAGAAAGGACGCATTTTCCATTATAAAAAATGATATTTCGCTCAGTTCACCAATCACAAAAGTTTTGATAAATTTTTTAAATTTTGAATATCCAGAAAATAAATTCTGGCAAATTTAACTAAAAATTATTTTTTTAATTTTTTATGAGAGTTATTGCAGGGAAAGCTAAAGGAAGAAAATTAAAATGTAAAAAAGGTTTATCTACAAGACCTATGACAAATAGAATTAAGAAAATGGTTTTTGATACTCTCTCAAATAAGGTAGTTGATGCATATATATTAGATTTATATGCTGGCTCAGGTTCATTGGGAATTGAAGCGTTAAGCAGAGGGGGAAAAAGAGCTGTTTTTATAGAAAAGGATTATACTGTTGCAAATTTTTTAAAGCAGAATATAATAAATACATCATTTAAAGATGTGTCTGATGTATTTATTATGGATGTAGCTAAATCTATAAATATTTTAGCCAACAAAAAATTAAAATTTAATATCATATTTTGTGATCCACCATATAAAATAAATGAAGTTAGGATAAAAAATATTTTAGAAAAGATAGTTAAAAGCGAGCTTTTAACTATGGGTGGGGAACTAATTTATCATCATTCTAAAAGGATCTCCTTTTCTGAAATTTTTAAAAAGTTGAAACTCATAAAAGACACAAAGGTTGGAGAGTCAGTAGTGTCTTTTTATAGATATATATAAAAAGCTAAAGTCTTAGAAATTTTAAATAAATAAATATTTTTAGGAGTGGGTTATGAAAGAAGTAGCAATTTGTCCAGGAAGTTATGATCCAGTTACATCAGGTCATAAAGATATATTCATACGAGCATCGAAATTATATGATAAGGTTATTGTAGCAGTTGCTAAGAATCCAAGAAAGACCCCCTTTTTTCCAGTAGATGTGAGGGTTATGCTATTAAAAAAAGTGATCGAACCTTATCCGAATATTGACGTTTGTCACTTTGATGAATTATTAGTTGATTTAGCAAAGAAGGAAAAAGCATTAGTTATAGTTAAGGGATTAAGAGCATCATCAGATTTCGAATATGAGTTTCAAATGGCACAAGTGAATCATAAATTAGCTCCAGAAATTGAGACTGTATTTTTGGTAACCAAAACTGATTACGCATTTCTAAGTTCAAGTGCTGTAAAAGAAGTTTTAAGATTTAACGGATGTATTGAAAATTTGATACCACCAGAGATAAATAATGATTTAATTAGATATTATAATCAATATAAAAAAAATAGAGATTAAATTATTATGACTTTGGGAGAAAATAAGGATTAATTTAACTTAATTTATTCGTATATTTCTTTAAATTTTTATTAAAATGATTTATTATATCTAAAAATCTATTAGGATTTTTAGAAAGGAGTTATTTTGGATGCATTAAAAGTAATCGAAGAATTCGAAGATTTGATTTCAAAAAGTAAAAGACTTCCTCTAACCTCAAATATTATTATAAATGAGGGAAAGATCTATGAATTCCTGGATAGATTAAAAGCATCTTTTCCAGAGGAATTCAAACAGGCAAGGTGGATTGTAAAAGAGAGGGATCAAGTACTAAATGATTCAAGAAAAGAAGCAGATAGAATTGTTAAAGAAGCACAAGAAAATGCAAATAAGTTGGTTTCAGAAACTGAAATAATAAAGAAAGCGCATAGAGAGTCAGAGGTAATTATCAAACAAGCTGAGACAAAAGCAAGAGGGATAAGATTAGAAGCTGAAGATTACATAGATTCAAAGTTAGCTAACTTAGAAGCAACTCTTCAAAAACTTCTTTTATCAATTGAAAAGGGAAGAGATAAACTATCGGGAAAAACTATAGAAGAAGAGAAGTAAAAGTTTTTTAATTACTGAGTTAAATTACAATTTATAGATTTTATTTAACATTTTATATAATTTAGTTGATTTTATAGACTTTATGATATATTTTCATAAGTATTTTGTATGGGAAAATATAGCTTAAGTGAACAGTAAAAAAAATAGAATGGTTTGGAGGTATATAATTGGCTGTTCCTAAGAGAAAAACTTCAAAATCGAGAAGAAATAAGAGAAGAGCACATCATAAATTAAACTTACCAACTTTAGTTGAGTGTCCTCAATGTCATGAACCTAAAGTTCCGCATAGAATATGTCCTAATTGTGGTTATTATAATAAAATGGAAGTAATAAAGGTTGAAAAGAAAAAGAAAAAATAGAAGTTGGAGGTTGATACTTGAGCCTTAAATCTCTTTTTTACCCAAGTTCTATAGCAGTTATTGGTGTATCGAGAGAAGAACATAAAGTAGGACATTTAATATTCGATAACATTAGAAATTCAGGATTTAAGGGACCCTTTTTTCCAGTTAATCCAAAAGCTGATGAGATTCATGCTATTAAATGTTATCCTTCAATATTAGATATTCCAGTAGATGTTGAGATGGCAGTTATAGTTGTTCCTGCTAAATTTGTTCCAAAAGTTATGGAAGAATGTGGTAAAAAAGGGGTGAAAGCTACAGTAATAATTTCTGCTGGTTTTAAGGAAGCTGGAATTGAAGGTTCAAAGTTAGAAAAAGAAGTAGCAAGTATAGCAAAATCAAATGGAATTAGAATCGTAGGTCCGAATTGTTTGGGAATAATAAATACCGATAGTCCATATAATGCTTCTTTCACTACTCATACTCCAAAAAAAGGCAATATCTCATTCTTTTCTCAGTCTGGTGCATTGTGTGCTGCAATTTTGGATTGGTCAATAGGGGAGAAAATAGGTTTTCATAAATTTGTAAGTTTAGGAAATAAAGCTGATCTAACCGAGGTTGATTTTCTTGAGGATTTTTTAAAAGACCCAAAAACAAAGGCCATTACTGGTTACTTAGAGGGAGTAACTGAAGGGGAGAAATTTATAAAAGTTACCTCTGAAGTCTCAAAAAAGAAGCCGGTAATTCTTGTAAAATCTGGTGGTACAGATTCAGGTGCAAAAGCTGTTTCATCACATACTGGAACCTTAGCTGGTTCGCAAGCTGCATATGATGCTGCTTTTAAACAAAGTGGTGTAATTCACGCTCAATCAGTTCAGGATTTATTTGATTATTCTGTTGCACTTGCTTATCAACCATTACCATTGGGAAGAAGAGCTGCAATAGTTACAAATGCTGGAGGAGCTGGAGTAATGGCAAGTGATGCTTGTGAAAGAAATGGGATCATACTTTCACAATTTTCTTCAGAAACAATTGATAGATTGAGAAGTTTTCTACCAAGTGCAGCTAATGTTTATAATCCAGTGGATGTTTTAGGGGATTCATTAGCAGAAAGGTATTTAAGAGCAGCGAATTTGCTGATCAATGATGAAAATGTTGATTCACTGATAGCAATTTTGGTTCCAGCAGCCCCAACTCAGATAAAAGAAACTGCAATAGGTTTAGCTGAACTTTCAAAGAGAACAGAAAAAACTATTATAGCTTGCTTTATGGGGAAAGATCATGTAAAAGCAGGTGTAGAGATATTAATTGATAATTCAATACCAAATTATCACTTTCCAGAAAGAGCCATCGCATCTTTAGCTGCAATGAATAGATATCATAAATATGTAGTTAGTCCAGAGAAGATTTATCAGAAATTTGATGTTGATAGGGAAAAAGTTCAAAAAATCTTTGCAACCGCTATTTCTGAGGACAAAAGATTTTTAAGTGATGAAGAAGCAAGAGAGGTTGTAAAAGCGTATGGTATAAGAATACCAAAAACAGAATTAGCCAAGGACATTAATCAGGCTACTGAGATAGCAGAAAGAATTGGTTATCCACTTGTTTTAAAAGTTGCTTCTCCAGATATATTACATAAGACTGATGTCGGTGGTGTTAAGATTGGAATAAAGAATAAGCAGGAATTAAGAGATTCTTTTGATGATATAATATGGGAAGCAAAGAGATATATGCCAAATGCAAAAATATTGGGGGTGATATTACAAGAATTTATTAGTGCTAAAAGGGAGGTCATATTGGGGATGAACAAAGATCCTCAATTTGGTCCATTACTTATGTTTGGATTAGGAGGAATATATGTAGAAGCATTAAAGGATGTTTCATTTAGGGTTGCTCCTATAACTGAGAGTGAGGCTTGGGAGATGATATCTGAGATAAAATCTTTTCCACTTCTTCGTGGAATAAGGGGAGAGAAATCAGCAGATATTGATTCAATAGTAGACTCATTACTTAGGCTATCACAGTTAGTAACTGATTTTCCCAATATTTTAGAAATGGATATAAATCCTTTAATGGTTTATGATAAAGGAAAAAGGTCTGTAGCTACAGATGTAAGAATTTCTTTAGGAGGGTGATTAAATGGTTACATGTTATATAGTCTCAAATGAGGAATTTTCGGGTAAAAGCACAATTTGTGCTGGATTAGGATTAATTTTGAAAAATCAGGGATATAATTTAAATTTTATTAAACCTGTTGGAACACATCCTAAAAAAGTTAAGGATACAATAATGGATGGTGATGCTGAATTTATGTGTGAGGTTTTGGGAACTTGTGAAATTTTATCTCATCACTCACCAATTATATTGACTCCTGAATTATATACTGAGGGTTTACGAGGTGAAATACCTAATTTAATGAATAAAATAGTTGAAGCACATAAAATGGTGTCTAAAGATGTAGATTTAATTTTGATGGAAGGAGCCCGAAGTCTAAATGATGGTTTGGCATTAGGAGTTTCAGTTCCCCAAATATGCAAGGAGATTCCCTCAAAAGTAATTTTAGTAACAAAATATAAATGGGGAATGGTTGATGAGATACTATTCATAAAAAAACAACTTAAAGAACATTTCTTGGGTGTAATTATAAATATAATTCCAAGAGACGAAATAGAATATATAGATGAGAATATAATTCCCTATTTAAATAAAAATGACATCCCAGTCTTTGGTACAGTAATCGAAAATAAACTGCTTTCCTCAATTAGTGTTAAAGATTTATCAACGAATCTTAATGGAGAAGTATTATGTGCTCATGATTTTGTAGATGAACTTGTTGAAGCATTTATGGTTGGAGCTATGGGTCAAGAACAGGCATTGAGATTTTTTAGAAGAGTAGCAAATAAAGCAGTTATTACAGGAGGAGATAGAGCTGATGTTCAATTAGCAGCATTAGAAACCTCAACAAAGTGCCTTATTTTAACTGGCGGTTTTCAACCAAGTGCTATCGTTTTGGGAAGAGCGGAGGAATTAGGAGTTCCTATGGTATTAGTACCTTATGACACACTTACAACAGTTGAAAAAACAGAGAAGATTGTGGGACATCTTAGAATACATGAACCTCAGAAGGTAGATAGGTTAAGAGAAATACTTACTGAGCAGGTTTCAATTGATAGTTTAAAGAAAGCACTTGATATTTAAATATATCTTTTTATAAAATTTGTACTTTTTGAGATTTGTGACATGGTTTCGAAGACATTTTACCCTCCCCCTACCCCCTCCCATAAAGGGAGGGGAATTGAGTGAAATATAAAGGGAGAAACTATATTCAAATTCTTCAATAATTCTTTTATGGAATTAATTGGAGAGAGGATGTCACATGTAACTAGCAAGGAAAATTAAAGGTTGAATAAAAAAGAAATAAAAAAAATTACAATTGCAATAGATGCCATGGGAGGTGATTATGCTCCCGAAGAGATAGTTGAGGGAGCAATTCTATCTTTAGAAGAAGAAGATTTCAGTATTATTCTTGTTGGTGAAGAAGAAAAGATAAATAGTTTATTATCAAAGCAAATATTTGATAAGAAGAGGGTATCAGTTCTAAATGCTACTCAAAAGATAGAGCAAGATGAAAGTCCTGCAATAGTTGTAAGAAGAAAAAAACAGAGTTCTATAAATATTTGTTCGAAACTAGTAAGAGATAAAGTGGCAGATGGAATGATTTCTGCAGGTCCAACAGGAGCAGTTATGGCCTCAGCTATTCTAAATATTGGGAGAATAAAAGGTGTAAAAAGACCCGCATTGGCTGCATTTATACCCACTGTTAAAAATCCAATACTATTGATTGACATAGGTGCAAATGTTGATTGTAAACCAATATATTTATTACAATTTGCTATTATGGGGAAGATTTTATATAAAAATTTGTTAGTGGATGTTAAACCTAAGGTTGGTTTACTGAGTATAGGGGAAGAAAGAACAAAAGGAAATCACTTAGTCCAAGAGTCATATGAGTTAATTTCTAAATCAATTAAAGATTTTGTTGGAAACATTGAAGGTCACAAAATATTAGATGGAAAAGCCCATGTTATAGTATGTGATGGTTTTATAGGAAATATTGTTATAAAATCTATGGAGGGAACTGCAGAAATGCTATTTAATCAATTAAAAGATACATTTCTCACTAATACAGTAAGTAAGATATGTGCATATCTATTAAAGCCCTCACTGAAAAGTTTAAAGAAAAAATTTGATTACAGAGAATATGGTGGTCTTCAACTTGTGGGAATAGATGGTATTTGTATAAAAGCTCATGGTAGATCAAAATCTAAAGCAATAAAAAATTCTATTAGAGTTGCTAAACAAGTGATAAATAGTGAAATGATAATCAATTTAAAAAGTGAAATAAGTAAGTATTTGAAAGAGGATAGATAGGAAATAACTATATTTATTTGAAACTAAAAAGGATATTTCTCGTCAAAAGAATTAAAAAAATATTTGGAGGTAATATGGAAAGGGATGAAATTTTTGAAAAATTAAAAAAATTAATTACTGATGTTTTAGATATTGAAGAGGAAAAAATATCATTTGAATCAAAATTTTTAGAGGATTTCGGTGCAGATTCGTTAGATATAGTGGAAATAGTTATGGCTATAGAGGAGGAATTTAATATAGAAATACCAGATGAGGATGTAGAAAAAGTTTTAAGTGTAAATGATGTAATAAATTATATTCAGTCTGCAGTTTAATCTCTAAATTTTTTAACTTTGTCAACTAAAAGCCTTTAGCAATTATTTATTACTAAAGGCTTTTATTTTATTAAAAGAAAATGAGAGAAAATCTTGAAATGCATTTGATTATCTTTAACAACCGAACTTGTTTGTGATAAACTAACTGATTAGATAATTTTTTTTAATTTTTAAAAGTATAGAATATATGAATACAGAGCAAATAATAAACTGGGCTAAAGATCAAAAACTGGTATTTAAAAAAAAAGAAATTTTAATTAAAGCATTAACTCATCGCTCCTATTTACATGATATTGATGAAAATACAGAAACAAATGAAAGATTGGAGTTTTTAGGAGATTCAGTTCTTTCATTAATAATCATTTCTTATTTATATCAGAAATTTCCAACAAAAAATGAAGGAGAACTTGCAAAAATAAAGTCAAATTTAGTGAGTGGTGATACATTATCTCAATTAGCTAAAGATATAGACTTAGGAAAAGTAATTATTTTAGGAGAAAATGAGGATGGATCAGGTGGGAGGAAGAAGGATTCCATACTGGCCGATGCCTTAGAAGCATTAATAGGAGCTATTTATTTAGATTTAGGTATTAAAAAGACAAAAAAGTGGGTTATCAATCTATACTCTAAAAAAATAGATGATGAGGTAAAAAAACCCTTTTTAGATGATTATAAAACAAGACTGCAGGAGATTCTATCCCAGAAGAAGGTTGGTAAGTTAAGTTATAAAATTTTAAAAGAAGAAGGACCTGACCACGCTAAAATGTTTTTAGCAAAAACCTTTTTAGATAAAATAGTGATTGGTGAGGGATGGGGTAGTAGCAAGAAAGATGCTGAACAAGAAGCAGCAAAATTAGCATTAATGAAAATTTCTAAAAATATATAAGTAATTTATTCTAAAATTTGTAGCATGTTTATAAAAGAAGTTACACTATACGGATTTAAATCATTTGCTGAAAAAACTAAAATTGTCTTTAATCCAGGAATTACAGCAATAGTTGGTCCAAATGGAGCCGGGAAAAGCAATATTGTTGATTCAATTTCCTGGGTATTAGGAGAACAAAGCCCCAAATCACTCAGAGGTATAAGCATGGAAGATGTTATCTATTTGGGAAGTCTTGTAAGGTCTCCTCTTAATATTGCCACTGTTAGATTAGTTCTAAATAATGAAGATAATACTCTACCTTTAGATTTTCAAGAGGTCTCAATCCAACGTCAAGCTTCTAAAGATGAAAGCAATTTGTATTTATTGAATGATGTACCTTGTAGACTTATTGACATAAAGTCTCTTATTGCCAGTGCTGGATTGGGCAAACAATTTAAATCAATTATAAATCAGGGTGAACTTGATAATGTTTTAACTAGTCATCCTAAGGAAAAAAAGCATCTCATTGAGGATGCTTGTGGTGTAACAAAATACGAAATAAGGAAGAAAAAAGCTTTTAGAAAACTAAAAAAGACTGATGTCAATATTTTTAGATTGAAAGATATAGTATCTGAGGTAAATAGACAACTAAAGCCTTTAAAAAAGCAGGCTGAAGTTGCTCAAAGATTTTCAGAATTAGAAAAACAATTAAGGGAGAAGGAATTATCATTAACCGTCACAATTCTGTGTGATCTTAAAAATAGAGAAGAAGGTATTATAGAAAAAGAGGAAATAACAAGAGCAGAAATTGATAATTTAAGAACAGACTTAAATAAATTAGAATCTACTAAAAATGAAATTGCGGAAAAAATAAGAGATCTCTCAGATAAACTTCAAAATGATTTTGATTATCTATATAAAATAGAAAAAAATACAGTTACTATAAAAGGTTGGAAATCTTTGGTATCAGAGAAAAGCAAATATTTAAAATCAATGATTAAAGGGTGGCAGGATTTAAGTATAGTTCTGAGTCGGGGTAAAGTTACAGATGAATTAGATATAAATGTATTTAAATCAAAATTGGAAGATATAGAAAATAAGATAAAATCTAAAAAAGAGAAACAAAGAGAAAAAAATACTCACCTATATGAAATAAGGGAAAAAATAGCTCAGAAAAACATAATTTATGATCAACAAGAAGAGGAATTACAATCTTTGCTTTTAAAGTTATCAACTAAAACTTCTGATAGTCTACCATTATTATCCAGAAATCTAAATCTGTTAAAAGAGAATATTGATGAGATGATTTTAAAAATTCGTGAATATAAATCAATCTTTTCTGAACCCATAGATATATTAAATAAGAATAGGGATACTACATCAAATATTTCTTTTAAAAACAAAAAAATTGAGGAGATTATAAATTATAGTGAGTCAAAGTTAATAAATATTAAATCAGAGCTAAAAAATAACCAGGAAATCTCTAAAAAATATGAATCTATTTTGAGTTTGTTAGAGAAAGGATTTTCAGACATTAAAGATATTCCACAACAGATAAATAAATTAATAAATGATGAAAAAGATATTTTAAGTGAATTAAATTCTATAGAAGTCTCAATATCTGTGCTTGAGGAAAGAAAGAGTAACCTTGAAGTTAAGCTTAATAGTTTGAGAAAAAAAGATATTATTATAAAAAGTGACAAAGCATATAGAAAAAAAGCTCTTGATGAAGTGGAAAATGTCAGAAAAAAGGCAAATTATTTAGAAGATATATTTATCAGGATGGAAAATATTTCAAGAAATATTGCTAAAATGTTGAAAGAGATTAATAGAGGAGATAGAAGCAAACTTGAAAATTATGAGATCAAGCGAGAAGAAATTAGTAAAAGAGTAAGATATAAAAAAGAAAAGATAGAGAAACTGAGAGAAGAATACCAAATTTTAAATTTAGATAAAGCTCAATTAAAAATAAATATACAGTCTAAAACTAATGAATTAAGAAGATTGGGTTATGAATCTATAGATAAAGCAGTTAAGGAGTCTATTAAGGTATTAGACATAGAAAAAATACAGAAGGGGATAAATAATTTTAAAGCAGAATTATATGAAATAGGTCCAATAAATCCGATTGCATTAGAAGATTATCAGAAGCTTGATGATAGAAGAAAATTTTTAAATGAACAGATAAAAGATTTAACGAATGCAAAAAGAGACTTATTGAAATTATTATCAGAAATGGGCAAACAGATGGAAAATCTTTTCTTAGAATCTTTTGAAAAAGTGGACATATATTTTAGAGAGCTTTTTAAAACACTTTTCCCAAAAGGAGATGCACATCTGGAATTGATCAAGACAGAAAATAAAGAAGAAAATGGAGTTGATATAAAGGTAAATGTTGGTGGAATCAAAAATAGAGCAATTTCCCTTCTTTCAGGTGGTGAGAAAGCGTTAGCTTCTATTGCTTTTATTTTTGCATTATTTAAGCTTATGCCAAGTCCTTTCTATATTTTAGATGAAGTAGATGCAGCTCTTGATGAAGTAAATTTAAAAAGATTTATAAATTTAGTAAAGAAATTTAAAAAACAACACCAACTCATAATAATTACTCATCAAAGAAGAACTATAGAAATGGCTGATGTATTATATGGTGTATCAATGAATCCAGATGGCACTTCAAAGATTGTTTCAGAAAGAATTGCATAATTTAGTAATTATTTTTAACATTTAACTTAAGTGATTATTAATAATTTTTTATTATTTAAGATGAGTAAGAAAAGTTTAAATAGTTGATAAATTTCAAAAAAGTGTTATAATTCCCTTAATCTATAAATAAAAATAAATTAGGAGGTGTTATTGGCAGTTAAAATCAGACTAACAAGAAGGGGGGCAAGGAAGAAACCTTTTTATAGAGTAGTTGTTGCAGATGCAAAGATGCCAAGAGATGGCAGATTTATTGAAATTGTTGGTACATATAATCCACTTTCTGAGCCATCCGAAGTTAAAATTGAGAAAAAGAAGGTAGAGAAATGGCTAAAGCGAGGTGCAATTCCCACAAGAACTGTGGAGAAATTACTAAGCATTGCCGGAATTGAAACCAAATAGGTTTTTTAAAAGTAGAGGTGAAAAATGAAAGAACTATTAGAGTATATTGCAAAAGCTTTAGTTGACGAACCAGATAAGGTTGAAGTCAATGAAGTAGGAGAGGGAAGATCGATTATCTTACAGCTAAAAGTTTCAGAAACTGATGTAGGAAAAGTTATTGGCAAAAAGGGAAGAATAGCCAATGCATTAAGAGTAATTATTAAAGCTGTAGCTACAAAGAATGGAAAGGTCGCCATAGTTCAAATAATCGACTAATTTTTAATTATAGAATTGTTTGAGTCTGATTTTTAACTGTAAATAGGAAGTTGAACCTGAAATCCCATCAGATTGGAAAAATAATAAAACCAAAGGGGATTAAAGGAGAAGTTTTAATTAAACTTTTTACTGATTACCCCAAAAATTTAAAAAGAAATACTGTTCTCTATTTACAAGAAGATCTATTTGAAAAAAGTAGACTATTGATAGAGAAGATAGTCTGTGATGGCGGCATCGCAACTATAAAGTTCTATGAGGTTAACACAAGAGAAAAAGCTCAAGAATTAAAGGGATCTTCTCTATTTATACCATCCTGTAAATCTCCAAAACTTCCTGCTAATAGCTATTGGATCTATCAGATCATAGGTTTGGACGTGTATGATGAAAATGATAGGCATTTAGGCAAAATTGAAGAAATAATGAGAACAAAAGTTAATGATATTTATATAGTTAGGAAAGAGGGGGACACCTGTAAAAAGAAGGAGTATCTAATTCCAGCTATTAAAGATATTGTGAAAAAAATAGACCTAAATAGCAAAAAAATGGTAATTAAGATGATGGCAGGAATGGAAGATATCTAATTTTAGACTGTATGAAAATTAAAAATTTAATATTTTAAAAGACTAAAATGCAGATTGATATATTAACTATATTCCCGGATATGTTTGAATCCGTTTTTAAATATGGAGTTATTACAAGAGCACTCAGAAAAAATATTTTTTCTTTAAAAATACACAACTTAAGGGATTATTCACCCTTAAAACATGGTAGAGTTGATGATGAACCTTATGGTGGTGGACCTGGGATGATAATGATGCCAGAACCGATTTTTAATGCAGTAAGAGAAATTGTAAAAGATTCTGGGTTAAAAAGGGAAGAAATATGTGTAATTTTATTATCACCTGATGGAAAGAGACTTAATCAATCAACATTGAAATCACTTTCTTCTTTTAAAAAGCTAATCATCATATCTGGAAGATATGAGGGTGTTGATGAAAGAGTAAAAAAAGTATTGGTTGACAGATTGATTTCTATTGGAGATTATGTCATTTCTGGAGGTGAAGTAGCAGCTATGGTTTTAGTGGATGGTGTAGTAAGACTAATTCCAGGAGTACTAGGAAATATTAAATCTCTTGATGAGGAATCTTTTTTTAGTAATTTGCTTGATTATCCTCAATATACGAGACCAGCAAATTTTGAGGGAATTGAAGTCCCAGAAATATTGTTAAGTGGAAATCATAAAAAAATTGCAGAGTGGAGGAAAAAACAAGCAAAAATAAAAACAGAAAAATTAAGATCTGATTTATTAAAATAATAAAAAAAAATAATTAAATAAATTTGCAGAGCTTTGTGGTATATTTTCTTAGTTAAAAATGCCTGTGAAAATATACCACAAAGCTATTCAGAGAATCTTTACTTTTGTTTTTTTAGTGCTATAATGGTTCAAATATGATAGGGAGAATAAATTGATAGAAATATTAAATATTGAAAAAAAATATCTAAAAAAAGAAATTCCAGAATTTCAACCTGGTGATGTTGTAAAAATACACATAAATGTAAGCACAGGCAAAGGTACAAGGATACAGGTTTTTCAGGGAATTGTGATTAGAATAAAAGGTTCTGGCATAAATAGAACGTACACAGTAAGAAAAATTTCATATGGGATTGGAGTTGAAAAAATCTTTCCAATAAATTCACCTGTGATTGAGAAAATTGAATTAGTTAGTAAAGGTAAGACTCGAAGAGCTAAGTTATATTACCTGAGGGAAAGAACTGGGAAAAAAGCTAAAGTTAAAAGAAAAGAAACTACTAAAAATGTAAAAAATAAAAATGCAGTTTAAAGGTAAGATTGCTCTAAGAGCATAATGAGAAATGTAAAACAACATAAAAATTTTAATTAGATTAAGGTTAAATTAATTAAAAGAGACTGTTAAAGAGTGATAAAAAAGAAAAGTTTACTTCCCTCCTTTTTTGAATATATATTTTTAATAGCAATTGCTGTAATAATTGCTATTTTGATAAGGACATTTATTATCCATACCTATATGATACCCACATCATCTATGGAACCTACAATTTTAATGGGTGATAATTTATTGGTAGAAAAAATTACCTATAGATTTCGTTCACCAAAAGTGGGTGAGATAGTGGTTTTTAATAATCCTTCTGGGATAGAGAAACAGCTGATTAAGAGAGTAATAGGAGTTCCAGGTGATCATGTTGAAATAACTGAGGATGGTCATGTAATTTTGAATGGTCAAGCTTATGAGGAGCACTATGCAATCTACCAAAATGTTGGTCAATCATTTAGTTTTGATATCAAAGAAGGTACAGTTTTTGTACTTGGTGATAATAGGGGAAATAGCCAGGATAGTCGTTGGATTGGTCCTATATCTGAAGATATGATAATTGGAAGAGCTATTTTTAGACGCTGGCCATTAAATCGTTTTGGCCCTATCAAATAGTCATACCTACAAAACTTCTGACCACTTAATTTTTATACAAGTATTTCACACTTATATATAAATAAATATTTGCACAAATTGTCATATTCTGATATTATTTAATAATGTGTTATAAATCAGTTGGTAGAAAGTATTAATTATTTATAATTTGTGAAATATTGTTTTTAATAACAATAAGTATTTAAAATTTTGAAAATTATTATGATAACTGGAAGACAGGGAGAGATTTTAGCTAAAAATTTTTTAATAAAAAAGGGTTATCAAATAATAGATGTTAATTATAGATGTAAGTTAGGGGAAATAGATATTATAGCTTTAAAAGACAACAAGATATGTTTTGTTGAGGTAAAGACCAGGAACTCACTTACTTTTGGAAAGCCTTTTGAGTCAGTAAACTATTTTAAACAGAATAGAATTAAGAAAATTGCACAACATTTTTTAATATTTAAT
>Ga0180009_10002482_pt1 | contig 21700 bp, 25 predicted proteins | sample OS_PC_MetaG_FD_123537 | JGI IMG/M metagenome (GOLD analysis project Ga0180009, IMG submission 123537) | Groundwater microbial communities from the Aspo Hard Rock Laboratory (HRL) deep subsurface site, Sweden - OS_PC_MetaG | ecosystem: Environmental > Aquatic > Deep subsurface > Groundwater...
CCTCTAGGTAAAGGGGATATCAAGCGCGAGGGCAAGGACATTAGCATCATCACCTACTCGCGCTGCGTCAACTTCGCCCTGGAAGCCGCGGAAGAACTCGCCAAAGATGGTATCGATGCTGAGGTGGTCGACATAAGGACGCTGAAGCCACTTGACGAGGAAATCATCATAAACTCGGTGCAGAAAACGGGCAAGGCGATGGTGGTCTATGAGGCATGCCGTACCGGCGGTTTCGGCGCTGAGATTGCCGCCCTTATCGGCGAGAAGGCGTTTGATTACCTGGATGCGCCTATCAGGCGGGTTGCCTCGCTTGATTCACCGGTATCCTTCAATCCCGGACAGGAACAGTACATCCTGGTCAATCCGGAAAAAATCAGGGCGGCTGCCCTGGAGATGATGGGCAAATAAGTCAACCAGCGATAGAAGAACAGTGGGGGTACCAGTATGGCTGTGGCCGTAATCTTCCCCAAACTTGACGAGGCGATGACCAGCGGCAAAATCGTCCGCTGGCTCAAGAATGAGGGAGGGCAGGTGGAAAAAGGGGAGATCATTCTGGAGATTGAGAGCGAAAAGACTTCCTTCGAACTTGAAGCCGAAACTTCGGGTATTCTGAGCAACGTAATGGCCCAGCCGGGCGACGAGGTAGCGGTGGGCACGGCCATTGCCTTCATTCTCCAGCCCGGTGAGAAAGCGCCCGAGATTGAGACACCGGTTCAAGTCAAAGCAAAGGAGAGGAAACCAGAGGCAGAGGCCAAAGTTGAGGCTCCGCAACCGGTCGGTGAATCGAGAGAGATTAAAGCTTCACCGCTGGCTAAAAATATCGCCAGAGAGCACAATGTTGACCTCAGCCTGGTAACCGGAACCGGGCCGGGCGGTAGAATTACCAAGGAAGACGTCCTGAAGTATATTGAAGAAGGCAAGCCAGCCGCAGCACCGGCTGCTCGTGAAGTACCGGCGGGTGCCGGGGAGGAAACAGTACCTCTGTCCACCATGCGTGAGGTGATTGCCCGGCGTATGGTGGAGAGTTTTAAAACACCGCACTTTTACCTCACCGTAGAAGCCGATGCGCAGGAACTACAGAAAACACGCCAGCAGTTACTGCCGGTAATCGAAAGCAAAACCGGAATCAGGCTGACCCTTACCGACCTTATCATCAAGATAGCGGCCAAGGCACTGGAGAAAAATCCCGCCATCAACTGCTCCTATACTGACGGTTCGGTGAAGCTATTCAAACGGATTGATATCGGTCTGGTAACTTCCGTCGAAGGCGGTTTGATGGTGCCCGTTATCAGAGACGCCAACATAAAATCGCTGGCTGAAATCGCTCAGGCCCGTGCCGAACTGGTGCAGAAGGCAAGGGAACATACCCTCAGCAAAGAAGAGATGACCGGCAGCACCTTTACCATCTCCAACATGGGAATGTACGATATCGACCAGTTCAGTGCCATCATCCAGCCGCCGGAGGCAGCCATTCTGGCCGTGGGGAGAATCGTGGAGAAGGTCGTGGCGCGAAACGGTGAGATGGTTATAAGGCCGGTGATGAACCTGACCCTGTCTATTGACCACCGCGTTCTCGATGGTGCGCTGGGCGCGCAGTTCCTGCAGACGGTGAAAAACTACATCGAAGACCCGGTCAATCTGATTTAATAGCCAATCAGCATCACCACTGGTTGTGATGCACCCTTGATTCGTTGTAGCGATTGGACGGCGGCTTTTGCTCCGCCGGGTAGCCCACCGATATGAAGCACAATGGTATCACGTGCTCGGGCAGCCCGAGCAACTTCTGCACCGTTTTGACTCTCTCTTCACGTGGGTAAACGCCCAGCCACACCGCCCCCAGACCCTTGGCATGGGCAGCGATTAAAATATTCTGCGTGGCGGCGGAGCAGTCCTGAATCCAGTAGCCACTCATCATTTCTTCATTCAAATCACCGCAGACGGCAATCGCCCAGGAGGCCTCTTTCAGCATATGTGCGTAGGGGTGGAACCTGGGAATTTCATCGAGGATGCGGCGGTCGTCTATAATAACGAATTGCCACGGCTGCTCGTTGCTGGCCGATGGTGCGCTCATCGCCGCTTCCAGCAGTTCTTTGATCAGCTCCTCCGGTACCGGTTCACCGGTATATCGGCGAATGCTCCTCCGGGACAAAATGGCTTCTATAGCATCCATTGGTTGCTCCTTTAATATCAGGATAATGCCCTAATCGCGCGCGGCGTCGAGCTCTTTCTGGATGGCAGCGATTTGTTCCGGGCTGAGGTGGCGGAACCTCGCTTGCGCGGCAAAATATTCCGCGACTGGTCGCTGTCGTTTCGGGGCATAGGTGGTGTGGAATTGGCCATTCTCAAACTCCGTCAGCTTCCACATGCCGCTCTCCACCGCCATACGCCCGATTTCAATTGCCGCGTCGGGGGCAAAGCCCCAGCCAGTGGGGCACGGCGTCAGTACGTGAACGTAGGTGGGGCCGTTTACCTGACTCGCCTTTGCCACCTTTTCCATGTAGTCCAGCGGGTATGATGTACAGGCGGTAGCAGCATAGGGGATATCATGCGCCGCCACGATGCGCAGCATGTCCTTCTTGGGCCTGTTTTCAAAGCACGGGCTCGGGGTGGTGCTGGTGGTGGCTCCGTAAGGGGTCAGGCTGCTCCTCTGAACGCCCGTGTTCATATACGCTTCGTTATCGTAGCAGATGTAGATGAATTTGTTGCCGCAGTCAATGGCACCGGATAATGACTGAATGCCGATGTCCGCCGTGCCGCCATCGCCGGAGAAGCCGACGACATGGATGTCCCCTCGACCGCGTCTCTTGAAGCCGGCGCTGATGCCCGAACAGGCGGCCGCGGTTGCGGCGAAGGCCATTACCGTGAACGGCACAAAGAACGGCGCCTGCGGGTAATAGCAGGATACGGTGCTGATGCAGTTTGCAGGCACCACGAAAACGCAGTTCCTGCCCAGCACTTTCAAGGTCAGGCGCACGGCGAGCACAGCGCTACAGCCGGCACAGCCAAAAGAAGCCCGGTATAGCTCCTCTTTGGATATATCCTTCAGTTTCATAGGTCAATAAACTCCAGATGCGGTATGGCTCCTCTTTCCGCAGCAAGGGCTTTTTCCAGCATGTATTTCATCTTTTCCGGCGGCACGTCAGCGCCACCCAGCCCACCGATAAAGTTGAGTATCGCCGGTGGTTCGGGCAGGCCATAGAGGGCGGCTTTCAGGTCGGTGGCCAGCGCCCCTTCATAGCCCCAGGAGCAGTCGCGGTCCAGCACTGCCGCCGCTTTCACTCCCGATAAAACTTTTCTCAGTGGCTCGACCGGGAAGGGACGGAATGCCCTTACCTTGACCAACCCAACTGCCCTGCCCTCGTCGCGCATCTCATCGACCACCTCGCGGGCGGTCCCGGCGAATGCGCCCATCGCCAACAAAAGCGCTTCCGCGCCATCGCAGCGGTATGCCTCAATCAGGCCACTGTAATTACGGCCAAAGATGCGGGCAAATTCATCGCCCACCTCCACGATAATCTCTCCCGCCTTTTCCGTCGCTTCCTGCTGTTCCTGTCGCCAGCGCGCGTAATTTTTGCCGAAGGCACCGACGGATATAGAATATGGATTATCAACATCCAGCGTAACCACCGGGTCATACGGGGGCAGGAAAGCGTCCACCGTTTTCTGGTCGGGAATCTCCACCAGTTCCTCGGTGTGCGACTGGATGAAGGAATCGAGGCAGACCATCACCGGCAGCAGCACCCGGTGGTCCTCGGCGATACGGTACGCCTGGAGCACCATGTCCAGCGCTTCCTGGCCGGTCTCGGTGAAAATCTGAATCCAGCCCGTATCCCGCTGCTGGATGGCGTCCTGCTGGTCTCCCCAGATACTCCAGGGCAGCGCCACCGAGCGGCAGACGTTGACCAGGACCAGCGGATAGCGACCCCCGGCAGCGTAGGCCAGCATTTCATGCATGTATTCCAGTCCCTGGGAAGAGGTTGAGGTAAAGGCGCGCGCCCCGGCCATCCGCACACCCATACAGGCCGTCAGCGCCGAGTGCTCCGACTCCACCTTGAGGTAATCGGCATCCATCTCGCCCTTAGCAATGTATTCGGCAATCTTCTCCACGATGCTGGTCTGCGGGGTAATGGGATAAGCAGCGACCACATCGACGTGGGCCAGCTTGGCCGCCTGGGCTACCGCCTCATTGGCTGTTATGAATTTTTTAATTGGCATTTTCGTAGCCATTGATTATTCACTTTCCTGCTCGACCATTTCTATAGCCCTGGTCGGACATTCTTTAACGCAGATGCCACAGCCCTTGCAGTCCTCGAAGTCGAAGGTGACCCTCCGGTTTGCCTCGTCCTGGGTAATGGCCCCTTCCGGGCAGAAAACCCAGCAGAAAAGGCAGAAGGTGCATTTCCCCTTCAGAACGGGCTTGGCTGTGCTCCAGCTCCCCATTCTGGTGGGTATGGTGCCGGCCTTGGATACGGGCCCCGGGATTGATTTCTCCTTCTTCATTTTCCCCCGACCTTCTGGTAAGCTGCCTCAGCCGCCGCAATATTGCGGTCGACGATTTTCTCCGGCAGCGTGCCGGCGATGGCTTTCTTTATGGAATCCAGGCTAACGACGCCGGTGGCGCCGGCCAGTGCACCGAGCATGGCGGTATTGACAATGGCCACACCGATATACTCCCGCGCGATTGCGGTTGCATCCACGGTGGTGACGTTGAGAGAACCCGGTATTTTCTTTAACTGCGCCTTGGATTTACGTGTATTGACCAGGATGGTAGCTCCCTCACGGGCGCCATCCGTTATGTTAACCACATCGAGCAGGGTATCATCGAGCACGATGATTACCGTCGGGTGATAAATCTGGCTGCGGGTCCGAATGGTACGGTCGCTGATGCGGGTGAACGCCTGTACGGGCGCACCACGGCGTTCGGCGCCAAAACTGGGGAAGGAAACGGCATACTTGCCTTCATAAAGGGCGGCGGCACTGCCCAGCATACTGGCTCCGAGGACAGCCCCCTGCCCACCTCTCCCATGCCAGCGCACCTCTTCAAGATGCCCTCTCTGGTTCATTTCAGCCCATTATATCACAGCGTTGATTATACGCAAAAACATATGATTTTCAGAACACCTGTCATATAGGATAGCTTGCAGTCCACCATTGCCCTCGGAAGGGATTTGGTTTACACTCTTTGCGAGGTCTTAATCCAGTTTAAACAATGATAGTAAAAAGGAGAGTAAATCGGTATGAGAAGTCAAGGGTTTTTTCCGGCGTTTACCAGCGTCCTCGCCATTTCTATTGTTATCATAGGCATCATAGTGTTCACCATTTACCACACACGATTAATTGGCCCGGTAATCATTCTCCTCGGCTTTATACCCTGGATTCCTCTTAAAATTTACGGAAGATCGATTAAGTCGGTTGGCGCCGACATTGTCTTCGGTGCCATTGATACCGGAATACTGGGCATCGCGGCGCTGGTCGGCGCCAGCTTTGCCGGTGTGCTGGGGGCGATTGTGGGCGGGGCGGTCGGTGACGCCATCACCGATGGTTTTGCCGGGCTTGCTGAAGGCAAAGTTGCTGAACATTTAAGGAAGTATGGGATTGAAGAGGCCAGAACGCCACTGAGCGCCTCGATGGGGAAGATGAGCGGCTGTTTGCTGGGCGTGGGAATCGTCCTGACGCTGGTGTGGAGTATACTCGGACTGAGTATCGGTACTGTTTAGACAATCGGGCCGATTGTGTATAGGCCGGAAAAGCTGCCATAGCCCAGGACCTCCGCCTTGGTCTGCTTGCCCGAGGCTACCGCCAGCATCTCCTGATATATTTTTTCGCCGCTCGATTTCAGCCCGGAGCCTTTCCCCGCCGTCATTTCCACCAGCATATCGATATGGTCGGGAAGGCGCTGGAAGGTAACCGGGTTTCCTGTTACCTTGATTACGGGGATGAAGGGAAATCCCTGCGGCACGCCAAGACCCGTTGAGAAGAGGGCGACCTGAGCGCCCGCCGCCGCCAGCGCGGTGAGAAACTCCGGTTCTCGTCCCGGGGAATCGACCACGAACAGGCCCTTGCCCTGTACACGCTCGCCGTAATTATAGACATCCTGAATTGGCCTGGTACCGCCTTTAACTATCGCCCCGAGCGATTTCTCTTCAATGGTGGTCAGTCCACCGGCGATATTGCCGGCACTGGGATTGCCCCCGCGCATATCACCCCCGGCCGCAATGACCCGCTTTTCCATGTCATCGACAATCTTCAGTATCTTATCCGCTACTTTCTGGTTAACCGCGCGTCGTGCCAGAATGTGCTCGGCGCCCAGAAATTCCGTTGTCTCGCCGAAAATACAGGTGCCCCCATTATCAACCACAATATCACAGGTGGCACCAACCGCCGGATTGGAGGCAAGTCCTGAAGTGGTGTCCGAGCCGCCGCACTTAACCCCGATAACGAGGTGGGAATCGTCAAATTCCTGCGGCTTTATTTGCGAAGCCTCGCTGACCAGCGCCTGAGCGATGAGCAAGCCTTCATTCAAAGCCACTGTTGCCCCGGCTTTCTGAATGACCACCTTCTTCACCGACTTGCCGGTGGCGGCAATCCCCTGTTCTATCCGGTCAACCCCAACCCCCTTCGCAGCCCAGGCTCACCAGCAGAACACCGGCCAGATTCGGGTTCTGTCCTATAGAAGCGAGGGTGCGCGTGGCGATTTCAAGGTCGGGCTGCAACTGCCCGCAGCCTGCCTGGTGGAGGAAGGGAGCTGTGCCCTTGGTCTGCTGGGTTATCCAGAAAGCAACGTCATTGGCGCATCCCACGGTCGAGATAACGCCAACGTAATTGCGCACGCCCACCGAGCCATCCGGCCGGGGATAACCGAGGAAACTCATCTGGCGCCTCCTTTGTCTCCGGTACTGCCCCGGGTGCTCACCACGTTGTGAACGTGTACGTAGTCGCCCGTGTTGATTGTCGCAGAGGCCATGCCGATTACTTCACCGTACTTGATGACCGGGGCACCGGCCTCAATGTGTGTCAGGCTGAACTTGTGGCCAAAGGGTATCCGTGAGGCCAGTTTCACGGTCAGCGTCTTGTCCCCGACATCAAGCTCAACGCTGCTTCCCGCCTCAAGGTCGGCCAGGGCAGTAGCCACGTTGTCCTTTCCGTTGAGCACAATCGCTTTCTCTTTTAGCTCCATGCCAACACCTTTATTCCCGCCACTGACTGCGATAGATTGCCTAGCCAGCTTCCAGAGCGGGCGGCAGCTTGACACCCAGTCGCTCAGCGACCTGACGCAGGTTCTGCACGGTGCGCTCCGGCAGTGGAATACCATTCTGGGAACGGTCCAGGTATGTCCGGTACTCAGGCTCGCCGGGCACGAATATCTCATCAACTCCGTCCGCTTTGGGCAACGCCTTGATGCCGTCAACCAGTTCGTCGATATTCTCCTTGTATTCCTCCAGGTCGGTGAACTGGCTGATGTCAACCGCGATGAAAACGCCGTTCTGGATATGGCGCTGGTAGTGCGCAGGGCGGTCACCGATTACCTTTACTTTTTTCTCTTTCAGAGGAGGACCCGGTTCACGGCCAAACAGCGTTGGCCCCAGCATCGGGTTGCCCATTATCACGCTGGAGAGACATTCAAACATCATCGACAGGCCCGAGCCTTTGGCCCCGCCGAAGGGGAGCAGAATAGCCGCCTGTTTGGGGTCGGTGGCGGGATTGCCTTCTCTGTCAATGGCCCAGCCCTGAGGTATCGGAATACCCTTGTCAAGGGCAAGGGTGATTTTTCCCGCCGCGACCATGCTGGTGGCCATATCCAGCATCAGGGGCTGGTGCCGTTTCGCCGGTACCGTTATGGCTATGGGGCTGTTATGTATTCCAGCAGCCCTGGCACCGAACGGCGCCATATTTGGTGGGCTACATACCCAGGTTATCCCCGCCATCCCCTGCTCCGCCGCCATCAATGTATAGTAGCCCATGGCCCCCTGATGGGTCGTATTGCGTATGGCCGCCCAGCAAACTCCCACCTGCCTTGCCTTATCCATTGCCCGTTTTACGGTGAAGACGGTGACCACCGGACCGAGGGCCCGGTCAGCCTCAACAAAGATGGTTGCCGGTGTCTCTTTCAGCACCTGAATATCCGGCCTGGGGTTCATCACTTCCCTGTCTATCCATTCCATATAGGTCGGAATCAGCATTACGCCATGGGAGTCGACGCCTCTGAGGTTGGCCCAGGTCATCACCGATACCTCGGTTTCGGCATCTTCGGGCGGCATACCCAGCTTGATAAAGATTTCCCTGGCGAACGCCTTTAAAGGCTCCCAGGCAACTCGCACTTCGTTAGCCATAGTCCCTCCTTTACGGCCATTTCTGAAATAAACCACTTGATTGTAATGCGCCTGAACTCCTGCCGTCAAGCGTCAGCTGGACGACGGCTATCAATTGAAGTTAAACTAACCAGGGTATCATAGCGTGAGTTCGAACCAAGAATCATTCCTGCTATATGAGGACACCGCCGGATATGACCTCTGGCTTAAACTGCTACTCGGCGGAATTTTAGCTTTTACTCTCGTTATGGGCTTTTTTCTCCTTTCTGTGGATAAAATTGGCGCCTATATTTTCCTGGGAGTAACCGTTTTTGATGCCCTGCTGTTCTATGCAATACTGCCACAGCGTTACCAGATATGGACAGACAGGGTGAGAATCGTGCTGGGGCGACCTCTTGCCGTGAACATCCCGCTGGCAACCATACAAGAAGCGCGCTCAGCTTCCGGAAGCAAGGCCTTTGCCTACTGGGGCGTTCGCTTCGCCACGTCGTTAAGAAACGTGGTGGAGATCGTGCGACATCGTGGCTGGAACTTCGTTATCTCACCATCCAACCGCGAACTCTTTCTGGAGCGGCTGGCGGAAGCCCTCAAGACTCTGAGCAATAACTAATTATTATTTGCCGCGCAGATATCCCTTCGTTTTCTGGGCCAGTCCGGTCAACAGCTCGTTCAGTTTCAACGGCGGGATATATACGCAGAAAATTTTCAGCGTCTCGGTCTCGCTGGTATTGCAGCATTCGTGCTCCACACCTTTGGGCGCGATGATGACCGAGTCCGTTTCCAGCTTGACTACCTCGCCATTCACCAGGCATTCGCCGCGCCCGACAAAGTACATTATCTCGTCACTGTCCGGGTGGGTGTGTTTCCCGGTGCCACTTCCCGCCGGTATATGTGAGAAAAGCACGGTCGCCGTCTCATAGCCAGTCGTCTCGGGGCAGGCGATAAGCTTCAGGTATCGTTCCCTCGGAGGGTCTACCTTTACCACGGGAAATTCCCATCCACGATAGACCTGTACTGACATGTTTCCTCCTTTTTCCTTGTATTATAACGCGCAGGGTGACTATAATAAAAACAATCGTACGGATGCCATGAACAATACCATCGTTATGATTCACGGGATGTGGAGCGGCGGCTGGTACTGGGAGAATTACGGCCGATTTTTCACAGACAGGGGATATGACTGCCTTACCCCCACGTTGCGCTTTCACGACGTGGACCCCAAAGAGCCACCCCACCCCGAACTTGGCACCACCAGCCTGCTTGATTATGCTGCCGACCTGGAGGATGAAATCAGGAAACTCGACCACCAGCCCATTATCATGGGGCATTCGATGGGAGGGCTGCTGGCCCTGATTCTGGGCAGCCGGGGACTGGCCAGAGCCCTGGTTCTGCTGACACCGGCACCACCGAGAGGCATTCCGGCGCTGAAACTGTCATCAATAAGGGGATTCTGGAGTTGTCTGACCACCTGGGGCTTCTGGCGCAAACCCTGCCGGCAGACTTACGGTGAAGCCGTCTACTCAACAATGAATTTACTGCCTCCAGAGGAGCAAAAAGAAACGTACGACAAGCTGGTATTCGAGTCGGGGCGGGCGGCGTTTGAAATCGGCCTCTGGTTTCTCGACCGCAACAGAGCTTCAGAGGTTGACGCCTCCAGAATTACCTGTCCCGTCCTCGTGATTGGCAGCGCCCACGACCGCATGATGCCGGCCTCAATAGTCAGAAAAATCGCAGACAAGTATCAACGGATAGCCACCTACCGTGAGTATGCCGACCACGCACACAAGGTTATCCTGGAACCGGGCTGGCAGAATATAGCAGAAGATATCGATGACTGGCTCAACCAGGTATTACCAAAAAGCTGAACTAAAGCAGCATTAGCTCAGGAGGAAGTACATGGCGGAAAAGAACCCGGATACCGAAGGGCTCGCCGAGCGCACCCTGAAACTGGCCGAACTTATCGAGTACCAGGAAAGCTCGGTGGTCAGCCGCACCATCATTGACCGGAAAACGGGCACTTTAACCCTGTTTGCCTTTGCGGAAGGACAGGGATTGAGCGAACATACGGCGCCTTTCGATGCGCTGGTCCACCTGCTCGATGGGGAAACGATTATCATGCCGGCCAACAAGCCACACGCCCTGAAAGCGATAAAGGATTTTAAAATGCTGCTGGTAATGATTCGTTCCTGACGGGGAAACAATGGCACCGGATTCAGGGCTGCCCCTGCTCACGATTCAGAGAAGAGAGGGCACATCGGACAAATAGTCTTCCGGTTTTTTCTTGCTTTCTTTGTTTGCGTCCTTTTTCCGCAGCGATTTGGTGACAAAGACCTTCTTCGGCAGTTTGTAGTCCGCCATGCGACTCTGACAGAAATTCCTTATCTCCTGCTCGGTGGCACTAAACCCGCTCTTGAGCTCAACAATCGCACCCACAATCTCACCACGCAGCCTGTCCGGAATGCCGACCACGGCCGCTTTAGCCACCTTATAATAGCGGCACAGCACCTCTTCAATGTCACCTGGCCACACATTCTGACCCTTCAGGATAATCATGTCCTTCTTCATACCGGTGAGATAAAGATAGCCATCTTCATCAACATAACCCAGGTCGCCGGTCTGGAGCCAGCCGTTTTTTATCACCTTGGCGGTATCCAGAGGGTTATTATAGTATCCCTTCATGATGGGGCCCCGGACGACTATCTCACCGGTCTGATTGGGAGGCAGTATGTTGTGGCCATCATCTGCCGCCCTTATTTCCCATCCGGGCAAAGCCTTTCCTGATGAACCCGGTTTCCTCGGGTCGCCCGGAGGATAACGGGTAATATGAGACACCGACTCGGTAAGTCCCCAGACATCAAGGATATCGGCATTATAATAGTGTTTGAATTTCTCTATTATGTCAACTGTCAGCGTGGCGCCGCCGCTGCCCCATAGTCTAATCGAGCTGGTGTCATATCGCAGACCCTCTCGCTCGGCAACGTTTATGGCCAGTGCGTAGATATAGGGCACCCCGAGATACATGGTTCCTTTCTCACGCTCGATGGTTTCCAGAAAGCTGGTTATGGACCGGCCCGTACCCGGTACTATAACCACCGTGCTCCCTTTCTGAATGGAGCCCAGCATTGCCGAAGCCATTCCGAACATGTGGTACATGGGCAGCGCAAACATCATCATCTTGTCTCGTTCCGTCTGCTGAAATTCATCACCGGAAACAATCGCCTCGAAAACCAGACTCCGATGGTCAAGCATCACCCCCCGGGGCTGGTTCGTCGGCCCACTGGTGTAGGAAATAACCCCGATGTCGTCCGGATTTATTTCAACATCCACTTTTTCCGCCGAACTGTTCGCCAGTATTTCTGCGTAGCTGGGAAATTTAGCTTCAAATTTAGCGCCCAGGTCGATTACCTGCTTAATCGTTTCAAACCGGGAAAGGACCGGTATTACAGGCTCCAGCAGGTCGCTCTCCGCCACCAGTATTTTCGGCTGACAGTTATCCAAAACAAGCGCCAGCTCATCGACCTTATAGCGGATATCCAGCGGCACCGGGATAGCGCCAGCCTTTATGATGCCGAAGTAGACGTTCACGAATTCTGGATTATTGGCCATTAACATCGCAATGCGGTCGCCTTTCCTGATACCCATCGCCATGAACGCATTGGCTAACCCGTTGGCGGCTTCGTCCAGCTCAGCATAGGAAAAGTGGCGTTCGCCACAGATAATAGCGGTATTGCTGGCATACCTCTCAGCCGCCGCTTCCAGCATCTGTTTTAAATCTGTTACTTGTTTCATTATAATGGGCCTTATGGGGAAGGGGGGACTCGAACCCCCACGTCTTGCGACACCAGATCCTAAGTCTGGCCCGTCTGCCAATTCCGGCACTTCCCCGGATTGTGGTATAAATACAGTGTCCCTTCGGGGTAAGGACAACTGTTACGCAATACTATAGCATTTTGAACTTGCTCACTCAAGAAAAGGGTTGTATTGTTCTGCCTGTTTTTCGCCGTTAAGATGGAGTAATTTCCAGATGAAATTCGGCTTGAGACCGCCGACACTGTGGTGTAAAATAACCTATAATATAAGTGATTGGGCATTACAAGGAGGTGAAAATGAAACTGTGGCAGGGGATTTTGTTAATCATATTCCTGTTGACAATTATGCCGCTTTCTGCCTGTGAGTACCTGGGCTGGGGAAGCCAGCAGCAAGTCTCTGAAGAGCAGATAAAAGCCTACCAGGAATACAACGAGAAATTAAGAGAATACCGGGAGCAGCAGCAGGAGTACCAACGGCAGGTTATTGAAGCCTACAACGAACAACTGACCGACGCCTACCAGGAATACAGTGAGGGATTAAATCAATACTATGAAGAGCGCCAGAAGGCTATAGAAAAGGCGATTACCGAAAGCGAATAATAAATTCGGCGTCCATACAGGCGGGATAGTAGTAGACTTCCAAGAATATTGTCGTTATGTCAATTAAGCAGAACGTGCAGCAGATATTAAGTGAATTGCCAGAGGATGTGCAGCTGGTAGCCGCGGCCAAAGCCAGAACCTCAGAAGAAATCCTGGAAGCAGTTGATGCCGGCGTGCAGATCATCGGCGAGAATTACGTCCAAGACGCAGAAAGGGCTTATGCCGTCGTCGGCAACAGAGCGAAATGGCACTTCATCGGTCATCTGCAGCGAAACAAGGTGAAAAAAGCAGTTGGGATATTTGACCTGATTGAAACCGTGGATTCTTATGATATCGCCAGGGAAATTGATAAAAGATGTGCCGAAATCGGCAAGGTTATGCCCGTACTGATTGAGGTGAATATCGGAAAGGAACCGCAGAAATCAGGCGTGCTCCCGGAACGAACCGAGCAACTGCTAAAGGATATCTCAGCGCTGACCAACATCAAGGTAGTGGGGCTGATGACCATGGGACCGCTCTCCGAAAACCCGGAAGATTCCCGACCCTACTTTGTAGCCATGAAAAAACTGTTTGAGCGCATAAAAGAATTAAACATGCCCAACGTTGAGATGAAATACCTGTCAATGGGAATGACCAGCTCATACCACATCGCCCCCGGGGAAGGCGCCAACATCGTCAGGATAGGCACCAAGATATTCGGTGAAAGGAAATACCCGTGAAATAACACGGCATCTTGTATTTTATAAAAAACAGTGTTATACTCTAGTTGGAACAGCTAGTTTTGACTTTATCAAGTGGGTTTCATCCCCACTTTTTTAATTATTGGCGATAGTGAGAAGTTAAGTCAGAGATGAAAAGTGATTTTCTACTGGCCATAACTCAGCTTTCGGCGGAAAAGAATCTGCCCAAAGAGATAGTCCTGTCCGCCGTGGAAGCAGCACTGGTTTCCGCCTACCGGAGGGACAACTTTGCCTCGAACCAGAACATCACAGTCAGAATAAATCCAAACAGCGGTAGAGTTGAAGTGTGGGCGGAAAAAACGGTGGTGGAACGGCCGGCCGATACGCAGCTTGAAATATCACTGGAAGAGGCCCGCCGGTTCAAATCAGATGCCCAGTTGGACGATTTACTCATGGTGGAGTCGACCCCGCACGATGCGGGGCGCATCGCCGCCCAGACGGCAAAGCAGGTCATCCTCCAGCGACTGCATGAGGCTGAACACAGCGCCATTCTGGAGGAGTACGCCGAAAAAGAAGATGAGGTCGTTACCGGACTGATACAGCGCATTGAGCCCGGTCAGATCTACGTTGACCTGGGGAGAACCGAAGCCATACTGCCCGCCCCGGAACAGGTGCGCACCGAAAGGTACCGAGTTGGCCAGCGCCTGAAAGTCTGCATTATTCAGGTACTCAAGACAACCAGGGGACCACGGGTGGTGGTCTCACGTTCCCACCCCAACTTACTACGCCGTCTCCTGGAACTGGAAGTGCCGGAAGTCTACAACGGTTCCGTGGAGATAAAATCCATCGCACGTGAAGCCGGATATCGGAGCAAGGTAGCCGTGGCCGCACGCCAGGAAGGAATCGACCCGGTAGGCTGCTGTGTTGGCCTGCGTGGCATCAGAATACAGAACATCGTCAATGAATTGAACGGTGAAAAGATAGATGTTATCCAGTGGAGCCCGAATTTCGCTGCTTTCGTCACCAACGCACTGAGTCCGGCCCAGATTGTCGGCGTTGGCCTGAGTGAAGAGGAAAGGATCGCCACGGTAGTGGTTCCGGACAAGCAGCTCTCCCTTGCCATCGGTAAGGAAGGTCAGAATGCCAGGCTGGCGGCCAAGCTGACCGGCTGGCGAATCGACATCAAGAGCGCCTCCAGTGCAGAGGCGCAGAAAGCGGCCGCCAAACCTGCACCAGCGGTTGAGAAAAAAGAAGAAGTTGTCACCGAGGAAGAACCGATAGCGGAAATACTCGAACCGGCTCCAGTTTCTGCGGAACCAGTCGAAGAGGTGGGTGCAGAACAGGCCGAACCAGCGTTAACGGTGAAAGAGGTATTCGCCGAACCTCCGGCATTTTTTCAATCTCAGGTAACGGAGGAGAAAACGGAGATCAGGTTCGCAGAGGATATCCTGGGTCCAAAGCCAGATAAACCGGCAGACAAAGCCAAAAAGAAGAGAAAGAAAGTGGCTTCCGCCAGGGAAGGTGCCGAGGACGGCATCAGGATAAAGAGAAAACGGCGGGATACAGATATCTCAGGTGAAGATGAAGAGTACTAGTTCCCATCGCACCAGACATGCACCACAGCGGACATGCCTTGGTTGTCGGCAGGTAAAGGCAAAGCGTGAACTGATTCGAGTCGTAAACACGCCGGATGGCAATGTAGAAGTCGATTTAACCGGGAAAAAAGCGGGGCGCGGTGCCTATCTCTGCCCGACCTCAGAATGCTGGGAGGCGGGGCTTAAAGGCAATCGACTTGACCACGCGCTGCGCACCAACCTCAGCCAGAACGGCCGGGTGCAGCTTATGAAATACGCCGAAGGACACCTGAAAGGAGTCAACAGTGCCTCGGGTGAAAAAACCGGATAAAATAGCCGAAGCGGAAGCTAAAGAAGCAACCCAACCGCCGGAGACCACCAAGCAGAGTCAGATAGAGATTCCACACTCGCTGAGCGTGCGGCAACTGGCGGACCTGCTTCAGGTCAGCGCCATTGATATTATCAAACAGCTCATGCGAAATGGCATCATGGCCAACATCAATCAAATCGTTGACTATGACACTGCGTCAGAGATAGCCACCAGTTTGGGCCATGAAACGCGTCTGAAGCCGCGGGCTGCGGAAGGCGCTGCCAGCGCCATCAGTGAGATAAGAAAACGGCGTAAACTCCAGGTCGAAGAGTCAGGAAACCTGCAGTTACGTCCCCCCGTGGTGACGGTTATGGGCCATGTTGACCACGGAAAGACAAGGCTGCTCGATGCCATCCGCCAGACCAATGTCATGGATACCGAAGCCGGGGCCATTACCCAGCACATCGGCGCCTATCAGGTGACGGTAGACGAGCAGAAAATCACCTTCCTGGATACTCCCGGGCATGAAGCGTTCACCGCTATGCGAGCCCATGGTGCCCAGATAACCGATGTTATCATCCTGGTGGTAGCAGCGGATGACGGCGTAATGCCGCAAACGCAGGAAGCGATAAACCACGCCCGTGCCGCGGAGGTGCCTATTATCGTCGCCATCAACAAAATTGACAAGCCGGAAGCAAATCAAGACCGGGTGAAGCAGCAACTGGCGGAAGCAGGACTGCTGATTGAGGAATGGGGAGGAGACATCGTTTGCGTGCCCATCTCGGCGAAAGAGAAAATAGGTATTCAGGAGCTTCTGGAAAACCTGCTGGTTGTGACCGAGATGGAAGAGCTTAAAGCCAATCCATCGGGCCCGGCCTCCGGAGTGGTCGTTGAAGCTAAGATGGACCGAACCCGTGGCCCACTGGCCACCATACTGGTGAACAACGGGACTTTAAAGCCGGGCGATACCGTTGTCGTCGGTGGCACGTCGGGCAGGGTCAGGGCTATGTTGAACAACCTGGGCAAACAGGTGAAGAAAGCCGGACCGGCTACGCCGGTGGAAATCCTTGGTCTGGATAGTGTGCCGCAGGCCGGGGACATCCTGACCGCAGTGACCGGAGAAAAGCAGGCACAGGCACTGCTGGAAAAACACCACAGAGAAATAGAAGAAAGAACCTCGGTTACCGCCAGGTCAGTAAGTCTGCACAACCTGTACGATAAGATCAGCAGCGGCCAGGTCAAAGGGCTCAACGTCATCCTGAAGGCGGATGTCCAGGGCAGTATCGAGCCAATCCGAAGCTCTCTGGAACAGTTGAGCACCGATGAAGTTCAGGTGAGAATACTCCACAGCGGCACCGGCAATGTGTCGGAGAGTGACGTGATGCTGGCCACCGCCTCAAACGGGCTCATCGTTGGCTTCGGCGTCAGCACCGATGAAGGCGCCCGCCGGCTGGCAAGCACGGAAGGAGTTGATATCCGCCAGTACGACGTTATCTACAACGTCGTTGACGATGTGGAAAAGGCGCTCAAGGGCCTGCTGGAGCCCGAACTGGTTGAGGTCATTGAAGGACACGCCGAAATTCGGGCCGTTTTCTCGGCGCCAAAAGGAGCACAGGTGGCCGGTATCTACGTCTTAGACGGCAAGATCACCCGCAATTCCTCAGTGCGGGTCCGCCGCGGTGAGGAGGTTATCAGTGATACCGCCGTTAGCAGTCTGCGGCGGTTCAAGGACGATGTCCGTGAAGTAGCCACCGGCTATGAATGCGGTATCGGCCTCAAGGACTTCGGCGATTCTCAGGTTGGCGACCTGCTTGAATTTTACCGGATAGATAAAGCTGCCTAACCCAGAAAGTACAAACTCCAGGAGCCTATGTCATGTCTCATAGGGTTGAACGTGTAAACCAGCTCATCCGTCAGGAAATCAGCGAACTGCTGCAGCGCGAAATCAAAGACCCAAGACTCAGCAAGTTTATCGCCGTCACTGAGGTTACTACCTCCCCGGACCTCAGGCAGGCCAAAGTTTATATCAGCTTCATCAGCAATCAACAGCAAAAACAGGATGCGCTCGATGCTCTCGCTGGTGCTTCAAACTTTTTCCGCAAAGAAATGGCTCGAAAACTCAGGCTGCGGCGCATTCCAGAACTCAGCTTCCACTGGGATGATTCCATCGAGCGCGGTGCACATATCATGGACCTCATCGACCAGGTGAGTTCTTCAGACCACGAAAAATCCTGATTCTTTGGCTAACAGTGGATGGCATTCTGAACATAGACAAGCCCGGGGGTATCACGTCGTACCGCGTGGTAGCGCTGGTGAAACGGCTCAGCGGCGAGCGTCGCGTGGGGCATGCCGGAACCCTCGACCCGATGGCCACCGGTGTACTTCCGGTCTGCCTCGGTCAGGCGACACGCATTGTCGAGTTCCTCGCCGATGCCACCAAGTCGTACCGGGCCGAGATTGAACTCGGGGTAACCACCGATACTTATGATGCCAGCGGCAATGTTATCCAGCGGGAGAACCCCTCCGGCATCCATCTGGAGCAGGTGGAAGCGGCACTGGCTTCCTTCCGCGGCGTTATCCGCCAGACACCGCCAATGTACAGCGCCGTCAAACATCAGGGGAAGAAACTGTACGAACTGGCCCGTGCCGGAATAACCGTAGAGCGGAAAAGCCGACCCGCGACAATATACAGTCTGGACATTGTTGACTTTCAGCCACCGCTCGTCACCATCGAAGTAGAATGCGGTAAGGGCACGTATATCCGCTCACTGGCCCATGACCTCGGCCAGGTTCTGGGCTGCGGCGCCAGCCTCAAAAGCCTGGTCCGCCGGCGCTACGGCCCGTTTGACATCGAGGATGCGGTGAGCGTACCACGGCTTGAAGACGCCTTCCGCGGCGGCTACTGGGAGCATTTCGTTCATCCCATGGATTCCGTGCTCTCGACATGGCCGGCGGTGGTGGTCGATGAAGCCACGGAACAGGCGGTCAGAAACGGGGTATCAATCGCTCTGCCATTGGAACCCTCCAGCGGCAGCCGTTGCCGAGCCTATACTGCTGACGGGCATTTTCTGGGCGTGCTGCGCTTTGATTCGGAAAAAGGACAGTGGCACCCGGAGAAGGTCTTTCAAAATAGCGGCCAGTAACTGCCAGGCTTATGTTATGATGCGTCTCACCGAGTGAAATCGCTTGACAGCGCACGCCTAATAAAGGTATAGTGTCAACCGATGCTATGAAGGGGGATAAACCTAATATGGGAAAAATAAACGTGGCCATCATCGGCGTTGGTAACTGTTCTTCATCTCTTGTCCAGGGGGTGGAATACTATAAGAACGCCAAAGCAGATGAGTTTGTGCCCGGATTAATGCACGTGAACCTCGGCGGCTACCACATCAGCGATATCAATTTTGTGGCCGCTATTGATATTGATAAGAACAAGGTGGGCAAAGACCTTGCCGAAGCTATTTATGCCCCACCGAACAACACCTTTAAATTTTGCGAAGTACCACCTACGGGTGTTACCGTGCAACGCGGTATGACCCATGACGGTCTGGGCAAATACCTGTCCCAGATAATACAGAAAGCACCCGGCCCTACCGCCGATATTGTCAGTATTCTCAAGGAGACCAAGACCGATGTCGTCATCAATTACCTGCCGGTCGGCAGTGAAGAGGCGACCAAGTGGTATATCGAGCAAATCCTGACCGCGGGCTGCGGCTTGATTAACTGCATTCCCGTTTTCATCGCCCGCGAGAAGTACTGGCAGAAACGCTTCGCCGAACGAGGGCTCCCCGTAATTGGCGACGATATCAAATCGCAGGTTGGCGCCACCATTACCCATCGCGTGCTGACACGCCTGTTCCGGGACCGCGGCGTCAAGCTGGAGCGCACCTACCAGATGAACTTCGGCGGCAATACCGACTTCTATAACATGCTGGAGCGGGAAAGGCTTGAATCCAAGAAGATTTCCAAGACTAACTCGGTTACCTCGCAGCTTGATTACAAGATGAACCCTGACGATATCTACGTCGGCCCCAGCGACTACGTTCCCTGGCTGCTCGACCGCAAATACTGCTACATCAAAATGGAAGGCCGCACTTTCGGCGATGTGCCGCTGAACCTGGAACTGAAGCTGGAGGTCTGGGACAGCCCCAATTCCGCCGGCGTGGTCATCGACGCTATCAGGTGCTGCAAGCTGGCCATAGACCGCGGGATTACCGGAGAGCTGGTGGCACCATCCGCTTATTTCATGAAGTCGCCTCCGGTCCAGTACACAGATGCGGAAGCGCACCAGATGGTGGAAAAGTTCATCGTCGACATGGCTAAAGCCAAAGCAGAGAAGCCATCCAAGTAACACTTCACGAGGTTTTCGGACAGCAACTGGCGAAGCAAGGGGATTATTTGGGTCTGAAGAATGGAAGGGAGCTCGGTTAGCATCACCTCAAAAAAGGGGCCATTCAAGTCCAGGTTAGCCGAAGTTCGAAAAGTCATTGCCCGTCGTCTTTCCCACCCCATAGTGCGGCTTCTGGCCAGGACAGGAGTAACTCCAAATGCTCTGACCTGGTTTGGCCTGTTGCTTTCCCTTGGGGCAGCGGTACTTATCGCTCTCAAACAGCCATTCGCCGCCGGCTTTGTGGTCCTTTTTGCGGGGCTGTTTGACATGCTTGATGGAGCACTGGCCCGCTTCACCGATAAGACTACAAGGTTCGGGGCCATACTTGACTCAACGCTGGACCGCCTGGGTGAGGTGGCCGTTTTGCTGGGTCTCCTGATATTCTTTGTCCGGGAGCTTTCCACACCGGGTATTCTTGTTGTCGGCTTCACATTGCCCGGCGCGCTGCTGGTCAGCTATCTTCGAGCCCGGGCGGAAGCGGCTGGCCTGACTGGTGAGGTAGGTTTCTTCACCCGTACGGAGAGAGTAATCATATTATCACTTGGACTCTTGCTAAGTGGCATTGACTACGCATTGATTATATCGCTGGGTATCATCGCTTTTTTCAGCTACGTGACCGTTATCCAGAGACTTCTTCACATATGGTACCAAACAAAGGGAGACTAGTTATCATATTATTTTCAGGGAGGCTCTAATGCCAGTAATTGCCATTATTGGAGCTCAGTGGGGAGATGAAGGAAAAGGAAAGATAGTTGACCTGCTTGCCGAGCAGGCAGACATGGTGATGCGTTTTTCCGGCGGGGATAATGCCGGACACACCGTGGTCAATCAGCTAGGTAAATTCGCATTACACCTCGTCCCCTCCGGTATTTTCTCTCCCAAAGCCGTCTCTGTTATCGGAAACGGTGTGGCAGTCAACCCCCGCGTTCTGTTCGATGAGCTTGACGGGCTCAGGCAGCGCAACGTGGATACCTCACGCCTGTTCATCAGCGACCGGGCTCATCTGGTGATGCCCTACCATATCCTTCTCGACGGACTGGAGGAGGAAGCGCGGGGAGGCAAGGCCATCGGAACCACACGCAAGGGCATCGGCCCCGCCTTTGCCGACAAAGCTGCCCGGCTGGGCATCAGGACCTGCGACCTGCTGGACAGGGATGTTTTCCGCGAGCGACTTCACGCCGTACTTGCCCACAAGAACACCCTGTTGACCAAGGTTTACAATGTCGCGCCGCTGTCAGAGGACGAGGTCTACAGTGAATACTGCCGTTACGGTGAGATACTGGCTCCCCATATCTGCGATACTACTGAACTGCTAGAAAAGGCGATAAACGACGGGAAACAGGTGATGCTGGAAGGGGCCCAGGGGACATTGCTTGACCCCGATTTCGGCACCTACCCCTATGCCACCTCCTCTTCGCCGCTGGCCGGGGGAGGCTGTCTGGGTGCCGGCCTGGGGCCGACCAGGATAGACGAGATTCTGGGCGTTTTCAAGGCATACTGTACCCGCGTTGGCGGCGGCCCCATGCCCACCGAGCTGGAAGATGAAATCGGCGCTTCAATCAGGGAACAGGGCCACGAATACGGCACCACCACCGGCCGACCGCGACGCTGCGGCTGGTTTGATGCCGTTGCTGCCAAATTCAGTACCCGCGTGAATAGTTATACCCAGGCAGTTATCACCCGCCTAGATGTGCTCGATGCGCTGCCTGCCATAAAAATATGCACCGGCTACGAGCTAAACGGCGAAAAAATCGATTACTTTCCGGCAGGTGCGGCCACGCTGGAAAAGTGCCGGCCCGTATATGAGGAACTGCCTGGCTGGCAGACTCCAATCAGTGATATCCGCGATTTTGAACAGCTTCCGGTCCAGGCCCGCCAGTACCTGTCGAGGCTTGAGGAACTCATTGCCTGCCCGACAAGCATCATATCGGTTGGTATGAGGCGGGAACAGACCATCTTCAAGAGGCCTGTTTGGTAGCTGATTTATGATAATCCTCTTTGCAGGAGATACTCGGCCAGACTGGAAGC
>Ga0180009_10002483_pt1 | contig 21698 bp, 23 predicted proteins | sample OS_PC_MetaG_FD_123537 | JGI IMG/M metagenome (GOLD analysis project Ga0180009, IMG submission 123537) | Groundwater microbial communities from the Aspo Hard Rock Laboratory (HRL) deep subsurface site, Sweden - OS_PC_MetaG | ecosystem: Environmental > Aquatic > Deep subsurface > Groundwater...
CAACCACAGTTTCAAGATACTTGTTCATTTCATCTTGGCTTATTATTACAACAGGACGAATCTTTTTAATTTCGCTCCCCATGGTTGGATTAAGGTCTGCGAAAAAGATTTCATATCTTTTAGGTGTCAATATCGCCATCCTCCAATCCATCAAGGAGCGTCACATTAAAATCGCCCCAGTTTTCATTTTCGCTGGCCATCGCTTTGTAGGTATTGGCCCATGATAATTTGGTTTCATCCTTTTGGCGAAGCAATAATCCTCTCTCGGTCTCTTCGAGTAAAAGATTGGATTTAAAACCATATTTTTGAATAATTGATTTAGGGATTCGAATTCCTTTGGAATTCCCAATTGATACCAACTTAATATCATGAGTTCTTGTTTGATTTTCCATTGTTGACCTCACTTAAATCAAGCGTTTTTTAATTTTGCTGTAATAACTGTAATTACATTTTAAAAATATGTCAAGAGTTATTTCTGAAGTCACTGCCCTTAAGGACCGCACAACCAGTCAATGCACCAGATAGCCAACGCTGGCGCGTTGTCTACCGGTGATTTCGCCGTTCTGCATCAAGAAAAATGAATATTAAATGATTCGATATGGTTTCTCTATCAACTCACGGACATCATCTGCCTTGTATTCCGGCACTTTCCGTCCTGAAAAGGGGTGATCGGCGATTTGCTCAGATCGGAGGGTAATTTTATCTACCATCCTTTTGGCATAGGTAAGTGATGTTGATTTTGTTTTATGGCAAGACCATGGCGAATAAAATTTGAAGGTGCTCTATATCATGTCCTTGCCCGGGGAAATGAGCAAAGAAATACTTTCTGGGATTACGATTAATCATTCTCCATTTTTCCTTTAACAAGCTCGTAAATATCTTTTCGGCAGCCAACATAATGAATTTCTAATACTTTATCCCTTTCTTTCACTTTGTATATTATTCTAAAACGCCTTGCTCGCAAAGAAAAATATTCAGAAAGTTCCTTCTCTAACCGTTTGCCAACATAGGGGTTTTCAGCCAGTTCCTTAAGACGTTTGCGAATAACCGCTCTAAGTTCAGGATGAAGATGCCCTATCTGGTTCCGGGACGTGTCAGAGTAAAGTATCCGGTATTGCATTAATCCTTCCAAACATCGTCATCGGGATAAACGCGACCGGCCTCAAAATCAGCCGCAGATCTGCCAAGTGCCGCCATCACATCTCTGTCGGCCAATATTTCAATCGTTTCCACCATGGCATCGTAACGATAGGGAGTCATGATGACGCCTACTGGCTCACCGTTTCTGGTAACCGTAATAGTGGAATCTTCATCTGCCATATCTTTTAAAATTTCAAGGAGTTCTCTTTTAACACGGGTTACCGGCATTATTTTATCAATCTCGGCCATTCTAACCTCCAATCGAATTTATTATGACCATAATAATGACCCTTCAGGGCGATGTCAAGCAACTTTAATGTTTATAGCTTTTTAGAAGATACTCTTGTTTGGAAATCTTGAACTATAGGACTTGATTTGCATGGCGCAAAGCAGGTATCGTTACATACGAAAACTATTATGAAGGATCATACAGGCAGGCTTGGTTTACCGGAACAACTGACCCAATCATTTGAACTTAGAATCCATCACTAAAAGTGATTTCATCGAAGTATTTTTCGTCTTCAAAGAAAATGTTGCTGCCAATTTGATCCAGCGATTTTATACCTGCACAATTATAGATGTGAAGGCCGTCGCAAAATGGGCAAATATCCGCCCTGTCCGGGAATAAGGGCGGGCTCGATCAGGGTGACAGGCAGTTTCCGGGTTGTTGTCGGACCTTGCCCTTACCGCAACTCCAATTCATAACCAACCTCAATTAATTTGCGTGAGATCTCATCAACATGGGCGGGACTGCGCGTTTCTATTTCCAGGTCAACACGCGTGACATAAATGGGTAAATTCCTCTCACTGCGATCATGATAGATATGGAGAACATTGGCCTTGAGTTCGGATATCACCGCCAAAAGTTGTGCCAGCGATCCGGGCCTGTCGTCCAAAGTCACCTTAAAGCGCATGATGCGTCCATGCTTTGACAGTCCCTGGCCCAGAATTCTTCCCAAAAGGGGGCTGTCAACGTTACCACCGCTGATCATAAGGACGGTTTTGCCTTTTCGAGGAACTGCCACCGACCCGTTCAAAAGTGCTGCCAGCGTGACCGCACCGGCACCTTCGGCCAGAATCTTTTTTCTTTCCAGCAGCAACAGGATCGCAGCGGCAATATCTTCTTCCTGCACCAAAACCAAATCATCTACATTCTTTTGAATGATTTCGAAATTAAGCTCGCCGAGTTGTCTGACACTGATGCCGTCGGCTATGGATTGTCGGGCGTCAACTCTGACAAGTTTTCCCTGACGACGCGCTTCATGGGCCGATGGGCAGGCCGAAGATTGGACTCCGACCACACGAACTTCCGGCCTGACGGCTTTCACCACCGAAGCGATACCGGAAATAAGCCCGCCGCCGCCAACGGGCACTAAAATCATGTCAGTATTTCTCAGATCTTCCAGGATTTCCAGGGCAACCGTCCCCTGTCCGGTAATAATATCCGGATCATTAAAGGGATGAATGAACATTTTGCCGGCCTGAATCATATCTTCAGCTTTTTTAAGGCTTTCCCCCAGACTCTGGCCGGCAATGACCACCTCGCCGCCATAGGCACGGGTTGCTTCCTGCTTGGTTATGGATGCCCATTCCGGCATAACGATCGTCGCCGGAAGTTGCGCCTGACTGGCTGCCAGCGCCACTCCCTGAGCGTGATTTCCCGCCGAGGCCGCCACGACTCCGCCGGGGCCGATGTTCGCGCGGTTGACCATGATAGTGTAAGTCGCCCCCCGTATTTTGAACGAACCGGTCTTCTGAAGGTTCTCCAGTTTCAGATATATTTCTCCCCCGAACATACGGCTTAAGGAGGACGAATGAACCAGCGGCGTTCGAATGACCCTTCCCTTGATCATTTTGGCCGCATTCTTAAATTTTTCAATCGCAATCATAGGATCATCCTTTTTCCTTTTATTAATGCAGCAGTTAGGGAGTTTTTTATCAAACCCGCTTCATTAGCGGAATCTTTTAGCTTTGATGTTATTTCATTTGATTGTATATTCAATTCGTCTTAAAATTAAAATCAATATTTTAAAGTTTTTGATCTGAAATTAATAAAATATTGAAACTTTTTGGGGGAGCTGTCTGAATGTACCATCATTGCAAGACATCGGCATTTTTGGGAATATTGTTGGCAGCAGCACTGCTTTTTCCTTTAAAATTGACGGCCGAGTTTTATAAGTACGTCGACGAAAATGGTCATCTTCATTTTGTTGATGATCAAAGCAAGATCCCTCTGGAATACATAGATAAGGCTGACGTTTATAAAGAAAAATATGATCATCTTTCTGAAGAGGAAAGATCCCTGAGGCTGGAAAATGACACAAAAAAGGCTGCGGAAATCCAAAGGCAGCGGGAAGCGCAAGAAGCACTGTTAAAAAAAATGGAACTGATAAAAAAGCGGAAGCAGGAGGAGATTGCAAAAGAAAACTATTTAAAAAGTTTGCAAACCGACGTTACTATCGATGGGAATCGGGTCCTTGTGCCGGTAAAACTGGGATACAGAGGAAGAGAAGTGGAAGCATTACTCCTGCTGGATACAGGAGCTACCATTACAACGCTGCATGACGATATCGTAGAACAACTATTTATCACCCAGTCAAAAAAGGCCGCAGCCAAAGTAGTATCTGGGAAAGTAGTTGATTTCAGAGTGGCGACATTAAACTATATTAAAGTCGGGAGCCTGAAGTTGGAAAATGCGCTTGTCGGCATCATCAAACACACAGGTCCTTCCGTCGGTCATAACGGATTGCTGGGTATGAATTTTTTACGCCACTTTGATTACAGCATCGATTTCGAAAAACAGATCATCAACTGGAAACCCTGAATCCTGTGCTTTGATTCGCCCCTTGAAAGGGCTACTTTACAGAAACCCTGTTTAAACCGATTAAAGGAAAAAGCGTTAATGCCGGTAAATTTCCAAAACAAGGAAAACGTTGTCGTAGGGATCATTGCAGACACGCACGGCCTGCTTCTGCCGGCAGCGATAAAAGCCCTTGAAGGCGTTGACCTGATCATTCATGCAGGCGACATCGGCAATACCAAGATCATAGACGAGCTGCAAACCCTCGCACCGGTTGTGGCTGTCCGGGGCAACATAGATACGACTGAAGGACTAAAAGAACTTCCCGAAACAGAGGCGGTCGAAATCGGCAACGTTTTTTTATATGTAATTCATGACATTCACAGAATCGATATTGCGCCCTCGGAAGCCGGCTTTAACGCCGTAATCTCTGGCCACCTGCATTACCCCTCCATCGTTCAGCACAGCGAGGTGCTCTTTTTGAATCCCGGCAGTGCCGCGCAACCCCGCCGTGAATATCCGGCTTCTCTGGCCTTACTCCATATACAGGGAAATTCCATCAAGGCCCAGATCGTCGACATCGATGACTGAAGGAGGTACTATGAAAAGTATTTTAAGAGTTTATTCAACCGTCTGCCTGCTGACGCTCGTATTGGGCGGCTGCCATTATCGAACTGCCGACATAGCCATCCAAGTAAATACGTTAAAATTGACCAAAGGTAACCGGATTTTAATCTTTGAAGCGGAACCGGCCATCCTGTCATTGCAGACCGCACCGTTGAGACAAAACTTAAAGCTGCCTGATATCGACATTATCGGGCCGCCGCCGGTGGAGCAAAAATTTTTATCCGTCGAAAAGCTGGTTCAATATTTAAGCGGCAAGGTTTCGGTTGATATGATCCTGGCAGTAGAACCCGTGACCACCGCCCAGAAGGAGTATAACCCTTACTCCGTCATTATTGGATTTGATAACCAGCACTATCAGATGTTGGACAAAGACGGCAAACCGATATATGGGACCAGGAGCATACCGGTATATGAGACCCGCTACAAAAACAGGTGCATCCGAACCTCTTACCAGGTGTCTCAGTACGACGGAGCCGGCAATTTCAGGGGGCAGGCCCATATTGACAGCACACCCTTTCAGCAATGCCCGCCGACCAGCGACGAGGACGTTTTTTACGACGACTTCGAATACCTGATGGTCTGGCTGAAAACCAATATCCAGGCAAAGTGAAACCCCGCTAGAGTGAAGCCTCCTCGGACTAAAGGGCGGGGGTTCTGACGTGCGTCAGTGCTTCGCGGCGGGGAGCATTCCGGTCAACTATGCCAGGCGTTGGCCGACAAATGGTTGACAAAACTCCATCGATAATAATAAGGCAGGATTATCGATGTTACCGCCAATCTGGTAATGAACGCATCGAAACTGAGTTTACATTACAACCTTCCAATGGCTGACAGTATTATCTTGGCGACAGCTAAAGCGTATGATTGCACCATCTGGACACAGGACGCTGACTTTAAAAACATCCCAGGTGTAAAGTTCTTTTCTAAAAAATAGGGGTTTGGCCGACATTGGCATGGAGGTGGATTGGGCAAAGCCGGCGCTTTTACCCAACCACTCATTCCTGTGGTTAGTGTTTTATAAAGGGCAATTCGAATTATTTCAAAGGAGCAAACCGATGCGGATCGATACCGATCTAAAACTTCTGATTTACCGTCGAACCAAAATTGTGGCAACCCTCGGCCCGAGCTCAAACGATACCGCTACCATCGAACACCTCATTGCAGCCGGTGTCGACGTTTTCAGGCTCAACATGTCACACGGTACTCATGACGGCCATCGCAATACCTATCAGCGTATTCGGGCAGCAGCAGACAAACTGGAAAAACTCATTGGGGTGCTGGCAGATTTATGCGGCCCGAAAATTCGCGTCGGTAAGTTTCAACAAGGCCGGATTGAACTGACAGTGGGCGATTCCGTCACTGTAACTACCCGGGACGTCGTTGGCCGCCCGGGTCTTATCCCTTCGCAGTACAGAGCCCTGGCCGCTGATGTTGAGATCGGAAATCGCATCCTCTTGGATGACGGCAACCTCGAACTAGTTGTCAAATCGGTCGACGGATCCGAAATCACCTGTCAGGTGGTCAGCGGCGGAATACTCAGCGACCACAAGGGAATGAACCTGCCGGGCGTTAAGATCTCGTCCCCGGCACTGACGGAAACGGATCGCGTTGACGCCCATTTCGCATTGCAATTGGGTGTGGATTTTCTTGCGCTCTCGTTCGTGCGCCGAGCTTCAGACATCGAGGATCTTCGTGCCCTTGTGTCGAAAACCACCTCCCACGTGGCCATTGTTGCCAAAATTGAGAAGCCGGAAGCACTCGACAATATCGATGAAATTCTGGACGCCGCCGATGCCATCATGGTGGCCCGCGGCGATCTGGGCGTAGAACTACCGCCCCAGGCTGTACCCAATGCCCAGGTTCAGCTCATCGACCTGGCCAGAGTTTATAGAAAACCGGTGATCGTGGCCACCCAAATGCTGGAATCCATGATCGACCATCCCCGACCCACCAGGGCTGAAGTTTCAGACGTGGCCAATGCGGTCCGCAGCGGTGCTGACGCGGTAATGCTCTCGGCCGAAACAGCCTCGGGCAAACATCCGGTTGAAGCGGTCAAAATGATGAACGATATTGCCCGGCAGACTGAAGCGTACCTTTGGAGCCGGGGGGCCTTCGGGTCCCTGACCCGTCGTCATGAAACCGCCAGACCGTTTGCGGTTGAAGATGCCCTTTCGGAATCGATGGCGCAATTGTCGCGTGACCTTCTCGTCCGGGCCATTATGGTAATCTCCAGGCAGGACCATTCTCTGGCCGTGATGAGTTCGTCCAGACCGGCCGCACCGATTATCGGAATTTGTCTCGATCAGAGATCAAGCCGCATTGCAAACCTCCTCTGGGGAGTTATTCCGACAACCGCGACTCCATCCGAAGTCGATCATCCCAATTCGCTCGCAAAACGCATTGTTGTGGAACTCGGCCTCGCTGTCAAAGGTCATACCATTCTCGTTGTACGGGGATTCAGCAGCGATCCGCAACAGAACGCACCCAGTGTGACCGTTGTTACGGTTTGACCGGCCTGCTCCCCGCCGCGAAGCACTGACGCACGAAGGAAAAAATCTCCGCCGCCGGTTTTGAAGCCGCCGCGATTTCGGCTGCAATCGCCATGGAAGAGCGGGCCGTAAAGCTTTATTCCGAAAGTGCGGAAACAACCGCCGATCCCGAAGCCAAAGCCCTGTATGAATGGCTTGCACGTTGGGAACGCGAACATCTAAATTTTCTTCTGGATTTAGATAAAGCCATAAAAGAAAAGATCTGGTTCGATAATAAGTTCTGGCCCTTTTAACCGGATCTATTATTATCTTTTTCGGGATTTTTGCTCGGCTTCAACAATCGCTCAACTCAGATTGAGGCAAGGTAACCGAGTCTTTTAACCCTTGCATGAAGATTTTTGGCCCGCTCACGAACAGCGATGGAAACAATTTCTGAAAAATTTTTCCGCGGATCCTGATTCGGATTTACCAGTCCATTGATTTCTTCGTGAAAAGGGTTGCTCTTTTCACTCCCGTGCCTGGCCTCCTCTACATTTATGACATAAGGAGCATTATAGATGATTCAGAAAAAAGATTGGAAAAAACCATTTGCGATTATTCTTTTTATAACGCTGCTTGGCGGATATTATGATCAGTTGAGCTTTGAAACCAGGACAATGGTATTGCCCATAGTGATTATTATCGCCGTGGCTTTCGTTATCTCACGTTTGAAGCAGCTGGAATATGAAACGCGTTCAGCGCAAGTTTTTGCGCATAAAATAACAACCCAGGCGTTCAGCGTTTTGGATAGAGACGGCAAAGAACGAGTTGCCATTTCAGCAGACACTGAAAAAACTGCATTGACCTTTTATGATAAAAACCATACGCCTTGTGCCACGCTGGAACTGGCAGACAATCAACCGGCGCTAAAACTGGCTGGAAATAAAGGAATTGTATTGATTGCATTTGATAATGAGGGCCGGCCGAATTTATCGTTGAAAGGCGCTGCCGATGAGACCATCTGGTCGGCACCTTAACCCGAATGTTTCACCGTCATTGATCGCAAACAAAATGGGAAAATATTCAAAATAGGTTAAACTGGAATATTAGCCCGGAAATTTACTTTTCAGGGGAATAAGGGGGAACAATCATGGATATGGAAATTTTCCAGCAAATGGAAGCACCGCAACTCAGAAAATACATTGAATTCCTTCTCTGGCATTACAGGGTTGTAGATGCTTTCTGGTTTATCTATGTAACCGAGCGCTTTGACCAACCAACGGCGGAACGAATCAATGAACAGGTTTGGGAACGTGTTTCCGCCATGGCGGCAAAAGATATTGTCTCCCGGTTTCAGATTCGGGACAAAGGCCTTAAGGGCTTTGTAAAAGCCCAGAGGTTGTTCCCCTGGTGTATTCTGGTCGGATATCAGATTCAAGAATCAGATCGCGAAGTGATTATCTCGGTACCGCGATGTCCTACCCAGGAAGCCAGGCTCAAGCGCGGTTTGGGTGAATATGACTGCAAGGAAATGCACCGGGGGGAGTTTGTTAGCTTTGCCCAGGTAGTTGATGAACGCATCAGAATCGAATGCCTCTTCGCGCCCCCGGATCCCCATCCTGAGGACCTGTTCTGCAAATGGCGCTTTTATCTTGAATAGCAGTCTCATTGAGTCAAATCGAACTTAGTTCGCTTCGCTCACAATTGGAATAATGGAACACTGGAATATTGGGTCTTTTTTGCATCGCGTTGAAAGAACTTAATTCGCTTCGCTCATCCCGCTATAGAGCGGGAGAATGATGGAATATTGGAATGATGGAACAATGGGTTTGGGATAATGGGGGTAATGGCGTTATGATAAAAAGCATCCAATCAAGAAATTTTAAATGGATAACATCCTTTTATAACAACACTCCACTATTCCAGTATTCCATCATTCCATCGTTCCATGGAAGTGGCATAACCAGGAACTATTAAAAGATCTATAATTTCAACCAATTGTAGAAATTCCGAGACGTTTAGTTATCGATGAAAAGATTTCATGAAATATTCGGGCTAGGGTACTTCACATGTATCAATGCGACTATCCGGAATTCTAGCGCGAACCTCTTCAATAAGCAGGGGGATGATTTCGCGGTAATCTGCTACAACGGCAACGTCCGACACCTTAAAGATGGCGGCATTGGGATCTTTATTGACGGCCATAATACAGCCGGATTGATCCATTCCGACCACGTGATGGGACATTCCGGAGATACCGACACCGATATACAGGCGGGGTCTTACGGTTTTGCCGCTCTGTCCGATCATCTGACTTTCCGGCACCCAGCCTTCATCCACCGGCGGCCTGGTGGCGCCGACAGCGCCACAAAGAAGCCTTGCCAGTTCTTCCAGAAGTGTCCAGCCTTCGCCGCCTCCAAGGCCCCAACCGCCGGCCACAACCACATCGGCCTTTTCCAGCGGCATCCCCTTGGGTTCCTCGATGTGAACCTCCAGAACTTTAGGGCCGGTGACGTCCAGATCATCCGGAACCGCCAAACCTATCCGTTGTCCGGACCTTTGGACGGGTTTTATTTTTTTCATAACCCCCGGCATTACCGTTGCCATCTGGGGCCGGTGATCGGGGCATTTGATGGTAGCAACCACACCGCCGCCCCAGCCGGGAACCATCTGGAGGAGTTTTCCGTCTGAATCCAGGCGCAAATCAATACAGTGCGCCGAAAGGCCGGTATTGAGTCGTGCCGCCAGTCGGGGCGCAAGCTCCATCCCCATGCTGGTGGCGCCAAACAGCAGGATGTCCGGATCATAGGTTTTGCAGGTTTCTGCCAGTATTGACGTATAGGGCATCAAACGATAAGGATCCAGTATCGGACTGTCGGCCTGCAGAACTGTGTCGGCACCGTAGGTGATAAGGTCGTCGGCCAGTGCGGCGACGTCCCTGCCCAACAACAGAGCGGTGACCGTGCCGCTGGAAATGTCAGCGAGTTCACGGGCTTTCCCTAAGAGTTCAAATCCCACCTCGAGCAGCACACCACCCCGCTGCTCTATAAATACTGCGATGTGTTGTGCTTTCATTCTTCTAACGCTATGGTTTCCTTTCAGATGATTCCCAGTTGATGGATTTTTTCGGCCAACTCACGGGCGATCTTTTCGGGTTTTCCGGATAACCGCGTGCCTTGTCGCTCCCTTTTTTGCAGCAAAAGATCCGCCATTTGGGTTGGAGAACCGCTTAAACCCACAAGGGTCTCATCCACCTTCAGAATCTCGTTGGTCCAGACGGAAATATCCCTTTTCTCGGCCGCAAGTATCTGAAGAAAAGAAATATAACGCGGCTTATTGGATTCCTTGGTCACCGACAGCAGCACCGGGGGGCTCGTCTCCAGCTTGGCGTATCCCTGCTCGATCTTTTGGGTAACTATCAGGCGGTCTTTTCCGGCAATCCGGATGCCGCTGACATGCATGATATTGGGAATATCAAGAAACTCGGCGACCTGGGAAGGAACCTGCGCAGTGGAACCGTCTAGGGTGAAGTTCCCGCAGAAAATCAGGTCAAAGACGCCGATCTTCCGGATGGCACCGGCCAGTATCCGGGCCGTGGCCAGTGTATCCGATCCGGCGAACACCCGGTCCGACACCAGAACCGCCCTGTCGGCCCCCATTGCCAGGGCCTCACGCAGAACCGGCCGCGATGCCGGGGGCGCCATGGACAAAATGACAACTTCAGTTCCATAAGCGTCTTTAAATTCAAGGGCAGCCTCAATCGCATGCTTATCCAGCGGATTGATGACGCTTGGAATCCCTTCCCGGATCAGTGTTTTGGTTTCCGGATCCATGCGGAGCCGATCCCATGCTTTGGGATCCGGCACCGGTTTCATGCAGACAATGATGCGCTTCAAGGCCCTATCCGCTTAGCTTTTCTTTTTAAAAGGCGCCAAAGCGGCACGTCCCACCACGATCTTGCCGATTTCTCCGGTTCCGCCGGCGGAAATCGTCACCATGGCATCTCTTAAAAAACGCTGCACCTTATATTCCTGAAGAATTCCGTAAGCACCGTGAATTTCAATGGCTTTCTTGGCACAACGCACCGCAGCGTCGCAGGTGTAATATTTGGCCATGGCATTTTCGGTGTCGCTTCTCATGTTCTGGTCCTTCATCCAACTCGCCCGGTAGCACAGCAGCCTGCAAATATCGAGTTCCGTGTAAATTTCGGCCATATAAAAACCGATGGCCTGAAGGGTGCTGATCGGCTTTCCATAGAGGACCCGTTCACTGGCGAATTTACCGGCTTCTTCAAGGCAAGCGCTGATAAGGCCTAGGGCAGTCGCCGCCATACCGGTTCGTCCGGACTCGCTGACGGTTTTAAGGGTTACAGCAAGCCCGCCGCCTTCCTGTCCCAGAATATTCTCCTTGGGAATTTCGCAGTTGTCGAATACCAGTTCCCCGGTGTTGGATCCCCTCAGACCGAGTTTCTGCTCAACCCGGCCGGTTTTGGCTCCGGGAAAATCCTTTTCGACGATAAACGCCGTGAGCCCCTTGGCGCCTTCGGCCGTCTTAGCGATCACCACCCAAAAATCGGAGAGGTGCGAATTGGTGATAAAACATTTTCGACCGTTTAAAATCCACTTGTCGCCTTTCCGTTCAGCGGTGGCTTGCATTCCAACCACATCGGAGCCCCCGGAAGGTTCGGTAACGGCCACAACTCCCATGGTTTCGCCCTTGGCAAGGGGGGGAATATATTTTTGCTTCTGTCCATCGGTGCCAAAATCGTTCAGGGCGGCGATCGCCATGTGATGGACCTGAATTCCCATGGAAATCGCCGCGCAGACGCGACTCAACTCTTCCAGGACAATGGTTCGCGCCAGATAACCCAGGCCGACTCCGTTGTATTCCGGCGGTGCAATAATGCCCGTAATACCGAGCTTGGCCATGGGCCCCAAAAGATCCTCCGGAAACTCCCCGGTCGCTTCCATGGCTTCAACTCTGGGCGTAATTTCACTTTCCGCAAATTCTCTGACCGATTTTCCAAGCAGTTCTTCTCTTTCCGACAGTACAAAATCCATAATCTTTACCTCCTTTCGGCGTAAGGCTAAACGGTCTTGCTTGCAATGGTTCTAAAAATTACCTTGGGCTTTCTTTTACCTGCTGATCATTGTTAAATAGTCGCTAAGCGCCCTGATGTTGCGGTCCAGGGTTGCCATCGACTTGTCGGAAATATACATGACACTGGTTCCCAGGATACCTGAAAATACCATCTCGGCAACCTGAGCCGTATCGATGCCTTCCCGTAGGGTACCGGCCTTTTTTTCCTGGTCCAGAAGCCGCTTCAACATGCGCTTGAACCTGATAAAACCATCGTTCATCTCACGGGCCAGATGCGGTCGCTGATCGTTCAATTCCACCGCCAAAGTGACGAAAATACAGCCTCCGGGAAAATTTTCAGAGTCCGCCAGATATTTATCGCGATAGTTTTCCAGAAGTTTTTTGATTTTTTCGATGGGGCGCTCCATCTGCTCTAAACCGTCAAGATTTCTTTGCCGCCATATCTTGCGTGCTTCACTCATAGCGGCGAAAAAGAGTTCTTCTTTACTCTTAAAATGGTTATAAAGCCCGCCTTTTGACGTGCCCACGGCTTCCAGAATGTCGGTGATCGATGTACTTAGAAAGCCTTTAAATGAAAACTGCCTCAGGGCCTCATGAATGATTTTTTCTTTGAGTGTCATGGTATTAAAATCCATCGGGCTCACAAAATAAGACAGACCGGTCGGTCTTTATTTGAGCAATTCAATACTGAACCGGTATTGAATTGTCAACGGATTTTTAAATTAGTTTAGATTAAGTTGAACAAAGATATTTTTTCTTGACTGTTTCAAAGGCTTGGCAATAGATTGAAACTCCCTGTTCCAACATGACGAATTTCGACTATAAGTAAGGAGTAACGACAGGTGATTGAAATCTCGATTCCCGGATACAAGCTGCTGCAGCTCAAACACCTTGTATTGGATTACAACGGAACGATAGCCTTTGACGGCCATCTCCTTGACGGCCTGAAAGATATATTGAAACTTCTTTCTGATCGCCTGCAAATCCATGTATTGACAGCCGACACATTTGGAAATGTAAAATCTGAACTTGAGGGATTGCCTGCTACTCTGTCGATTCTGTCAGCGGGCAATCAAGATTTTGGCAAACTTCACTATGTCCGGGAGCTTGGCTCCGACACGGCTGTATGTATCGGTAACGGCCGCAACGATCGACTCATGCTCAAAGATGCCGGCCTCGGGATTGCACTGATCCAGGATGAAGGTGCCTGTGCAGAGACCCTGTTGTCGGCCGATGTTGTCTGCCTCAACATTCTGTCGGCACTTCAGCTGCTGATGCACCCCAAGCGGCTGGTGGCAACTTTAAGGTCCTAACTCGAATATTTCATGAAATTTTTCACTTTTTACGAAACCGTCAACTGTAGCAAATATGCCCGAATTGCCTGAAGTCCAAACCGTAGTGAACGACCTTATGTCTTCCGGTCTTATCGGCGCCACTATCACCGACGCTCAAGTCTTCTGGCCGCGTACGGTTTCAAAACTTTCACCGGCTGTTTTCTGTCAGCGGATCAAACAACAAAGACTGAAAGGCGTTCGGCGCCGTGGCAAATATATCCTTTTTGACCTGTCCGGCCCATATCATCTACTGATTCATCTTCGAATGACCGGTCGTCTAAATTTGGTCGAGTCCTCCGAGCCAGGGTCAAAACACGAACACGTGATTCTGAACTTTGAAAATCAAAGGCAGCTGCGTTTTCACGACACCAGAAAATTCGGACGTTTTTATCTGGTACAAGATCCTGAAACGATAGTGGGCCACCTGGGTCCCGAACCGCTTGCGCCAAGCTTTACCGCCACGGTATTGGCGGACCGCCTGAGTTTACGGCAGCGTATGTTAAAGCCTCTGCTGCTGGACCAGTCTTTTATCGCCGGACTCGGCAACATCTATGTGGATGAGGCCCTCTGGGAGGCCAAACTCCATCCCTGCCGGACGGCATCATCACTTTCCAAAGTTGAAATAAGGTCCTTGCACCGGGCGGTCCTAAAAGTGCTGAAACAGGCTTTGAAAAATCTTGGAACCACGCTGGGTGCCGGAAAATCCAATTATTATTCCATTGCCAAAAACAAGGGACGCAATCGGGATCGGTTAATGGTTTTCCGCCGTACGGATTTGCCCTGCTTCCGTTGCAGCACGGTTATCGAGCGTATTGTCGTCAGTCAGCGCAGCACCCACATTTGCCCTGGGTGTCAACAACTTGAAAAAGGAGAAAACAATGAAAATCGTCAGCATACTCGGAAGTCCAAGAACCAAAGGCAACAGCGCAGCCGTCGCCCAAAAGTTTTGTAACACCGCCGAAGCGCTGGGCGCCAAAATCAACCCCTTCTCCCTGAACAAGCTGAAATACCGGGGCTGTCAGGCCTGCATGACCTGCAAGACAAAGCTGGACAGGTGCGTTATCGAAGACGATTTGACCGAGGTGCTGGATGCTGTTCGTGAAGCAGATATTCTCGTCATGGCGTCACCGGTTTATTACGGCGAGGTCACCAGCCAGCTCAAAGCCTTCATTGACCGGACGTTTTCCTATCTTGTCCCGGATTTTTTCTCCAGTCCCAACCCGAGCCGTTTGACACCCGGCAAAAAATTGATCTTTATCCAGTGCCAGGGAGATCCGGACGAAAACCATTACAACGACATTTATCCCCGGTATGAAAACTTCTTTAGATGGTATGGATTTAAAGATAATCACTTGATTCGGGCCTGCGGCGTATTTGATAAGGGCGACATTGAAGCCTTTGAGGATGTCCTGCAACAGGCCGAAGATACGGCTAAAAAACTTTTTACCTGAATCGGAACCTCCCGAACTTTTAAAAGAACAGTTATAGACAAATTCGCCAAACGACAGGCGTGCAATTTTTATTTTAATAATTATCTTTGACTTGATGCGCACAAGTAAACTGTAATGACGTAAACATTTGGAGGCGTTTTATGCAATATCCAAACCTGAATGCTGCGGCCGTCGAGAAATTTCAACGCTTTCAGAATGAAATTCTGGGCCGCTATCAGACCAACATTCATTCCATGGCAATCACCGGCAGTGCCTTGACCGCGGATTTCAACCCTGACAAATCAGACATCAATTCCGTTTTTGTCCTGCATAAAATGGACTTGAAGTTTTTAGAAATTCTTTCTCTTTTGGGTAAAGAACACCGGAAAAAAAGAATCGGCGCCCCCCTGATCATAACACCCGGGTACATCGTGAACTCGCTGGACGTCTTTCCTGTTGAATTTTTGAATATAAAACTGCTTCACTATACCGTATATGGAGAAGATCTCTTTTCGGAACTTAAAATAATACCGTCAGATCTTCGTTTGCAGTGTGAAAGGGAATTCAAAGTCCGATTGATCGGTTTAAGGCAGGGTTATATTGCCGCGCTGGGTGACCGAAAAATGCTCACTGAAATGTTTTTCAATTCCATTGCCGGATACATGCCGCTATTCAGAGCCATAATCTTTCTGCTCGGCAAAGAACCGCCCTTAACCCATGACGATGTCCTGGCCACCCTTGAAGCCGCCTCCGGTGTTAAGACCACTGTCTTTAAAACTGTTTTACAGTATAAAAAACAACCGCCGAAGCTTTCAACGGAACAGATCAACACCATGTTCGAGGACTATTATGCCGCCACCGAAAAATTGGGGGAGATTACCAATGAAATTCAAGAATAGCCCGGCGGCCTTTTTAGCAATACTGTTGTTGTGCCTGCTGGTGGTACCTTGCGCTCATTCCATCAGCCTTCCGGATAGGCCTTCCGCGTACGTCATCGACCTTGCCGGCATTGTGGACAACTCCACTGAAAACAGGCTGAACAGCTACCTTAAGGAACTTGAACAAAAGACGACGGCACAGTTTATTATCCTGACGATCAAGAGTCTTGAGGGTGAGTCCATCGAAGATTTTGCCATCAAAATTGCCCATGACAAATGGAAGCTCGGTCAAAGAGGAAAAGACAATGGGCTGCTGCTATTAATAGCCGTTAACGATCATAAATACCGCATCGAAGTCGGCTACGGTCTGGAGGGCGTGCTGCCGGACAGCATGGTCGGTGAAATCGGCCGCAGCCTTATGGTGCCTTTTTTTAAAAAAAGCGACTATTCCAGCGGTATTTTTTCCGCGGCGTTGGTGATGGCCAATACAATCGCCGCCGATGCAGGCGTCAAAATTGCCGGAATGCCGACAATGAAGCGTCGGGTTGAACCGTTAAAACAAAATCAACCCCGCAGCCTCCTGCATACCGTCATCACTACCGTATTTCTTTTAATCCTGCTGGTGATGTTTATTAAACACCCGCGTCTGTTCTTTCTTCTTTTCCTGTTTTCTTCAATGGGCCGCGGGGGTGCCTGGGGTGGCGGCGGCGGTTTCGGCAGGGGCGGCTTCGGGAGCTTCGGCGGGGGCGGCGGCGGCGGTTTCGGAGGCGGCGGCGCCTCCGGCGGCTGGTAGAATAATTGAAGATTTTCGATTGATGATTTAGGGAATTCTTCAATTTTTTAATAAGGGTTTAGTGTGATGATCTTATTACGGAGGGCTTTATGTCAAAACAATTAAAAACCATTTTAATCATTTTAGGCGTCATTTTGTTTGCCGGTCTGCTTATGTTCGGCAAAATCATCAGCGGTTACAACAACGTCATCGCCATGGACGAAAATGTCAAGGGCAAATGGGCGCAGGTGGAAAACCAGTTAAAACGAAGATACGACCTGATTCCGAATCTTGTCGAAACCGTCAAGGGCTATGCAAAACACGAAAAAGATCTGTTTGAACACATCGCCGACGCCAGGACAAAATATTTTCAGGCCGACGACGTCGCCCGCAAAATTGAAGCTTCAAACCGCCTGGAAAGCGCTTTGTCCAGATTGTTGTTGCTGCAGGAGAGGTATCCTGATCTCAAGGCCAACGAATCGTTTCTTAAGCTCCAGGACAGCCTGGAAGGGACCGAAAACCGAATCTCAGTGGAACGCAAACGCTATAATGAAGCGGTCCAAATCCTCAATACGTATATCCGGACCTTCTTCGGAAGGTTTTATGCCATGTTTGCCGGGGTTTCGGCGGCCAAATATTATGAAATCCCCGCAGCTGAAAAAGCAGTCCCGCAGGTAAAATTTTGAACTGCAACAGCAAACGCATTCCGGCAGATAGCTTGTTGGAACGCAGCGGACTTGTGCGCCTCAGGCGTAAATCCCGTTTTTAACGGGACTGCAGGGAGCTTTAAAGCGTGCCGGGAGTTATGAAAAAAAGACCGTATATCGGCGTAGCGGTTATCGTCATCAAGGACGGCAAGGTCCTGCTTGGAAAGCGTAAAAATTCCCATGGATCGGGCACCTGGCATTTTCCGGGCGGCCACCTGGAATTCAACGAGTCCATCGAAGCGTGTGCCCGCAGAGAAGTTTTTGAAGAAACCGGCCTCAGAATCAAAAATATAAGACTTGGTCCATATACCAACGATATGTTCGAGAAGGAGCAAAAACACTATATCACCTTATTTGCTGTTTCAGAGTACGATTCCGGCGTGGTGGAACTTAAAGAGCCGGAAAAGTGCGACACTTGGGATTGGTTTGAGTGGACTCAACTGCCGCAACCGTCGTTTTTATCGATTCAAAATTTGCTGAAGCTAAATTTCAAACCGCCGACTTAACCCCGAGCCGGACAAGCCGGTCACAGCGTATCTAAGATTTCGTTTTCATTGAAAAGGTGAAGGCTCGATTCTTGGAGGCCTGGGAAGTTTAATTGGCGGAAATGATTAAAAATAGAAACACGACCTATGACCGTTTTGCAACACATACCCGCCATGATCAGAGTCGGCATCGTATTTATCCTGGTACTGGTTTTCATCCGAAAGAAACTGTCCCTGGGAAATGCCTTCCTGCTTGGAGCCGTCTCCTTGAGCATTTTTTTCGGACTTGGACCTGAAGCCATGATCGGCTCCATGGCCAAATCGATTGTTTACCCGAAAACGTTGTCTCTGGCTCTGATTGTCGCCTTGATATTGGTGCTCAGCAGCAGCATGGAACTTTCCGGTCAAATGCAGCGCATGCTTGAAAAGTTCAAGGGACTCATCGCAAACATCCGCATAAACCTGATCGTGTTCCCGGCCTTAATCGGGTTGCTGCCAATGCCCGGCGGGGCCGTTTTTTCCGCGCCCATGGTCAAAGAACTGGGTGCAAATACAGAGCTTCCCGGCGACAAGCTCAGCTTTGTCAACTACTGGTTTCGCCATGTTTGGGAGTACTGCTGGCCCTTATACCCCGGCGTCCTGCTGGCAACCATCCTGGCCGACCTGAATATCCTGGCGTTTGTGTTGTTCATGTGTCCGATCACCATCCTGGCTGTATTCCTCGGCTATCGTTCGCTTAAGGGACTAAAAACATTCAAGGAAAATGTTGCCGGCAACCCAGGCAATCCGGCCCTGCGGCCGTTCGTCGCGGAGATGATACCGATTCTGCTGGTCATCATACTGGGACTTGGCATGGGGATATGCTTCTCGTATGTTTTCCCACGGCTTTCAATTTCCAAAGAGATCGGCCTGATCCTCGCACTGTTCATCGCCATCGGCTGGGTATGGTATCAAAACGCATGGGCCAGGGGGCAAATCTGGAAAATCCTGAGCGATCCTCAAATTTTAAGCATGATGTATATCGTCGCATCCATATTGATCTTCAAGGGAATTTTAGAGGACAGCCGGGCGGTTGAAGCCATCAGTACCGAGTTGTTGTCCCTGAAAGTTCCTTTGATGTTCATTGCCGTCATCCTGCCTTTTCTGGTGGGATTAATTGCCGGCATCACCATTGCCTTTGTCGGGGTAACCTTTCCCATTTTGATCGGGCTGATTCATTCTATGGGTGAATCCGCTTATACGCTGCCGTATATCATGCTGGCAATGGTCTGCGGTTTCTCTGGAGTACTCCTTTCCCCGCTGCATCTGTGCCTGATTCTTTCCAACGAATATTTCAAAACCACAATGGGTGCCGTATACCGGCATCTGTGGCGGCTTTGCATATTTCTTATAGGTTCATCTATCGCCTATTTTTTAGTGTCGCACTGGATATTGAAAATGATATAGTAAAGGCAAACATGATGGTAAAGAAGATCATCTCCGGCGGCCAAATCGGCGCTGACCAGGCAGCCCTGGATGTCGCCATAAAATTGGATATCCCTCATGGCGGGTGGATTCAAAAGGGCCATAAAACCCAAGGCGGCCTTCTTCCGGAAAAATATAAATTGAAAGAAATGCCTACTGCCAGTTTTATCAAACGAATCGAACAGAATGTCATCGATTCGGACGGAACGCTGATACTATCGCATGGAAAACTAACCGGCGGTTCTGATTACAGCCACAAAATGGCGTTGAAATATAAACGTCAGTTGCTGCATATCGATTTGGCCGAAATTGACACTCCCCAAGCGGCTAAACTACTTCACTCGTGGATAGCGTTAAATCATATAACCATCATGAACGTTACCGGATCACGGGCCAGTGAAGACCCTCAAATATACAAGGCTACCATGGATATACTTGAAAGTGCTTATTATCTAAGCCAGATTGAAAGTAAATCTATTACTGCTGATTCCGCCTATAAAGCCTCGTTTTGGGACGAATCGCCCGATTCTGCAGTTCGTCCCAAAACGGTTGATGAGGCCGTTGAACAACTCATTGCCCAAATGCCCTTGAAAGATAAAGCAACCATGGCAAACTTGACAAAAGAGGAACTGGGGCCGCTTAATTTGTCTTTGGGCCTTTACATCAGGAATAGATTATTTCAAAGGGGGGCGAACCTAGCGCTGTTGGCATCGTGCTGCCGTGTTTCCGGACACGAAAATCTTAGTGAAAGCGGCGCAGCTTTCGTAATTATCGAAAAGCTGTGGGAAAAATTGCGCACAACGCATAGATTGAGAATTGTAAAATAAAATCGTGTTACGATTTTATGAAACTCCCGTCCCGCTTTCAGCGGGACGGGATCTGATCGGCGAAAGGCTAAAATTCCTATCCCCGTAGCCCCGATAAGCGAGATCTTCGCTTCGCTACGACAAACTACGGAATATTTCGGAATTTTTGTCACAGCCCTCCGGGCTGTGGCACCTCACTTTCGCCCTAAAAAAAGGTTCTTATCTTTTCTTTTATTTGAATTCATCTCGCACTGTCCCGCCATGGCGGAACGGAGAATTCAAATTTAAATTTGAACTAATCCGAAGGCTCGCGAATCTATCTACAGCAACAAAGGGGTAAATATATGCAAACAACAAACTCCTATTCAGGCAAATTATACATTGACGGGCAATGGATCAATGCCGCCAGCAATGCCACCTTTGCCGTTTTCAACCCGGCAAATGGTGAAACGATCGGGCCGGCGGCCGATGGGGACGGCAGCGACGCCGCCCGGGCCATCGAAGCGGCCCAGCGGGCCTTCGGTCCCTGGGCGAATCTGACTGCATATCAGCGCTCTGAATTCCTGTATGAGGCCTATCAGCGCATGACGGCCAAACGGGAACAACTGGCCCGGCTCATGACCGAGGAACAGGGCAAGCCCTTGAAGGCTTCCCGGGGTGAAGTCCAGTATGGAGCGGATTTCCTGCTGTGGTACGCCGAAGAGGCCAAACGTGTTTACGGCGTTGAATCCGGCTCCCATAGGGGAAGTCTTTGTCAACAACCCGTTCGTTCGCAAAATTACCTTCACCGGTTCGACCGAAGTCGGCAAGATCCTGGCAAACGGTATCAGCATCGGGCCGCTGGTAGATGATGCCGCCCTGCAGAAAGTACAGCGCCAGGTTGCAGACGCTCTGGATCAGGGTGCCGCGCTCGTCTGCGGCGGACGCCAGTTGGTGGAAGACAAACTCGACAAGGGCTATTTCTATGCCCCTACGGTTTTAAGTAATGTCACACCCAAAATGCTGATTTTTCGTGAAGAAACTTTCGGACCGGTAGCTCCCATCATCGCGTTCGACAGTGAAGAAGAGGTCCTGGCCATGGCCAACGATACCCATTATGGTCTGGCCGCCTATGTCTACACCCGCAACCTTTCCCGGGCCATGCGCATGTTTGAAAACCTTCACTTCGGCATTATCGGCATTAATGATATCAATCCCACCTCGGCCGCCGCTCCCTTCGGCGGCATGAAACAAAGCGGTCTGGGACGCGAGGGTGGCCGGGAAGGCCTCGCCGAATACCTGGAAACCAAGCTGGGCGGCTTCTCGCTTTTATAAAATTACCACCTTAATGTTTCCAGTCAATCTTCGTCACCGGCAAGAACATGTCAGGAACTCATTTTGAGCAGGGGTTTGTTCGATTGGCAGATCGCCGCAGGATAGGGCCGGATGGCAACCAAGGGGACAATCAAAAAGATCGTAGTCAAGCCGCTGATCCAAAAGGGATGGCCGTAGCCGAAAAATTCTCCTAACGGGCCATAGACCGTAGCGCCGATAATATAGCCGATCATAGTAACCAGATTGATCATTCCGGCATTGCCGCCCAGATGCTCCGGCGAAAAAAAGCGAAAGATACCGTAATAGAGTATCAAAATCATGCAACCATCGCCGACCCCATGCAATATGCGAAAAAGAACCGACACGTAAACCA
>Ga0180009_10002484_pt1 | contig 21697 bp, 14 predicted proteins | sample OS_PC_MetaG_FD_123537 | JGI IMG/M metagenome (GOLD analysis project Ga0180009, IMG submission 123537) | Groundwater microbial communities from the Aspo Hard Rock Laboratory (HRL) deep subsurface site, Sweden - OS_PC_MetaG | ecosystem: Environmental > Aquatic > Deep subsurface > Groundwater...
CCTCACGATCGAGGCCTTCTCCTCCTCGGCGAGTCGAGTGCGCAGCGGCTTCCTCGCCGCCACAGGTGTCGGCGAGGCGGCCGGGGGACGACGGCCGAAGTCCAGATCCAGGGCGGTGAGGATCTTCTCCCGGGTAACGATGGCCGCCCGCTCGATGATGTTCTGCAGCTCGCGCACGTTGCCCGGCCAGCTGTGTGACATCAGCGCGGCGCTTGCATCGGGGGCGATCTCGCTCGGGCCGCGCCGGTTGAGCCGGAGGAACTTGTCCAGGAAGTGGTCGGCCAGCAGCAGCACGTCTGCCTCGCGCTCGCGCAGGGGGGGCAGGTGGATCGGGAAGACGTTGAGCCGGTAGTAGAGATCCTCGCGGAACCGCCCCTGCTCCACCAGCAGCTCCAGGTCGCGGTTGGTGGCCGAGACCACGCGCACGTCAACCTTCATCGGCGTGCCGCTGCCCACACGTTCGAACTCGCGCTCCTGCAGCACTCGCAGCAGCTTGACCTGGACCTCCATCGGCAGCTCGCCGATTTCGTCGAGGAAGATCGTGCCGCCGTCGGCCAGCTCGAATCGCCCCTTGCGCTGGGCGATGGCGCCGGTGAAGGAGCCCTTCTCGTGCCCGAACAGCTCGCTCTCCAGCAGCTCCGCCGGCAGTGCGGCGCAGTTGACCGCCACGAACGGACGGTCGCCGCGGTCGCTGTTCAGGTGCACCGCGCGCGCCACCATCTCCTTTCCGGTGCCGGTCTCCCCCCGCAGCAGCACGCTGGAGAGGGTCGGGGCCACCTGCTCCACACGCTGGAGCACATCCTGCAGAGCCGCCGATTCGCCGACGATGGCGCCGAAGTCGAAGGCGCTGTGGGCCTGGTAGTCCAGATACCCGGCGTACTCTTTCAACTGCTGGGCCAGGCGTCGGTTCTCGCGCACCAGGTGGAAGCGCTCGATCGCCTGGGCCAGCACGCCCTTCACCTCCCGCGAATCCCAGGGCTTGGTGATGTAACGGTAGATCTGGCCCAGGGCGATCGCCTCGATCAACACATCCACATCGGTGAATGCGGTGACGATCAGTCCGACGGTGTCGGGCTGGAGCTTGGTCGCCTGCCGGAGGAACTCGATGCCGGTCATGCCAGGCATGCGCTGGTCGGTGACGATGACCGCCACCTCCGTCCGGTCCAGGAGCGCGAGCGCCTCCTTGCCGCCGGAGGCGGTGTGCAGGTCGAACGCCTTGCGGAAGTTGAAGCGAAACGCGTCCAGGTTGTCCTGCTCGTCGTCCACCACCAGGATCGGGTAGCTGCGCAGGTCGATCCCCGGGTCCATGGGTACCTCCAGATGGCGGCCACGGCAGGAGCCACCGAGCGCAGCGAACATACCAGTTTTCCTCGACTCGTGCACTCCCCCGCGGATCCAGCGTCGCGTTGACATCGGCGGCGGTGCGGCATACAAAAGGGCCCTCTATCTCACACCAGCCGACGGAGCACATCATGGCCGATTTCCTCTTCTCTTCCGAGTCTGTCACCGAGGGACACCCCGACAAGATCTGCGACCAGGTCTCCGATGCGATCCTGGACGCGATCATCACCGATGACCCGGGCTGTCGCGTCGCCTGCGAGACCATGGTGAAGACCGGTTTCGTGCTGGTCGCTGGTGAGATCACCACGGCCACCTACGTGGACATCCCCACCACCGTGCGGAACACGGTGAAGGAGATCGGCTACAACGACAGCTCCATGGGGTTCGACTGGGGCACATGCGCGGTGTTGACCGCCATCGAGCAGCAGAGCCCGGACATCGCGCAGGGTGTGGAGGGCAAGGGTGTCTACACCAAGAAGGAGCAGGGAGCGGGCGATCAGGGCATGATGTTCGGCTACGCCTGCGATCAGACCGCCGAGCTGATGCCGATGCCGATCATGCTCGCGCACAAGCTGACGCGCCGGTTGACCGACGTGCGCAAGAACCTGAAGGTCGACTTTTTGCGCCCCGACGGCAAGAGCCAGGTCACGGTGCGGTTCCACAACGACGTCCCGGTCGCTGTGGACACGGTCGTGATCTCGATCCAGCACTCTCCGGATGTGCGCTACCACCAGCTCAGAGAGGCGGTGATGGACGAGGTGGTCCATCACGTGGTCCCGGGCAAGATGATCAACAAGGACACCAAGTTCTACATCAACCCGACCGGGCGCTTTGTCATCGGCGGACCCCAGGGGGACTGCGGGCTGACCGGCCGCAAGATCATCGTCGATACCTACGGCGGCTGGAGCCGGCACGGCGGGGGCTGCTTCTCGGGCAAGGACCCGTCCAAGGTCGACAGGTCGGCCGCTTACTACGCGCGCTACATCGCCAAGAACATCGTCGCGGCCAAGCTGGCCAGGCGCGCCGAGGTGCAGCTGGCCTATGCCATCGGTGTGGCACAGCCGGTCTCGATCCTGGTGGACACCTTCGGCACCGGCAAGGTGTCCGACGACAAGCTGGCCGCGGCCGTGTCGACGGTCTTCGACTGCCGCCCCGGCGCGCTGATCGAGGAGCTCGAGCTGCGGCGGCCGATCTACAAGTCCACCGCTGCCTACGGGCACTTCGGCCGTAGCGAGATCAGCTTCACCTGGGAGCGGACGGACAGGGTCAACCAGCTGCTCGACGCCGTGCAGAACGGGGTCCATGCTCCGGTCGCGAAGTCGCCCGGCCCGGCCAGGAAGCCTGCCGCCAAGAAAGCGCCGGCCCAAAAGCCTGCGGTGAAGAAGAAGCCGGCCAAGAAGCCGACCAAGAAGCGGTAGCACCGTCGGGAGGTGACGTGAGCCAGCCTGTCAAGAGGTGGAAATGCGACGTCTGTGGCTACATCCACCAGGGGGACGCTCCGCCCGATCTGTGCCCGGTCTGCGGCGTCGGGCCCGAGATGTTCAGCGCCTTCGAAGTGGCGGCGGCCAGGCCCCGGGACGTCGGCACGCGCTGGCGCTGCACGATCTGTGACCACGTATCGGATCCTGACGGTGACAGGCCGCCCGAGCTCTGCCCGGTCTGCGGCGCCTCGCTGTTCGAGCCGGCGGCGGTCCCGGCGGACACCGCGAGCGAGGCGGGGAGCCTCCCCCGGAGTGCGGGCCGAGCGCGCCACGCTGACACTGCGAGCGAGGTCGGGCGGATCCTGATTCTGGGCGCCGGCGTCGCCGGCCTCACGGCAGCCGAGCAGGCCCGACAGGTGGCGCCCGACGCCAGCATCACGCTGCTCTCCAAGGAGCCCGGTCCGCCCTACTACCGCCTCAACCTGACTCGCTTCCTGGCGGGGGAGGTCGAGGAGTCGAAGCTGGCGCTGCAGCCGGACGCGTGGTTCGGCGAGCACCGCGTCGAGCTGCTCGAGGGCGAGGCGACCTACATCCACAGGGAGGATCGGCGGGTCGAGCTCCGGGACGGTCGCTCTCTTTCGTACGACAGCCTCGTGCTCTCGACCGGCGCGCACGCCTTCACGCCTCCGATCCCCGGATCGACGAAGAGGGGTGTCTGCCCGTTCAGGACCCTTCAGGACGCCCGGGACATCCTGCGGCGGGGTGCGCGTCCGGGAGCGAGGGTGGTCTGCCTCGGCGGAGGGCTGCTGGGGCTCGAGGCGGCCGGAGCACTCTCGCGACGGGGTGCGCAGGTCACCGTGCTGGAGGGTTTCGAGTGGTTGCTGCCGCGTCAGCTGGCCCCCGCGGCGGGCGAGTTGCTGCAGGCCCACCTGGAGGCCATCGGCATCGAGGTCCGCTGCGGTGTCAAGCTGGAGCAGATCCTGGGCGACGAGGACGTGGCCGAGGTGCGCCTGGCCTCGGGAGACGAGCTGCCGGCCGACCTGGTGCTGCTGGCCGTGGGCGTGCGTCCTAACAGCTACCTCGCGCGGCTCAGCGGCCTCGAAGTGGACAAGGGGGTGGTCGTCGACGACCGGATGCAGACCTCCGACCCGCGCATCTTCGCCGCGGGCGACGTCGCACAGCACCGGGGAGTGCTGTATGGGCTGTGGCCTTCCTCCTATGCCCAGGGTCTGATCGCCGGCGCCAACGCAGCGGGCGGTGAGCTGGAGTTCGTCGGCATGCCCCCGTCGAATCGGCTCAAGGTGCTCGACGTCGACCTGTTCAGCATAGGCCAGTTCCAGCCCTCCGATGGCAGTTACCAGGTGCTGGAGGAGCAGCGGGAGGGCGTCTACTATCGCCTGGTCTGCCGTGATGGCCGGCTCGTGGGCGCCAATCTTTACGGTGAGACCTCTCTGTCCGGCGAGGTGAAGACCGCGGTCGAGGAGGGGACCCAGATCAGGGAGCTGCCCCAGGCGCTGCTCGGTCGCTTCCCCAAGCTGCTGGAGTGTGGCGGACCGTAGATCACGAGCACGCCTGAAGGCGTTGCGTACAAGGAGGATCCAGATGGCAAGCATCAAGGGGACCAAGACCGAGAAGAACCTGCTCGCGGCCTTTGCCGGCGAGTCCCAGGCTCGCAACCGCTATGCCTACGCGGCCGGGGTGGCCCGCAAGGAGGGCTACCTGCAGATCGCCGAGATCTTCGAGGAGACCGCCGGCAACGAGAAGGAGCACGCCAAACGGTTCTTCAAGTTCCTGGAGGGGGGAATGGTCGAGATCACCGCTGGCTATCCGGCGGGAACGATCAGCACCACCGCGGAGAACCTGGCTGCGGCAGCGGCCGGCGAGCACGAGGAGTGGACGTCGCTCTACCCGGAGTTCGCCAGGATCGCAAAGGAGGAGGGCTTCGGCGAGGTGGCGGCGGCATTCACCACGATCGCCAGGGCCGAGCAGGCCCACGAGACGCGCTACAACAAGCTGCTGCAGAACGTGCGTGACAAGAAGGTGTTCGCCAAGGGCCAGCCCACCCGCTGGAAGTGTCGTAACTGCGGCTATGTCCACGAAGGCCCCGAGGCGCCGGACAAGTGCCCCGCCTGCCTCCACCCGCAGAGTTACTTCGAGGTCTTCGCCGAGACCTACTGACCCACCGTGGGTTGGGCTCCAGCAACGCCCCTGGCGCTCGCCTGGCCAAGCCCCTGCTGCGCAGGAGCTTGCCTCGGAACCCCACTCGCGCCTGGGGCGTCGCCCTCGCCCAACCTCAAGCGACCAGCCCTCTAGGTCCCGGCCGAGTAGTCGGTGGTGTACTTCTTCTGCTCGTCGGTGAGCGTGTCGATGGAGAGCTGCATCGTATCGAGCTTGATCGAGGCCAGCTCCTGGTCCTGCTCCTCCGGCAGCATGTAGACCTTGTGCTCCAGCTCGGCACCGGTCTCCTTGAGCCGCTTCAGCGCCAGGAACTGGTTGGCGAAGGACATGTCCATCACCTCCGAGGGGTGCCCCTCGGCCGCGGCCAGGTTGACCAGGCGGCCCTTGGCCAGCACGAAGATGCAGCGGCCGTCGGGCAGGGTCCACTCCTCGCAGTTGGCTCGGATTTCGCGTGAGCTTCGGGCCATCTTCTCCAGCGCGACGAGGTTGATCTCGCAGTCGTAGTGGCCGGTGTTGCAGACGATGGCGCCGTCCTTCATCGACTCGAAGTGACGACCGACGATGACATCCTTCATGCCGGTGGCGGTGATGAATATGTCGCCGACCCCGGCCGCCTCGTCCATCGTCATGACACGGTAGCCCTCGAGCGTGGCCTTCAGCGCCGCCGTGGGCTTGACCTCGGTCACGATGACGTTGGCGCCCATCCCCTTGGCCCGCATGGCGCAGCCACGGCCGCAGTGGCCGAAACCGGCCACCACGAAGCTCTTGCCCGCGATCAGCACGCTGGTGCTGCGCAGGATGCCGTCGAGCGAGGACTGGCCGGTGCCGTAGACATTGTCGAAGTCCCACTTGGTCTCGGCGTCGTTGACCGCGATCACCGGGTAACGCAGCGCGCCGTCATCGGCCATGGCGCGCAGCCGGTGTACGCCGGTGGTGGTCTCCTCGGTGCCGCCGATCATGCCCTGGGCCAGCTCCTGGTGCTTGGCGTGTACGCGGAAGATCAGGTCGGCTCCGTCATCCAGCGTCAGCGTCGGCTTGAACTCCAGCGTCTTGTCGATGCACCAGTAGAACTCCTCGGTCGACATGCCGTGCCAGGCGTAGATCGAAGTGCCTTCGGCCGCCAGAGCGGCCGCGACGTCGTCCTGGGTCGAGAGCGGATTGCAGCCCGACCAGCTGACCTCGGCCCCCGCGGCGATCAGGGTGCGGACCAGCACGGCGGTCTCCTTGGTGACGTGGAGGCAGCCGGCGATCCGCATGCCGGCCAGTGGCCTGGTCTGGGAGTGTCTCTTCCTCAGCGTCATCAGCACTGGCATCCGTGACTCCGCCCAGTCGATGCGCAACCGGCCCGCGTCGGCCAGCTTGATGTCGGCGATCTTGTGGTCCATCTGCAGCTCCCTTCGAGTTTCCTGCCGAGGCGAAACGCCTCACTGGGTACCCTGTCCAGGAAGCGAAGTCAAGACGAGGACCGGCGGGAAAACCGGTCTGGGACGGGGCAGCGGCGCGCCTTCACGCCACCTACAATCTTGTGGGTCGCCGGACTACAATCGGGCCGTGGTGCTCTTCATCTACCTGCTGCGGGGGGTCCTGCTGCGGACGGCGCTCGCGTTGCCGACACTGGCGCTGCTCTACCTCGTGTTTCACCTCGGGGACCAGGGGAGGGTGTGGGCCGGCTCCATCGGCTGGAGCGGCGCGGTGCAGGTCGGGCTGCTCCATCTGCCGCTGATCGCGGTGCAGGTCGCGCCGGTGGCGCTGCTGTTCAGCATCGTGATGACGCTCACCTCGCTGAGGCAAAGAGGTGAGCTCGAGGCGCTGGCGACCTTCGGCGCATCGCCGGCCCGGCTCTGGGCGCCCCTGGTGACTGGTGGTCTGCTGCTGGGAGCGAGCGTGCTGGCGCTCGACGAGCTTGTGGTGCCGATCTGCGAACGGGAGGTGGACCGACGGCTCCCGACCGCCTCGTCCTTGACCGGTCTGACGCCCCCCTCCGCCTGGATGCGGCAGGGGGCGTGGTTCTATCGCGTGGCGGGCCAGCGGATGTTGGCGCTTGAGATGGGACAGGGTTTTCGTCCAGTTCGTCGCGTCGATGGAATCATCGCGCCGCCCGGCGTCGTCCGCGAGGCGGTCGAGTCCAGCCTCGGACAGGGGACGTTGCGCCGCCGCCGCCGGGAGGACATGCAGCTGCCGCGGCTCGATCAGGTGATCAAGCTGCGCAGGCGGGCAGAGGTGCGGGCCGAGTCGATGGATCTGATCACCCTGGCGCGCCATCTTCGGCAGACGGAGCAGGCCGGCCAGACGCGGACAGCGGAGGCGCTGGTGCTCCACACGAAGCTGGCCTTCCCCCTGCTCAACGTTGTCGTCGCAATCCTCGGCGGCCTGTTCGCCCTCCGCGTCGCGCCACGTCCACCGGTGCGGGACCTGGCGTGGGCCACACTCGCCGCGCTTGGTCTGTGGGTCGCCCTGGCGGCGGGCTGGGTGGCGGCCCGGTCCGGCTGGCTGACACCCGCAGCTGGAGTCTGGGGGCCGGTTGTTTCAAGCCTGGCGCTGGCGCTGGCGCTTTGCGGCCGCGGGGCGCGCAGATGGCGGCTCCCTTGCTGATTTCTCTGCATTTTTGTAACGTCTAGCAGCGTTCGGGAAGATGCTTCCGATCGCGCCTTGAGCATGGCGAAACAGCAGCGGTTCGCCCGCGACCCGGTATGCGGGAAGTCTGTGGACAAGCTTCGGGCTGCCGTGGCGATCCACGCGGGCAGGACGCTGTACTTCTGCAGCGAGGGGTGCAAGGCAGAGTTCCTCGCCCGGGAGCGAGGAGGGGCGGAGGGCGGTCCGGGACCCGGACAGCAGTCGCGAGGGGCCACGTCCCGGCGCAAGCTGATCACGCGGCTGCCCACGTTGAAGCCTCCGGTGTTCAAGGCACGGCTGCCGTCCCGGCTGGTGTCCCAACAGGGGCAGGCCACGGCGCAGCCAGAGGAGCAGGCGGCCGAGGAGCAGCCCGCCGAGGAGCAGGCCGAGGAGCAGGCCGAGGAGCAGGCCGAGCAGGCCGAGGAGCAGGCCGAGGAGCAGCCCGAGCAGGCCGAGGAGCAGGCCGCGGCCGAGTCGCCGTCCGCCGAGGAGCCACCGGAGGCAGCCGGAAAGGAACCGGACGAGCTGGAGGAGGCGCTGGCTGCAACGGACGAGGCGCCCCTCGATCTCTCGCCAGCAGAGGCCGGCGACATGAGCAGACCGACCTTCGGGGAGATGTTCGAGGCCGAATTCAAGGAGGTCGCGGCCCCGGCCACCGGGTGGCCCGTGCCCGAGGCGACCAGCGACGACGCGGTCCAGGATCGGCCGCGCGGGCGGCGGTTCAGGCGGCGGGGCGAGCGGGTGGCAGCTCCCGGGGGCGGCGACGCTGTGCTGCTCGAGGCCGAGCCGCCTCCCATCGAGCACACGCTGCTCGTGGGTTCGCTCGACGCGCCGCCGGTCGCGGCGCCGCTCGAAGACCCACAGCCGGAGGCACACTCTGAGGCGTTGGAGTCGGAGGAGATCGAGAGCGCCCCGATGGAGTCGACGGAGGAGCCCGAAATTCCGCTGCTTCATCCCGCGCGCCGCCGTTTCATCCCGGAGCGCCCCGACAGGGGCGCGAGGACCGGCGCGCCGCCCCGCAGGGGCGCGAGGACCGGAATTGCCCCCGTGGCCAGACCGATGGAGCCCCTCCCGACGCCCAGGCACGTGGTCCTGGAAGTGGCAGACATGAACTGCCCGTCCTGTGCCCTCCGCGTGGAGCGGGCCATCCAGCGCGCGCCGGGTGTGATCTCCACCTCCGCCAGCCTGCCGCTGGGCTGGGCCGTGGCGGAGCTCGACGTCGAGGAGGCCCGACGCACTTCGGACAAGGACGCCGTCGAGGCTGTCATCGAGCAGGTGGGCCGTGCGGGCTACCGTGCCTCGGTCCGTCGGGAGTTGGCACAGCGACCGCGTGACTCGCTGATGGACCGATGGCTCTTTGCCCGCTTCGGCCTGGCAACGGTCGTGCTGGCGGTGCTGGCGGCGATGGGGCAGAGGCACCCGAGCTCGATCGCCATGGTGACCCTGGGAATGCTGGTGCTCGTCGGCTCGGGCCTCCCCTTGGTGGCGGACGCAATCAAGCGCGCTCGCTTCCTGTCGGTGAACAGCAACAGCCTGACCGCGCTGGGGGCGGTGAGCGCCTACGGGCTGGGCGTCAGGGAGGTGCTCGGTTCGGCAGCTGTGCCCCGAAGTGCCACCATCCTGTTCGAGGCATCGGTCGCCGTCATCACCTTTGCCCTGCTCACCCAGTTGCTGCAGCGTCGTACCTACGGCCAGCTCAGGGAGCAGGTGCAGCGGGTGCTGAAGCGGGCACCGGAGCTGTTGCCCATGGTCCTGGAGGCCCAGGTGACCAAGGGTCAGCGACAGATCGTGATGGACATGCTGGTGCGGGTCGGTCTGCCAGCGACGGCGGTTGGCGTGGTCGTGCTCTTGGCGCTGCGTGCGGGGCTCGGGTTCAGTCTGTCCGGGACCGTGGTCCCGGTGCTGGCACTGATCGCCGCCGCGGCCCCGCATGCACCGGGAGTGTCTGTCACCATCGCGGCGATGGCCGGGCTGCAGCGGGCGGCCGAGCGCAATGTGGTGTTTCGCGACGTCGCGAACATGGAGATGCTGGCGGAGATGACCGCGCTGGTGGCCACGAAGTCCGTGGTAGCCCAGGGCACGCCCCGCGTACAGGAGCTCGTGGTCTTCGGCGACGACGAGCAGGACCTGCTCGGTGTGGTCGCGGGGGCCGAGGCGGGCTCGATCCAGCCCGCCGGCAGAGCGCTGTATGACTACGCCATCAGCCGGGGGGCCAAGGCCGCCGAGGTGGACGACGTGGAGATGGTGGCGGGCTATGGACTGATTGCCCGGCGAGACGACCAGCGGATCCTGGTCGGCAGCAGGGCGCTGCTGGAGCGGGAGGCGGTGGACCTGGGACAGGCCGAGGAGGCCGAGGGGCGGCTCGCTGCCAGCGGGCGCGCTCTTGCCTTCCTGGCCATCGACGGCGCGCTCGCAGCGGTGTTTGCGCTGGGAGACCGGACCCGACCCGGCATCAATCCGATCGTTGCCACCCTGCGCCGCCTTGGTGTGCACACGACTCTGCTGACGGGCGACCCGGCGCCCGCGGCGACGGTGATGGCGCGTGATGCGGGGATCCAGGAGGTGCTGGCGGCGATCCCGCCTGATCGGCGTACCAGGGAGCTGAGCGACAGCCGGGATGCCGACGGTGTGCTCGCGGTCGCAGGCGATCCGGTCAAGGACGGCGAGCTCATGGCGGTGGGCGACGTGTCGATCGCGGTCTCGGAGATGCTGCCCCCGGAAGCCCAGCCAGGGGTATGGCTCTTCCGTGGGACCTTTGCCGACCTCGTGCCGGCGATCGAGGTTGCCCGGCACACCCGAAGCGTCGCGACGCAGAACGCAGGAGCCAGCGTGACCTGGACCCTCCTGCTGTTGGCGGCGGCTGCCCTGGGTATTCTGGGGGGCCACGGACCTGTCATTGCCGGGGGTGGGTCTGTGCTGTTATCTTTTGGGCTGGCGGTCAGCACCCGACGGTTGTTTGGGCGGCAGCCGCCCATCAGGTAATTCGGCAGAAACGCAGAAATGCGGCTAGGAGAGCACGTTTGGGGTTTGTACTCATCCTCAGGGGGCCAGAGAAAGTCCAGGAGTACCGGCTAGCCGAGGGCGAGACCTCCATGGGTCGCGATCCGGCCAACTCACTTGTTCTCGAGGGGCGTGGCGTCTCACGGCGGCACGCGAAGCTGGTGTTGAAGAACGGCCACGTCACCCTGACAGACCTGGGATCAACCTACGGGACCCGGGTGAATGACGTGATCATGATGCAGCGCCAGCTGCGCGACGGGGATACCATCACCGTCGGCAGGTACTACCTGCTGGTGAAGGAGATTCCGGACAGTCAGAAGGGGGAGGTGGGACGCCTGGCCGACATCGACTCGAGTGATGAGTTCCTGGACGACGTGACCCAGGCGCCCCCCGACGTCCATCGGCGCAAGACCCTGCAGATGAACCGCAACGCGGTCCAGTTCATTCTGGACAACCCGGACCAGGAGGGCAGGGCGGTCAAGGTGCTGTCCAAGGAGACGAGCTCGCTGATGCAGGCGGTGGAGCGGCTGGGGGCGGCGGCCGACTTCGGGGCTGCGATCCAGGATACCCAGCCGAGCCAGAGCGCTGACTACCGGGCCCTGCTTCTGATGTACAAGGTGAGCGAGCTGCTGGCCGCGGCGACGGACCTGGATGAGTTCGTCGAGCCCATGGCTGATCTGGTGCTCGAGTCGGTCAAGGCCGCCACCGTGGTTCTGTTGGTGGTGGGCGAGAACCAGGAGCTGGAGCCCCGGGTCATCCGTCACCACGCGATCCTGCGGGAGGGGGAGATCCCGGTCAGCCGGGGCATCGTGGACCGGGTGCTCACAGAGAAGATCGCGGTGATGAGCAACGATGTCAGCCATGACAGTCGGCTCAGGGCCGGCAAGAGCGTGATGTTGTACAACATCAGCGCGGTGATGGCGTTTCCGCTCTTCGTGCGTGGAGAGCTGCGGGCGGTGCTCTACCTCAGCCGGACGCTGGCAAAGCCATTCACGGTGGCGGATGGGGATCTGGTCGCTGCGCTGGCGGCTCTCGTCGCGAGCGGCATCGAGCGGGCCGAGCTGCGCGACCGGGTGGTGGAGGAGAAACAGCAGCGCAAGTCCCTGGAACGCTTTCATCCGCCTGAGGTGGTGGACCAGCTCTACAGCAGCGGCGTGGGGGAGGCCTCGTTGGAGGAACATCGGGCGACCGCGCTGGTCTGTGAGCTGTCTGGCTTCAATCTGCTTGTTGGGCAGGTGGAGCCGCGCAAGCTGGCGTCGGTGCTCCACGAGTACTACGAGCTGCTCTACGACAAGGTCTTCGCCAACGGAGGCAGCCTGGTCAAACTCCACGACGGGTGGGCTCTGGCCCTGTTTGGAACGCCCCACTCTCCAGATCCAGACGCGGTATGGGCGGTGGAGACGGCCCGCATGCTGTGCCAGGAGTTCAGCTCCCTGGTGCTGCTCTGGCCGGGGGCCAAGACCCTTGCTCTGCGCTGCGCACTTGATACGGGTCAGGTGGTTGCCGGGGTGGTTGGGTCCTCGGAGCGGCTGGAGTACACCGCGATTGGACCCCCCATCTCGGTGGCCGCTGCCATGGCGCGGCAGGGGGCTGTTGAGACGAGTGTTCTCTTCACCGAGCGGACATGGGCAGAGCTGCCGCGCAAGCGATACACCGTGGAGTCAGCGGGAGAGATGAAGGATGTGGCGCTATATCGTCTAACGATCTAGTGCTTTGATCGCCTAACTTGCAGCTCGCACCGACCCGTCCTCGTCCAGCACTTCCTCGAGAAACCGTTCGGCGGCTTCGACCGTACCCTCGATGCTCTCGGTGATCAGGCCGGTCAGACCCGAGTGGGGAGCCCTGAGCACCTCGTAGTAGCGCTGTCGCTCGATGGCGTGAATGATGGAAGGGACGTAGCCTTCCCGGAGCAGAATGGTATTCATCAACAGGCGCGCCACCTTGCCGGAATGACGCGGCCACGGATAGATGCTGATCAGCCTGAAGTGCGCCTTGGCTGCCCGCTTGATCGGGTGGATCTTGCGTGCCTCTTCGGAGTTGAGCCACTCCACCAGTTTTCTGACGCGGTAGGAGATCTTCTCCGGAGGAGATATCTCATGGAAGTAGAGCCGATGGAGGGGATTGTCCTTGCGGTACTGCCCCTGAGTCTTGGCCTTGCCGTTGCGGGGTGTTGACTCGTCCGTGCAGAGGATCTGGTAGACCTTCTTCAGGTACTCCAGCCCGAGGGTGGTCCGTCGACGGCCGGCGGTCTCCCGAACAAAGTCAATGCCTGCCTTGTGGTTGGCGATGTCAAGGTAGGCCGGGATGAGGGTGACATCACTGATGATGTTCTTGTCGATGGCGGCCTTGAGCTCATGGTAGGAGAGCACCACACCTTCGAGGGCATTGTCGTGATAGATCCAGGAGAAGTCGAGACGCTCGATGAACTCGGGCATCAGCTCCTCGTGCTGGCTGAACCGCTCACGCAATACCTCCATCCTGCGATCGATCTCATAGAATTTCGATGCCATGTTACGACTCCAACTCAGCTAGCTTAATGTCCTCCAACATTGGGCCCTGCACATCGGAGTAAGAGGAGGGTAGCACAATGTAGGAGGTGTTGGTGGCTTTGTCAATAGATATCATAAGTTAAGGGTAACCCTCGCCAATCTGCCGCTCTGCCTCGGGACCCAGAAAGCATGACATATCTGTCAGCGCTCGACCACTAACCCTCCTGACATAGATCTGGAAATATCATTTATTTCGAGACATTGATCTGCAGACGCCGGCCTGGTTCGTCTCTTGCTCTCCGCCCATATTGGAGGTTGGACATGATACGAGGATTGTTCTCTGTGCTCTGTCTTACTTATCTCGCTGGCTGTGGAGAGGCGGGTGACGGGTTTGGAAAGGAAGCCCCACAGAGTGACGCGGGGACGGCGACCCGCTGTTATGGCGCCAACGACTGCCCTGCCAGCTTCCTGTGCAACGAGTTTGGCTACTGCACACCACTTGTCACCCCGGACGGTGGCATCCAGCCGGACAACGGGTTGCCACCCGAGGTGGAACAGCAGCGCGAGCCTCCAGCTGCGGGCAAGGTCTATGTCTACGTCGCTGTTCCTGCGCAGAACATGGTCGCCAAGATCCACTCCACCTCGCTCCAGGTCCGGGCGATCAAGGTGGGCCAGGATCCAGGTGCGTTGCGCGCAATTCCCGGCAAGGATGTCGCCGTGGTGCTCGCCCGCGGCTCCGCCACCGCCGCGGTGCTGCGCTCTCGCGCGGATGGCGGCGATGACGTGTCGACCCTGAAGACCGCGGTGGGGCTGAACCAGCTTGCGCTTGCACCTGGTGGAAAGCACGCCGTGGCCTACTTCGACATCAAAGCAGCCCAGGGACAGCTGTCCAAGACCAGCTTCCAGGAGGTAACGGTTCTTCACCTCCAGTCGGGCAAGGACCAATCAGTCAGCCTTTCCGTTGGGTTTCGACCATCGTCGGTGCAGTTCTCATCCGATGGGAGTCGGGCCTTCGTGGTGACGGAGCAGGCCGTCTCGACCATCGAGCTGGCCAAGGCGGTCAAACCGGCCATCGTGCCGAGCATCGCCACGGTGAAGGACCCAATCCAGGAGGGCAAGCTCGACGAAGTGCTCGTGACGTCCGACGGCAAGTACGCTCTGGGGCGCCGCGCCGGGCTCAACGGGATAAGAGTGGTCGACCTGACGACTCAGGCGATCACCGATCTCGACCTCGGAGGGGATGCAACCGACCTGGATCTGACACAGGATGGCAAGCTCGCCGTCGCCACCTTGCGGGACAGCAAGCAGGTTGCCTTCATCGACATCCCAGGGGACCTGTTGGACGCGACCCGCATCGACACCCTCTCCACCAGCAAGTACCAGCCTGGGCAGTCTGTGCTGAGCGCCGACGCCAAGTGGGCCTTCCTGTTCACCAATGCGACCAGCCAGGAGGTGTTGATGGTCGCCGATCTGACTCAGCGCGCAATCGCCTATCATCCGCTGAAGAAGGGTGTGCGCACAGTGTTCAGCTCCCCGGACGGCCAGTCTGTCCTGGTAGTTCACAACAAGGTGCAGGGGACGGCAAACGCCACCGACACATTCGATGCCTATGTGGACAAGAGCTACGGCTACAGTCTGTTCAAGGTCGCGACCGGCTTCGACAAGCTGGTGCTAACCGCGACGGACCCCGGGGATGTGGCCTTCGCGCCCGATTCTGCCTCGGCCTACCTGCTGCTGAGTGACGCGGCCAAGGGAGTTCGATCGGTGGAGGCGATCGATCTGGGGGCGTTCCTGGTCGACAGTATCTCCCTCGGCTCACCCCCGGTTGCGCTCGGAGTGCTGGCAACCACCCGGGCGGTCTACGTGGCCCAGAGCCACGATCTGGGCCGGGTCACCTTCGTCGACATGGATAGCCATGGCACGAAGACCGTGACCGGGTTCGAGCTCAACAGCTATGTCATCGAGTGAGGAGGATCGTCATGTCATCAACAAGCATCAAGTCCAGGTTGTCGGTCCTGGTCCTCGTTGTGCTGGCCGGGTGTGGGGAACGAGCACACCTGTGGGATCGCTCCCTTTCGATCTCCGGGCCATACGAGGTTGGTAGCCAGCTGATGTGGGTCGATGCGACACGGGGGCTGGCCTTCAGCCTCGATCCCACCACCGCCCGTGTGAGCAGCGTCGAGATCCCGCGCAACGCGACCTTTGCAGCGCCATCTGCCAACCAGCAGGAGCTCCTCGTGCTGACCGGAGGTCAGGAGGCGATCTACAAGGGGCAACAGCCCGAGCCGCCGACCCTGACCATCATGGCGCCGGCTTTGCCGCCCAGGGTGGTCAGGCGCTATGACCTGCCAGCCAGCTTTGACCGACTCGCGGTCTCCGAGGACGGCAAGCTGGCGGTGGCCTACCACAGCTCGTCGGAGACGGCCTCGGACGTGTTCCGCAACCCGAACGAGGTGGCGCTGTTCGATCTGACCCGCGAGGAGGACGCGACCAACCCGATGCTCCGGACCATCCGGTCTTTCGGCGGCGCCCCGCTGGGTGTCGCCTTCTCGCCCGAGATGGCGGTCCCACCCAAGGGGGGCACGAAGCACGTGCTCGCGGTTGTCCTCGCCGACAACTACCTGACGTTCCTCGACATGAAGAACCCGGACCGCCGCGAGATCACGGTACCCCTGGCCAAGCCCGACAGCGCCATCACGGTCAAGCCTGACGAGGTGCTGTTCTCCGCCGCGACCGCCACCGTCTTCGTTCGTGCCAGCGGGTCGCCCGATCTGTTCGCGCTCAGCCTGGTGGCCAAGCAGTCCACCAGCGCTGGCGACAACGACTACCTGCCGATGATCAATCAGCCGAGCGCGGGCAAGACGGTGGGCGACATGATCCTGTTCTCCGATGGCGGCAAGGACATGATCCTGACCGCCAACGACAGCCAGGATCTGGCGCTGATCGACGCGGCGACCAGCGAGTTCTCGATCATCGCGGTCAACGAGCCGGTGGACACCATCCTCGCGGTGCCGGCCCAAAGCCCCACCCTGGCGGTGGTCTACAGCCGTCAGCAGCCGACGCCGCGGGTTCACTTTCTCGAGCTCAAGGACCTGGCCGCCAACCTGGAGCAGAACCTGACCAGCCGCAGCCTCGCTCGCCAGGTGCACCAGCTGGTGGCGATGCCCGACGGGCAGGCGCTGGTGGTGCACAACAGCTCCCGCACGGTGGTCTCGGTTCTCGACATCCAGGGCGAGCACCACACCGTCTCGCCGATCCAGGGCCAGGTCAGCCTCAACAGCTTCGACTTCGCCAGAGACACGCACCTGGTGGGGGTTTCTCCAGGCCTGCGCCGCCTTGGCCTGCTCGACCTCTCCAACCTGCTGGCGACCAGTGTCCGGCTGGACCACGACCCGCAGCGAGTGCTCAGCGTGGGAGATGCGATCGTCGTCGACCATGGGCAGTCGCAGGGGCTGGTGACGATCGTGCCAAGCCCCAAGGCAACGCGCGACGACTGCCGGGTGCTTTGGGGGTTCTTGCTGTCGGACCTGATGGACCACGAGCTGAAGGACTGAGGAGGCAGTGATGAAGACCGCCAATACTGCAATCACCATCGCCTGCATGCTGGCCCTGTCTGCCCTCGCCCAGGCCGACAACAGCGTCTCGATCCGGATCAACAACAGCTGGATCGGGGATCCCTCGTTCGATGTCGTCTCGACCAACGACCACTTCGTCCAGGCCGAGTTCAACTACGCCCGTCGGTTGCTCCAGTTCCGGCAGGCCGAGCTGGGCGAGATCTGGGCCGAGGCGGCCTACATGGCCGGCCCCACCAGCTCCACGCTCTTTGGGGAATCGACCAAGGCCGAGGCCTTCCTGCAGAACGTGACCCTGAGCGTGCGCTACGCCTACCCGGTCGTTGCCTGGCTCGTGCCCTACCTTCGCGTCGGGCTCGGCGTGGGGATCGGCACGCTGGAGCTGGAGCCGCTGAAGGGGGGCGACAGGGTGAAGGATCGGGCTGCCGGCCTGGCGGGGCACGTGCTGGCCGGGGTGGAGCTGCTCTGGCCGCGCAGGGCCCTGCTTGCCGGGCGGAGCCACCTGACGACCGGGCTGGTGATCGAGGCCGGCTACGGCTTCGGCTCGCGGCTCAACTTTCAGCTCTCGCCCGACGAGGACGACGAGTTGAAGCAGATCCCGCTGTCGGGGGTCAACGTGGGCCACCTCACCACGCAGGGCTGGCAGCTCAGGATCGGGGGCGTATTGAGGTTCTAAGGGACAGGCTACCCACCTCCAACCCAATGGAATACTTGGGCATCTGGACACAAACGTGCATTCTTTATCTTATGGCAAAACTGCAGGGACGAAAGAATGCACATTTGTCCTCAGACGCCCATTGATTTCGAGAGCTTGTGGGGCGGAGCCTGTCCCCGTTACGGGGCCTGCTTGAGGCAGGCCCCGGGGTTGTTGTTGTCATCGACGCAGAACAGCCCACACTGGGCGATGGTTCCGGTGAAGCCGAACTCCGCCGTCGGGACCTGGGAGCACTCGTCCCCGGCGCGGTAGTAGTACACACCGTATCCCGAGCTGTTGCTGGTCACGATATCTTTGACCGACACACCGGCATAGACCCCGATGTACAGTGCGGCCTCCATCGGGACCGAGCTGTTCTTGCCCGCGCCGATCACCCGCAGGTGCTGCAGGTTGTTGTTGCCCCCCTGCAGCATGATGCCCTGCCAGGTGCCAGCGGCGTTTGGCTGGCTGGTGAAGATCACCGGCGAGCTGGCCGTGCCGGAGACGACCAGCTTGCCGCTGTTGTAGCCGACGTAGACCGCCGCGTTGGCGGGCACGATCAGCTTGACGCCGGCCTGCAGCGCGAGGTTGGCGTCCACGGTGATCGACGCCTCGGAGAAGACGTAGGGCACGCCGATCTCCTGCCATGTGGCATCCTGGTCAACGGTGCCCTCGCTGACATTGACCTCGCCGCCGCTGCCCTCCACGCCGAAGTTGTTGCCGCTCTCGATCTCTCCCAGGTGCTTGATGTTGAGCGCCGCGGCGTGATCCAGATCGCCGAAGTTGTTGTTCTTGAATCCAAGAAACAGCTTGCCGCCGCCGTTCTTCAGCGTGGCGTGGAGCCCGTGGCCGTGCCCGTGCTGCAGCGTGCTGTTGTTGAGCGAGATGCTGTTTGCGCTCTTCACCAGCAGCAGCGCGCGCGGGTCGCCGCCGCCGGTGGGGCCACCGCCGTACTGCACCGTGGCGTGACTCAGGGTCAGTCCCTTGCCGTTCTCCAGCACGACGCCGCGCCAGAAGCTCTTCTTGGGCTGCGTGGTGTCGGCGGTGAGGATGACCGGGTGGACGGTGGTCAGGTTCTTCTGGCCAGCCAGCGTCAGCCCGCCGGTGGTCGCGTTGTCGCCGACGAACAGCGTCGCCGCCGGTCCGAACTGGACTGTCACGTCGGCGGCCACCGTCAGCGTGGCGCCGTCGTTGACGGTGAGCGAGCCGAGCACCTTGTAGGGGCTGCAGCTCGCGGCCAGGGTCGTGTCCAGGCTCAGCGTGGCGAGGATGAACAGCCGCTGCACGTTGCCGCACTTGCCGTCGGTGTCGTCCTTGTCCTGGCTGTCCATGGTGCCATCGAGGTCCGAGTCGAAATCGGAGGGCTCCTTGGCGTCGATCTTGCCGTCGCCGTCGCTGTCGGTGGGGGACTGGGGGTCGCCGACCTCCTGCCCGTCCTCCTGGCCGTCGTTGTCGGTGTCCTTGTTGTTGGGGTTGAGCCCAAGCTGCTGCTCGACGTCGTTGGACAACCCGTCGCCGTCCCAGTCGTTTGGGTCGACGTAGGAGTCGGCGGAGCCGTCAGGCGAGCCGTCCACGAATCCGCCCTCGGGTGCCACGCCATCCGGGAATCGCAGTCCTTCGCAGCCGGGGCAGCTGTCAAACGGGCTCGCATCGCTGCCCCCGTTGTTGCCGCTGCACGCACCAAAGACCATCACTGCCAGTATCGTGATCCAACGCATGGGACCATTGTGCCACAGCGGGGCCGGCATCGAAAGGCGGGCTACGGCCTCTCCGGAGGGTGGTCCCAGCGCTCGCGAAACTCCTCGGCCCGGATCTGCTGGCCCTCCAGCTCGACCCTGACGGCGAACAGGCTGACGCTGGGGGAGAAGGCGTAGGCCAGGTCGCGCCAGACCACCACGTTGGCGTGGAGTGAGACATGGGGCGCGATGGCGTTGTTGAGGAACTCCGCCACGGTCGGAGTGCGCCGGGTGAGCTCCACCTTTGCCCCCTGCTCCGGCGGTGCGAAGCGCGCGTGGGGCGAGATCTTGACCCTCAGCGCATCGACGGCGAGCAGCGCGTGCTCCCCGTCCGGCTCGGCGACCAGCCCGAGCCAGCGCGACGGGCTGAAGCCGGCCGGATAGATCCCGACGACACGTCCCCCTCCCAGCTGTGCCGCCAACAGCGCGCGGGCTCGCAGGCGGAGCAGCCCGGCGAGCAGCAGGTAGCCCATGGCAGCGGCCAGGGTCAGCTGGCTCACCAGCCGCCAGGAGGAGAGGGGCAGGCTGATGATCAACCCGGCCCAGAGCAGGAGCACCAACGGGCTGAGCACCGCCGAGTGCATGGTGCAGCGCAGGCACACGTTGAGCGATCGCTCGGCGCAGCGGGCCGAGCTGGTCAGCGGGTTGAGCCCGATCAGCAGGGGGAGCGTCAGCCTCCGCGACCAGGGCCAGAGCAGCTGGAGCCCGGTGCTGTGCATCACCGCGTCGAGGATCGCGTGCGTCAGCGCGGCCAGCGCACAGGCGCCGAAGGTGGGCCAGAACGGAAGTCCGAACAGCAGGTGAGCGGTGCCGGCGGCGCAGGCGCCGATCACCTGCAGGGCCAGCAGCGAGTGCGTCAGCCCGCGGTGCAGCCTGAGGAAGAGGAGCCTGGCTGGAGCCTTGCGCGCCAGGAAATCTAGGTCGGGCACGACGGCTGCCCCTGCGGCTACCAGGGAGGTGAGCCAGCGGTGCTCCTCGGGCGCCAGGCTCTGGGCCACCAGCGCCCCGGTCACCAGGTGGGTCAGCGGGTCCACGGGGGTAGTATGGCACAGCGCGAAGGACCATCGTCACAGATCCGAGAAGGGCAGGGCCACGATCCCGTCGCCCATCGGCAGCCGCACCTCGCCCGGGTGGACGATGTAACCGGGCGTCACCTTGCTCCCCAGGTCGGCCATCAACGAACGAATGCCGGTCGCCATGGCTGGTCTGGGCGTGGCGCTGACCTTGACCTCCAGCGGCACCAGGCGCTGGCCCGCCTCCACCAGCAGGTCCACCTCCACGCCCGTGGACGTGCGCCAGAAGTGCAGCGTCGGCAGATCGCCGCGATGGGCCAGGCGCTTGTACACCTCGGCCACCACGGCGGTCTCCATGATGGCACCCGCCATGGGCCCGGCCGCCGCGCTCTGTGCGTCTCCGAGTCCTGCCAGGTGGCACAGCGTTCCGACGTCGGTGAAGTAGACCTTGGGTGTCTTGACCATCCGCTTGCCGATGTTGGCGGAGTACGGCCGCAGGACGATGATCTGGTGGGTGGCCTCCAGGACCGAGAGCCAGGCCCGGGCGGTGTTCACGGCCAGCCCAAGGTTGCGGGACAGATCGCTCATGTTGAGCAGCTGGGCGCTTCGTGCGGCCAGCGCGCGAAGGAAGCTCTGGAACAGCGACAGGTCTCCCACCTGTCTGAGGGACCGCACGTCCCGCTCGAGGTAGGTCTGCACATAGCTCGCATGCCACAGGCGCAGGTCGCGCTCCGGTGTGGACCACAGCTCGGGGTATCCGCCGCGCAGTAGCTCGTTCCACAGCGCGAGGTGCGACGGCCCGCCCGGGATGCGATCATCCCACCCATCCTCCCACGGCAACGGGGCATCCCTCTGGCCCCGGGCCTCGCGGGAGGACAGGGGCAGCAAACGCAGCACCGCGACACGACCGGCCAGGGTCTCGCTCACCTGCTCCAGCAGCAGGAGGTTCTGTGAGCCGCTGAGCAGGAACTGCCTGGGTCGTGACCGGTGCGCGTCAATCTCCTCCTTGATGTAGGGCAGCAGCTCGGGGACATTCTGCACCTCGTCGAGGATCATGGGCGACGGGTGCATGGCGAGGAACCCACGCGGATCGGAGGCCGCGGCGTGGCGCACATCGGGCAGATCCATCGACGCATACCCGAAACGCTCGGCGAAGAGGTGCCGCAGCAGGGTGGTCTTGCCGGACTGACGCGGCCCGGTGAGGACCACGGCCGGGAACTCGGAGCTTGCTTGTACGAGGACTGGCTCGAGCGAGCGGGGGATGTAGCGGGGGAGCTCCATCACCCTGCAAGTTTGCATTTCGAATGCAAGATTGCAAGCCCAGGGAATAGTCCTGTCATTGCGATATCTTGCTTCAGACAGAGACGCTCAGTTGAACCACCAGATGTTGACGCAGGTGTACGCGTTGTGGGGGTTTGGAGGGCAGGAGCCCAGGGTGTGACCTGTGCAGAGTGGCCAGGGTGTCAAGGAAGTCAGAGGGGGCAGAGGAGGACCGGCTCCCCGGGTTGCTCCGAGGAGCCGGTGAGGAAGTGTGACTGAGGGCTATGGGTCGAACGGGTCCCAGGACCAGTTGCCGACGAAGGTATCGTACATCGTGGTGACCTGGATCACCGTGTCCATCAGCTGCCGGTACTCGTACA
>Ga0180009_10002485_pt1 | contig 21695 bp, 15 predicted proteins | sample OS_PC_MetaG_FD_123537 | JGI IMG/M metagenome (GOLD analysis project Ga0180009, IMG submission 123537) | Groundwater microbial communities from the Aspo Hard Rock Laboratory (HRL) deep subsurface site, Sweden - OS_PC_MetaG | ecosystem: Environmental > Aquatic > Deep subsurface > Groundwater...
ATGTTGTTATAGAGAAGCATAACGTTCCCTTGAAACTTTTTAACCCTATTTTGTCTATAAAGGCTACCATCCTCTTCCCCTTCTGCGGCGGCGCCTGCCCATGCCGCGCAGTTCATAGACCCCACCTGCTATTTTCAGGGCCTTTCCGGTGACCAGCGCTTCGGCGATGGTGCTGCGGGCATTGGCTAAAATTCGGCCGAAAGTATGACGGGATATCTCCATCATGCCGGCGGCGGTTTCCTGATCCAGGTGCTCAAAATCGCTGAGCCGGACGGCTTCTAGTTCTTCGATGGACATGGAAACTTCGCCGGTGATGGGCATGCCGTGGGGGACAAAGGCCGCAATGACCGGATAGGCCGATACAAATCTGGTTTTTTTGGGTCTGGGCATCGGACAGACTCCTATATTATGATCATTTGAGCATAATATAAAAGCTATGGTTCATATTGTCAAGGTAAAATATGCTCATAAGATCAAAATAAAAGGGTTGGTATTGGGGCGTCTTGATTGTTTTGGAAAGTTGATTCTTCGCAAGTTTTTTAGATATGAGGGTGTTTTACGGCTTTCGGAATTATTTTTGGAATTTTAATGCTGAATTTGGCTCCCTTGCCCGGTACTGAACTGACACCAATCGTGCCGCCGTGCTGCTTGATGATCCGGTCGGAAATAAACAGGCCCAATCCCGTTCCCTTTTTTCCTTTGGAGGAGAAAAAAAGCGAAAAGATTTTTTCACGGGTCTCGGCGTCCATACCGATGCCGTTATCGGATATGACGAATACAATATGATCTTTATCTTCTTTCACGCTGAAGTGGACCTGATGGGCCTCTTTGGATTTATCATTGATGCAGGCATCGACGGCATTGTCGAGGATGTTGATCAGGGCCGCATGGACCGACCCCGGATCGATCTCGAACTCATCCAACGCGGGATCAAATTCGCAAACCAGCTCGACGCCCTGCTTTTTTATTTTGGGTTCCACCGTCAGGGTGACTTCTTTTGCAAAACTTAAGACGTTGACCTGCTCCCACGACAAGTTGCGCTCCTTGGCGTAATAAAGAATATCCATGACCATCTTTCGGATTCGTTCGGCCATGATCTTTACAACCTCAAGACCTTCTTGGATTTGATCCTGTTTTTGTTTGGCAAAACCGGAATCGAGCAGATACATTCCGCCGTCCAGACCGGTTAAGAGTCCCTTGATGCCGTGCGAGATGGAGCTGATCATCAGACCCAGAGATGACAGATGATCCTGCAGCTCGGTCTTTTCGCGCACCAGCCGTTCAAGGTTTTGGGTATATTCACGCAATTGTTGCCGCATAAGGATCTTATCGTGCGCCCGTTTCAGCGAAATTTCTAGAGCATCCACATTGATGGGCTTGGTGATAAAATCGGTGGCTTCATTTTTAAGGCTTTCAATAGCCAGGGCCATGTCCCCATGTCCCGTAATCATGATAACTTCGGTTTCAGGGTTTTCGAATTTTATCCTGCGCAGCAGCTCAATCCCGTCCATGCTCGGCATCTTGATATCCGTTAATACAACCGGGGGATTGAGCTCCCGGAAAAGGCGCAGCGCTTCATTACCGTTTTCAGCCGTGCGCACGGTGTACCCACTATCCGATAAAGCGATTTCCAAGACATCACGGATATCCGCTTCATCATCTACCAGCAAAATCAAGTCGTTATGGTCAGATGGTTTCATCATTCTTTGTCCTGTAGGGGGAAGGTCAGGATAAAGCAGGTTCCTGACTCAGACGTTGATTTGATCCGGATGGTCCCGCCGCAGTCTTTGACAATACCATAACTGATGGAAAGGCCCAGGCCGGTGCCCTTTCCCACCTCCTTGGTGGTAAAGAAAGGTTCGAAGATCTTGTCCGTAACCGCCTGGGGGACTCCAATCCCCGTGTCACATATCTCAGCCGTGACATTTTGTCCATTTAGAGCAGTTTTAAGGGTTATTCTTTTGTCGCCGCTTCCGGAATCTAGCGATGTCCATTTTTCTTCAATGGCATCCCTGGCGTTTAAAATAAGATTGATGAATACCTGCTCGAGCCGATCGGGATCGGCCATGATTGCAGGTAAATTCTGTTCCAATTCCCAGCCAACTTCTATTCCTCTCAGTTTTAACTGTTGGCTGAAAATCTCAAAGGCCCGTTCCAGAACATCATTGATCTGCACCTTCATCAGGGTCATATCGGTTTTTCTGGCAAATTGGCGCATGTGGGTTATGATTTTGGTGGCCCGGTCGACATTGCCGTCTATTTTATTCAACAGGGTGGACAGGCTTTCATCAGCTATTTTTTCATTTGCATTAATTTTTTTGATACAAAAACTGCTGGCGGTTTTGATAACTGAAAGGGGTTGATTCAATTCATGGGCCACGCCGGTGGCCATTTCGCCCAAAGTCGCCATTTTGCTGGCTTGGATGAGCTGCTGTTCGGTTTCAAGCCGCTGGGTGATGTCGTTGGTGGTCACCAGAAATACCGATTGCCCTTCATATACCAACGGCGAGATCCAGATATCCACATAAATGGTGTCGCCGGTTTTGGTCCGGTGCGTCACCTGATGTAAAACGCCGGAAGTTTTTATTTTCAGAGTGGTTGCATCGTTTTGTTTATCTTTAAAAAGATCAAGAAAAGAAGTTTGGATCAGCTCATCCCTGCTGAAGCCGTAAATTTTTTTGACACGCTGGTTGCAGTCAAGAATTTGCAGGGAGTGTTCGTCAAGTACAAAGGCGGGATTGGGCATATTGTTGAAAATTTCATGATATTTCTTTTCCGATTCTTGCAGTTTTTCCTCAAGCTTTCGGCTGCGGGTGATGTCCAGGCTCATTTCCATCGCGGCGACAATCTCACCGCTTACATTCCGGATAGGCGATGTTTTCACGATCCAATGGGTGACGGTTCCGTCCTTATCAGAACCGGTTTCTTCAGCATAATGCGACTGGCCGTCTGCGAAGGTTTTTTCTACTGGACACTCCTTGCATTTATGGCTGAACCCTTTATACGCCTGATAACAATATGCTCCCAGGGTAGGTCTGAATTTTTCGGAAAATTCGCGGTTAAACCCGATCAGGCGGTAGCCTTTGTCCTGGACGGTAATCAGGCAGGGAACATGGTCAAACAGGGATTGGTATTCATTTCTTTGACGGTTGAGCTCCGCCTGGTTTTCCCAGATTTCTTTGCCCATCTTGTTTATGGCGGCTGCCAGCTGGCCCATTTCGTCCGACCCGGCAATGTCAACCTTGCTGAGATAATTCCCTTTGGCAATTCGATGGGTGCCGATAATCAGCTTCTTGATGGGAAGATTTACAAATTTCATCACAAAGACAAATATAATTGCAGATGTTACCAGGAAAACAAAGGCTGCCAACGCAATGACCCCTTTTTCAAGATGGAAGATCTCTTTATCGGTCTCCTCAAGGGAAAAAACCAGGTTCAGTGTGCCCAAAATATTTTTTTCAGCGGCATGGGTATGACAGAGGCTGGTGGAACAGCCGGGTTCGTTCTGAATCGGCGTTATGATCTCCAGCTGGCGGCATCCGTCCGGCAGGGTGGATAACCAAACCCTTTGGGTTAAATTAACATTCGACAGTGTCGGCTTTGACAAATGACAAACCGAGCAGGCTCTTGTCTGGATATCAACTGTTTGCTCAACTTCAGCAAACCGGTTGGAATATTTTATGACTCCATTTTTATTGCAGATTCTTAAGGTCTTAAGTTCTTTTTGGCGGCTGATGTTTTTGATGATCCGGGAGATATTGTCCCTTGAATTGTGCGGTATGGCATAGTGCGTGCTAAGTTTAATGGTATTGCTCAGCCGGTCGGCATCGGCCACAATATGATTCATCAGCTTTGCCTGCTGGTACTTGATGTTAAAGTAAGCCCAGGTGGCGATGGACAGCAGCAGGGTGATACCGACGGTCAAAACCAGCTTAAAACCCAGGCTATGACGCAAATTTTTTAATGACGTAACGGCGACGTTCATGGATAGTTTCCAAATTGCCCGGTTTTAGAAGTTTATCCGAGCTGTCTGATTGCGCTAACTGGCTGCACTGTCAGGTCGGGACGCTGCTGGTGTTGCGTTTTCACCGAAACGCTTTGAAACCGACAGGTTCAATTCGAGACGCAGCTCCTTTAATGAAAGTTGCAGGCTTTATCATCCAGTGGTCCCTTCAAGGGCGGCGTCGATGATTTCAAACATCTGTTCTTCATGAAAGCCCTCCAAGACGGATGCACTGTTTGGACAAACAGCCGCACAGGAGCCACAGCCTTGACACATGACGGGGTTCACCAAAATTTTTTCCTCGTCACTATCCAGTGTGCGGGCACCGTAGGGGCAGGCATCGATACAACGTTCGCACAAACTGCACAGGCTATGGCGGACAGACGCCACGATTTTTCCGGCGGGTAAATATTTCTGCGATAGAATTCTAATCGACCGCTGGGCGGCGGCTTCGGCAGTAGTGATGGTTTCCGTAATCGACCGCGGCGAATGGGCCAGGCCGCAGGCGAAAATTCCCTCTTTGAGTGAATCGACCGGTCGCCACTTTAATTCGGCTTCCTGGAAAAATCCGTCCGGATCCACAGCTGCGCCGAAAGAAGCCGCCAGGTCCGCCTGGGGATTCGGTACGATACCGGTAGACAGCACCACCAGGTCGGCGTCGATTTGAATGTCCCGGCCTAAAATGGGATCAAAGGCATCCACCTGAAGTGCTTTGGCGTTGGTTTCGGTATTCTCCGGAACCTTTACAGCGGGTTTTTTTTCAGTGGAATACTGGACAAAGATGACGCCGGTCTTACGAGCCTTAGTAAAATAAGCCTCCATAAATCCGTAGGACATCATATCGCGATATAAGATGTAGATGGAAATATCCGGATTTTTCTCTTTCAGTTCCAGCGCATGTTTTAAGGCCGATGCGCAGCAGACGCGGCTGCAATAGTTTCTCGGTTCCTCCCGCGAATCCACGCATTGAATCATGACAACCGATTCAAGTTTGGTCGGATCAATCCGCTTATCGGTCAACTTCTGTTCAAGTTCTTTCTGGGTGATAATGGACTCACTCTTTTCGTAGCCATAAGTCGATGTTAAGGCTTCCGATCCACCAGTTGCCAGAATCGTCACACCATGTTCAATGGTATCAACATTCCCTTCGGCGCTCTCGATAGAGGTATAATTATGACCGACTTCGCCATATGAAGCGACGACCTGCGTCTGGGTATGGACCTTGATCAAAGGATGTTTTTCTAATCTTGCCAGGGTGTCGTCTAAGAGTGTTTTAACCGGATGCCCTTCGATTGTGTGTTGCAGCCAGGAAAGATTTCCCCCCAGATGTTCACCCTTTTCAATAAGATTAACTTCAAACCCATGGTCTGCAACAGCAAGGGCCGCCGTCAATCCGGCAATGCCGCCCCCAACGACCATTGCGCGCTGACAGATTTTGATCGTGGCTACCGGCGATGGATTGATCCGTTTTAACTTAGCAAGACCGGTCAACAACGCGCTTTTCATCGCGGCTTGAATATGCCGGGTATCGGTTTCCTTATCCTTGTCAGAGAACGGAAACGCGGCGCTGCGAATGTCAACCACATCCATTAGCGACGGGTTGAGACCGAATTTAGAGCTCAGCTCCTTTATCTTGCGGGCATAGAGATAGGGGAGACAGGCCCCGATTAAAATCCTATTCGGTTTTTGTTTTTCAACCAGTTCCTCCAATGCTTCCCAGCCGGAGCCTGTGCAGGTGCTCTGGATAAATTCAACCCCGCTCACCATGGGGTCTTGCTTTAAACCGGATACAAAGTCCTCCTTTTCGACAAATTCAGAAATGGTGCCTGCGCAGGTACAGATTCCGATCAGAATTTTGGGCACTGCCCGCAGGATATCCGGCTGCTCGGGAACCGTTTCCGGTTCAGGCGCCAGACTACCTCCGGCGGCGTGAATGACGCGGGAGGCCGATAATGCCGCTGCCGAAGCCTGGATGACCGATTCGCTGATATCTTTCAGCCCGGAATAGGCGCCACTCAGGACAATCCCATCCCGATCGGTCTGGGTCATGGAAAAGGGCGTTGTCTGACAAAAGCCCCACGGGTTAAGCGGTATATCCAGCTTTTCGGCCAACTCCCGGGTCTCTGCTGCCGGCCGCTGCCCAACGGAGAGCACCACCAGATCAAAATGTTCATCCTGGATCGCCCCGCTAAAGTCCGCATAGCGGACGGCCAGATCTTCCCCGTTCTGGCCGGTTGTGCCGTCAATAATGACCGAGTGCACCCGCCCCCTTTCAAAACGAACCTCGTGGTTTTTTTCAGCTTCATCGCGATAACGCTGATACGATTTACCAAATGTCCGCATATCCATATAGAAAATAGTGGTTTCGACCTGTTCGCCGAACTTTTCCTTGGCAACCAGAGCCTCCTTAATGGCGATCATGCAACAGACGTTCGAACAGAAATCAGCGCCGGTCTGTAAATCGCGTGAACCGATACACTGAACCCATGCAATTTTTGTAATCGATTTGCCGTCTTCCAGGCGCACCAGCCGGCCTTGGGTCGGTCCGGTTCCGCTCATCATTCTTTCAAATTCCAGGCTGGTCACCACCCCCGGCAGTTGTTTATAACCCCACGTGTTTTTACCGGTAGCAGGGTCAAAATAGGATGCACCGCCGCTTAGAACCACGGACCCGACTTCAATTTGGCGCCCACGGGAAGCCTCGAGTTTCTCATAAATTTCAATTATTTTAGGAATCAGCGTGTCTGTCTCGAACGGCTTGATAAGATAATCCAAGGCGCCGATTTTCATGGCTTCTACCGCTGTTTCGACGGTGGCATAGGCGGTCATCATCACGACCTGCAGTTCCGGTATGATTTCCTTTGCTTTTTTAAGGACTTCCACCCCATCCATGTCGGGCATCTTAATGTCCAGCAGCATCAGCTGATACGGCTCTTGCGTTAATTTGTCCAAAGCATCCGGGCCTGATTCGGCCGTTACGACGGTAAAACCTTCTTCATCATCCAACCATGCTTTGAGTGAATCACGGACAATCAGCTCATCATCGACCACAAGTATGCGAAAATTTTTTCGTTCCTGCTCGGACAGGCGGATAGCGTTGGTGGGGCAGGCCTGCTCACAGGCGCCGCAACGCGTACAGGCGGCCATATCGATGACATAGGGGTTCGGGATGGCGTGCGGAACCGGTAGGTAGATAGCTTTGTGCGAGGCGAGGCCGGCATTGAAAGCGTCCGGAACATCTACCGGGCATACCGGTACACAGGCGCCGCAACCGATACAAAGATCCGGATCAACCCAGGTCGGTTTCTGTCGGAGTGTTACCTGGAATTTGCCCGCTTCGCCCGCCACCGATGAAAGTTCGGTTGATAGGAGAATTTCGATGTTTTCATGAAAAAGACCTTTGCGAAGACAATATTGTGACGATGTGTCCCGATCCACCAGGGGCAGCATCTTGCACATACCGCATCGATCCGTAGGGAACTGATAGTCGAGCTGTGTCAGAATACCGCCCATATGGGGTGACCGATCGATAAGAGTTACACCATAGCCCGCTTCGGCCAAATCAAGAGCCGAACGGATACCGCTGATTCCAGCACCCACCACCAGAGCCTTGCCGACCTTTTTTTTCATAATAAACCTCTTTTTTACTCAGATGTTATTTAACAGCTGCTATCAAGCGCCATAGACGGCCACGTCTTTCAAATCAGGTCCCAGATACTCGCGTTCATTTTCACCCAGTATTCCCAGGGAAAGACCAATCAACGTCCATAGATGAACCGTATGATAATTTGCACCGGTGTGTTCAGCCAGATCGTGAATCTGGGCGTGACAGTTATGACAGGCCGTGATGCAGTAATCCGCCCGGGTGGCTAAAATCTGGTTGAGTTTGAGTTCGCCGTATTTTCGACGGGCATCGGCATAACCGGACTGTAAAAAGCCGCCGCCGCCGCCGCAGCAATAATTATTTGATCTGTTCGGATGCATCTCGATAAAGTTTTCCTCGCCCACCAGCGTCTTGACCACATAGCGCAAATCTTCCGCGATGGGATCCCCAAAGCTTTTGCGTACGATCTGACAGGGGTCCTGAACCGTAAACTTGATTTTCAGGTCTTTGTTCCAGTCGGCGTTGATTTTCAGCTTTCCCTCCCGAACCCATTTGGCGTAATATTGATAGATGCTGGCAACTTCAAAATGGTGTTCGATGTTGAATTTTTTCAATCCGGCCCGGACTGCGAAAGTGATGTGCCCTCACTCGGTGTTGAGAAAAACCTTGCAGCCCAGGTCGTCGGCCTGTTTGGCGGCAATCCGGGCGATCTGTTCCCAGGCCTTGTCATCAGAAAGAAACATGCAGTAATTTTCGCCGCCCCAGCCTTTGCTGCCGTAGGTCCAGTCGGCCCCGACCAGATGCAGGATCTTCCAGAGCGGAACCATCTCGTCCGGTTCGGTGACCGGTTCGCGGGAATTCTGGTTTAAAAAGAAATAGGCCCCTTTTTTGTCAATGGGCGCCTGCATGTCTTTAAAATCCGGCTGGGCTTCACGGTACTCCTCCAGGACATCTTCCACCACAAACTGGAAATCTTCCGGAGAAGCGCCCATGGCGCTGCAGCTGTCATTGCGCAGGGCCATGTCACAGGAACCCAGGATTCCCTTGGGACGGGTTTCACGCGGCCAGGAACCGCGGGCGTGGTAGACAAGTTGGGGGATATCGATCTGCATGGGGCAGACATAGATACAGCGCTGACACATGGTACACATCCAGACCCAGGTCGTGGATGTAAGCTCTTCATCCATCCCCAGTGCCGCCATGCGCAGAAACTTGCGCGGATCCATTCCCTCCAGCCCCGTCGCCGGACAACCGGAAGCGCAGGCGCCGCAGGTGAGGCATAGATTCAGATTTCCGCCTTCCGGCAGAAGCTCCCTGACCTTATCGATAAATATGCTTTCTTTCTTCTTTCCGAGTTTGACAGCTGCAACCGACATAGTTTACACCTCTCCAGTTTTTATGCGGATATCCCCACGACCTCGTTAAATTCGTTTTCACGAAATTCAGACAGCGGCGGTTTTTCTTCAAGACTGCGACCGGCCTGATAATCAAATCCCTTTTGGGTCTGCTGCGCCACCAGACGAAACAGCTCCATCACCGGAATATCGTTTGGGCAGGCATTGGAACACTGGCCGCAACCCACGCAGGCCGTGCTCATATGGGCCAGGCGGGTAATATGATAGAAAACGGTATCGGTGGGCATTTTGATGGCACCCTTGCGTGCTGCCCATTTCAGATATTGCAGGGGTTCGTGGTTAAACACATCGGTCACAAAAACGCATTCCCTGCAATAGCACACCGGGCAGGCTACCCGGCAGTTGTAACAATTGACACAATTGGCAAGATAGGTGGTCAGCTTCTCCAGACTGTCGGTGGCGGCTTTGGTTTCCGCGAATAGGTGATCTCGAAAGTCGCTCCGTTCTTTTATCAGCGTTTCGATGAGGGCTTTACGGCCGGAGGGTTCTTGTGTCTCCGGCAGCTTGAGGCCGCCCACCAGACTTTCGCCTGCCGGCGTCCGGGGTTGAATTAACAGATGATCGCCTAGATCCATTCCATAGAGGCCGATCAGGATATCCGCCTGGTTGGGTATGGGGTGTTCACAGGCTTTGCAGGCGGACGACAGGGCCACATTTTCAAAGGCCGCACCCTTGCCCTTGATTGCTTGTTGAAAAAACTTTTCGGTTGACGCCGACACATTGTCACCGACAAATCGAAAATAATCGGTGTTCTTGTATGCGCCTAGGCAATCCAGTCCCAGGATAATCAGATCATCCATCAAACCCTGCTTCAGTTTAACCAGTTCGATAAAGGCACGGATTTCACATGGACGCAACACGGCCGCCACTTTTCCGCCCATGGATTTTCGCGTCAGTCGCGATACAATCTTGGCTGTATTCATCGGAAAAGCCGGTGATAAAGGATCGACGCCTTCCAGCCGGTCCGGATCGCTGACCAGGGTCGGCATCACCCTATTTTTCATGGGCAGTCGCTGCGGAACCAGAATCGCACTGATTTCGTCAACTTTTAAAATGGATTGAAAAAATTCCTTAAGGGCTGTCAGGGGGTCATTCTTTTTTGTATCGAGTTTAAATGTCTTGGCCATTTGTTTCCTCCGAATGATAACGAATCTGCCGGCAAGTGATCGTCTGTGAACGGAAATTCGCTCGTTAAATAACCATTTTCAATTTTGCCTCACTGGGCCCCAGCGCTTTGACTTGCGTTACCAGTTGCTGGATGACTTCTGCAAATTTAATTCCGTCACTGGCGCCAATCCACGTCAATCTCAGCCGCTCGGGTGCAAACCCGAATTGGGGTAAAATGTCCTTAAGGAGCTTTATTCGTCTTCTGGCCTTAAAATTTCCGTTGATGTAATGGCAGTCCCCGGGGTGGCACCCGCTGACCAGAACGCCGTCGGCCCCTTCCAGAAAGGCTTTGATGACATACTGGGGATCCACCATGCCCGTACACATGACCCGAATCAATCGAACATTTTTAGGGTAAGACAGGCGCGAAGTGCCGGCGAGATCGGCCGCCGTGTAAGTACACCAGTTGCAGACAAACGCGATGATACTCGGTTCAAAATCTTCCATAGATGCCTCCAAGTTATAAGAACTTTCTGTTTTCATAATCTGTTCACTGATCCCCGGCCACTGAATCCTGATTTCTGTTCTTAATTCACATCCCCACGGAATGAATACCGGCGATGACCCCTTCGAGCTCGGCAAAGATTTGTTTCTTCGTGAAATGTTTCACCTGGGCGGCCCCGCTGGGACAGAATCCGGAACAGCTGCCGCAGCCTTTGCATATCGCTTCGTTCACTTCACTGATGCCTTTGCGTTCATTGAATTCGATGGCCGAATATGGACACAGCCCGATGCATACCTGGCAGCCGATGCATATGTCCGGGTCGATGAATGAAATCATCGGAGAGACCGACACCTGTCCGGAAGCGCTAAGGGCCAGGGCTTCTGCAGCCGCCCCTTTCGCCTGGGCAACGGTGTCGGGAATATCTTTCGGCCCCTGGCAGGTACCGGCCAGAAAAACACCACTTGTCGGTGTAGAAACCGGCTCAAGCTTGGGGTGTTCTTCCTGAAAGAAGCCGTCGCTTCCGATGGAAATGCCAAAGATGCGTGTTACTTCGGTTGCGTCTGGGCGAGGCTCCATGGCGGTACATAGAATCACCATCTCAACCGGAACTTCCAGCATACGGTCAGAGAGCGTATCCTCGGCAGTTACCATCAGCAGGCCGTCTTTTTCTTTCACCCCCGCCGCTTTGCCGCGAACCATGCGCACGCCTTCGCTCTGGACGCGCTTGTAAAACTCCTCATACCCTTTGCCGAAACAACGCATGTCGATGTAGAAATTGTAAACTTCGGTATCGTGCCCGCACTTGTCCTTAATCAGGTGGGCATACTTAAGTGCATACATACAACAGGTGCGTGAGCAATATTCGTGGTGGTTTATATCGCGGCTGCCGATACAGTGAAGGATCGCTACGCTCTTGGGCGGCTCGGTGAAAGTGAAGCGGTTGTTGGGGTCCCTTTTGAGAAGTTTGCCTCCGGTCGGCCCGGTGGCGTTGGACAGCCGTTCGAACTCCAGGTTGGTAAAAACATTCGCGTACTTGCCGTATCCGTATTGCTGCATCGGCGTCGGGTCAAGCGGATCGAACCCGGTGGCGACAATGATTGAGCCCACATCGATTTCTTCGACCTGATCCGCCATGGTGTGGTTGATCGCTTTGGCTTCACATGCACTTACGCAGAGTTTGCATTCACAACATCCGCCGCAATCCACACAGCGGGCAGCTTCCTTCTTTGCCTCGTTTTCGGAAAAATTCCGGTCAACTTCGCTAAAATTTTGTGTCCGTTGAGCGGGATCCAGATGGATGGGCGCAACCCTGGGAACGCGCTCGATGTTTTTCGGAATTTCCTGCCAGTCGGTTCCCGGAGTTTCCTCGGCAGCCAGCTCTTGGGCGTACTGGGCCAGATCCTCGCCGCGGAAAAAACGGTCTATAGCCGCGACCGCCTTATGACCGGCGGAGATGGCCTCGATGACCGTTGCCGGCCCGGTCACCATATCCCCGGCGGCAAATACGTCGGGAATGCTGGTTTGAAAGGTGTGGGGGTTGACGTCGAAGGTGTCTCTTTTGGTCAGCTTCAGATCGGGTTCTTTTTCGGTCCATGACACATCGATTTTCTGGCCGATAGCCGGTATCACCGCATCGCATGCAATGACGAATTCAGAGCCTTCGATTGGCACCGGTCGCCTGCGACCACTGGCATCAGGCGGGCCAAGTTCCGTGCGGATGCATTTAAAACCGGCAACCTTTCCGTCCTGGCTCTGGATACTTGCCGGAGCGGTCAGGAATGAAAATTCGACACCTTCCTCTTTGGCGCCCTTTATTTCTTCGGGATAGGCCGGCATTTCCTGTTCGGACCGCCGGTAAACCACCGTTACATTTTCAGCCCCGAGACGTTTGGCCACCCGGGCGGCATCGATGGCCACATTGCCACCGCCGACGACAACGACCCGTCTGCCGGGAGTCTTTCGCTTTCCCAGGTTGACGTCTCTTAAAAAACCGATCGCGTCGATGACATTTTCGGCCTCGTCTTCACCCGGGATGTGCATCCGGAGGGAGTCATGGGCGCCGACACCCAAAAACACAGCCGAAAAACCGTCTTTGCGGAGATCCTCCAGGGACAGGTCCTTTCCGAACCGAACGCCGGTTTTGATTTCAATCCCGTGTTTGAGAATAAAGTTGATCTCATTGTCCAGTATATCGGTGGGCAGACGGTAGTCCGGAATTCCTACCCGAAGCATCCCGCCCGGTTGATCCAGCGCCTCAAAAATGGTGATCCCGTATCCTTTTAACCTCAGGTAATACGCCACCGTCAGACCGGCGGGTCCTGAACCGACAACGGCAACCTTCTCCGGCAGGTTTTCGATCTCGGGGAGGGGCAACTCGGACAGATTCACCTGATCCGCGGCAAACCGCTTCAGCTCACGGATGGCCAGCGGGGCGTCCACCTCGGCCCTGCGACAGGCGCTTTCACACGGCGCAGGACAGATACGTCCGAGGGTTCCCGGCAGGGGTATTTTCTCCCTAATGAGATTTACAGCTTCCTGGTACCGGCCGGCCCTGACCAATGCGACGTAACCCTGCACATTGGTCCCTGCCGGGCAAGTCTGGACACAGGGGGCGCGGTCGTACTTGTCGATACAGTAAGTGATGGGTACGGCCTGGGGAAAGGGGCGGTAGATGGCCTTGCGGGTTTTTGTGCCCACGTCCCATTCATTGGGAAAATCAACCGGACAGGCCTTTTCGCACTCGCCGCAGCCGGTGCAATTATCCGCAACGAAGCGAGCCTTGTGACGGATTTTTACCTTAAAGTTGCCGATAAAGCCGCTGACCTCCTCCACCTCGCTGTATGAGAACAGCTGGATCTTTGCTTCCTGGCCGACGGAGACCATCTTGGGCGTGCCGATGCAGGCCGCACAGTCAAGTGTGGGAAAGGTCTTATCATATTGGAGCATGTGTCCGCCGACGGTCGGCTGTCTCTCTACCAGGTAAACCTTAAATCCGGCCTTGGCAATATCAAGGGATGCCTGCATGCCGGCGATGCCTCCGCCCACGACGAGGGTGTTCGTGCAAACCGGGAACTTGGCCGGTGTCAGTGCGGTTTGGAAAGCAACCCGTAAAATTCCGGCTGCGACCAACGTCTTGGCTTTTTTTGTGGCCTCGTCTTCATTCTCAGTGACCCACGAAACATGCTCACGCACGCATACCATGTGAAACGCCCGATAAGGGTTAAGACCGCCCCGCTCGCAGGCAGCCCGAAAGGTTTTTTCGTGCATCCGCGGGGAACATGATGCCACGACCACGCGGGTGAGGTTATATTCCCGGATATCCTTTTCGATAAGTTCCTGTCCGGGATCGGAACACATGAACAGGTAATCCCGTGAAACCGTTACGTTCGGCAAAGAAGCCGCGAATTTGGCGACTTCCTGGACCCGAACCCGGTAAGCGATATTGATGCCGCAGTGGCAGATATAAAACCCGATTCGTTCAGACATGGCATACCTCCTGATCAAAGCCCGAATAGACATGTTCCGCAATATTCGCATCAGCCTTCAGCGCCACTGACTGCCACAGCAATTCAGCCAGGTCCTGGACGGCTATTTGATTTTCTACCCCGAGTTCTTTTACGGCGTCATTCAGCATGCGGATGCAGTAAGGACAAGCCGTAGCAATCACATCCGCACCGGTGGTAAGCGCCTCTTGGACGCGCAGCACACCTAAGCGCTGACCGGGAGGAGCTTCGTTCCAGGCGCCCCCGCCGCCGCCGCCGCAACACAAACTGTTTTCGCGGTTGCTTGCCATCTCTACCAACGTAAGTCCCGGTATGCTTTGCAAAACGCGGCGAGGGGCTTCATAGATGCCGTTGTGACGTCCCAGGTAGCAGGGATCGTGATAGGTAACGGTGCGATTGACCGCCTGGATGGGTCTTAACCGGTTCTCTGCAATGAGTCGGCTCAAAAGCTCGGTGTAATGCGCGATGTCGACAGACCCATTTAAACCGGCATAGTTGTTCCTGAAAGCGTTCAGGCAATGGGGCGAAGCGGTCAGTATCTTCTTAACTCCGGCACCCGCAAACAGGTCGGTATTTTTTAGAGCGAGCTCCGAGAAGATGTGACTCGCGCCTATCTTGTGGGCCTGATCACCGCAACAGTTCTCCGCAGTACCAAGGGTGCCAAAGGAAACGCCGGCTTTTTCCAGCAATTGGGGCAGCACCCGTCCGGCCGCTCTGTTGCTTGGGTCATATGCGGTGGTGCAACAGGTAAAAAGGCAGTACTCGGCCTCCGGTATAAAGGCAGGGACGTCCAGGTCCCCGGCCCATTCCAGACGCTTCTCGCGGGATCCCCCCCAGGGGTTGCCGTCGCTCTTGAGGCTGGCCAGAGGCGCCTCAAAAGGCTCGGGGATCCTTGCGCCGGCGACGTTGAGCCCGCGTACCGCCTTAATGACGTCGATGATCTCAATACCGCGCGGACAGTTCACGCCGCAGGCGTTACAGGTGACGCAACTCCAGACGGCCTGGTCGACGGACTGCTCGGTGCCGGAGTCTAATGAGAGCTGGCGCAGGATCCGGCGGGGGCTGTAGGACGAAACCTGGTTCCATGGGCACACGCTGTTGCAGGTGCCGCATTGCAGGCAGATCATGAAGGTGTCGCCGATTTCGGCTTTTATATCGGCAATTTCGATTTTGGAGTCTTTGGATGCCTTCTCCTTGACGGTGGTTAAAAATATTGCCAGCGGTCTGTAAAAGAGATGCGACCATTTTCCAAAGGGGACCTCTATGACCAGCATGGGAACAGCGATTGCCAGATGGATGACATACATGACATAGGTTCCCATGGGCCACCCGGCGAGGCGAACGGCGTGCATGATAATGCCGGTTAATGTGGTGAAAAAAAGAAGGACCAAAAAAAGCCAGTCGGAAAACTCGGAGAAACGGTGGAGGGATTCTTCTTTTTTCTTGAGCCGGCTGCGGAACATCTCTACGGTAATAACCAGCAAGACACCCGTGGCATAATAGCCGAAGATGCTTGTGAAATGCCAACTGCTGTCGTCGACCTGGAACCAACGGATGCAAACAATGATGAGCGTCATCATTGTCATGTAGCCGGTCACCAGGATGAAATGCTTCAGCCAGCGACTCCGGTCCTCACCGCATTCGCGCCAGCGTATCTGGGTCGCAAAGTTCAGGACAAAGGCTTTTGCTTCGGTAATATAGAGCCAGAACGGTACCTTTGTATCGCTCATGATATAGCGATACATTCTAAACGCGTTTGAAAACAGGAAAGCAGACAGGATTGCACCCATTATCAAATCGCCGATTTCAATCCACATGACCGGCGCAAAGGAATTGACCGAAACATAATCGGTGATGATCGGGCCGTGGAACAGCCAAAAGAGAGCGATGACCCCAACGGCTACGGCTAGTAATGCGCCGATTTCCCAGGCCACGGAGAGATAGAACCGCCTGGCGAGACCGGTCCAGTCATACTGGGCGGTGAGCCAGCGGCGGGTTGCCATCATCGTCTCGGCCGGCTCAGCCCCCCGGGGACAGTCCTTATTGCATTCACCGCAGTAATAACACAGCCACGGTACGGGCGACTGGAGCAGCTTGTCTGTCAATCCCAGCTGGAGGTAGCGGTAAATCTTTCGGGGAAACGGATTCGTTCCGCTGGACAGGGGGCACGATGCGCTGCAGTTGCCACACTGCATGCAGACCTCCATGTCCCTGGCGCCGAATTTTGCGACATCATGATACAGTTCGGAATCAACACGTTTATCCATCAATACACACCGCTCCCTGCACGCTGACAAGTGCTCTGAAGATTTTATTGAATATGTAATGAACCCAATGCCATTGCCGGAATGTCATCTCTTTTTCATTTGTAGTCGAAATGAAGATTTATCTTCTTCCAGTTCTTCCATCACGATCAGTTCGTAGGAAAAAGGCGGCAAGACCTTAAACAGATCGGTTCGCGTATCCGGATCCCGGCAAAGAATTTCCAAGATTTCATGCGGTTTCATTTCTCTGAAGACCTGGCTTGCCTTCAGCAAGGTAATGGGGGGGATCGCCCCCCTTAAGTCGAGAATATGATCCGGTTTTATTTTCAAAAAGGTCATTCCTTCAATTGGCTAAAGGTGCTTTAATGCCCTTTAGTGTTTTGCTTATTGCAAAGTGGGTGCCAGCTGAACCGCCGGGAGGCTCCGCCGGCGGTTTTCCGGTTTTCCGGGGGTCGGCCAATGGAAGATAGGGATGAGCCGGGCGCAAGGTAATATAAGGTTTTCCTACTTCTGATTCAGTTTGAACCAGATCATTATTAAAAAATCGACGGTCGTTATTTTTCGAAATTAGTCCGTTCGGCCACCAATTTTTTTCAGCGGCATTAATTTTTTTGGTTGCAATTTAATGTTAAAGTGTTAAAAAATAAATTTAACTGGTGTTAAATTTTATACAGGAGAAATTTAATGTTTGAACAGGAATTGAACATTTATTGGAAAAAAGTGGTGGACACTATCCAGGACGGCGTCATGATCGTTGATAAGGGGGGGAGCATCGTCTCGGTCAATAAAGCACTTGAAAAAATAACCGGGTATTCAAAAGACGAGATGCTGGGAAAACCCTGCTCCATATTGAACTGTAATATCTTTGAATTTGCCCGCCGCGACAAGGGTGAGCACTGGTGTGTGTTGTTTAAGACCGGCTCCATGGACATGCGCAGGTGCACCTTTATTCAAAAGGGCGGCAGGCTTATCCATGTCTTAAAGAATGCCTCGCTGCTCTATGATTCCGCGGGCGAGGTGATGGGCGCCGTGGAAACCGTTACGGACATTACCGACATCGTCGAAAAAGACAATCAGATCGCTGCGTTTCGCCGCGAACTTCGATCAGAAAATGGTTTTCATGGCATCCTCGGTGTTTCCGAACCCATGCAACAGGTGTTTGACTTGATAACCAACGCGGCCCAATCGGATGCACCGGTGATTATTTTTGGAGAAAGCGGCACCGGCAAGGAACTGGTGGCCAAAGCGATCCATGATAACAGTCTGCGCCTGTCCAATCCGTATGTAAAAGTAAACTGTGCGTCCTTAAATGAGGCGCTGCTTGAAAGCGAACTCTTCGGGCATGTCAAAGGGGCCTATACCGGAGCCATTCGCAATCGGGCGGGAAGATTTGAGGCCGCCCATAAAGGCAGCATCTTTCTGGACGAGATCGGTGATTTGCCTGTTTTAACGCAAGTCAAGCTGCTGCGGGTGCTGGAAGACAAAGTCATCGAACGCGTGGGGGACAACCAGCCCATTCATATTAATGCCCGGATTATATCCGCCACCAACAAGGACTTGAAGGGGCAGGTGGAACAGGGGCTTTTTCGGGAAGATCTCTTTTACCGGATCAATGTGATCCCGATCCATGTCCCGCCGTTGAGGGAGCGGGTTGAAGATATTCCCCTATTGGCCGAGGCTTTTTTCAGAAGAATTCGCCTGAAAACCGACAAAAAAATCAACGGCATCAGCAATGATGCCATGCGGTTATTAATGGCGTATTCCTGGCCGGGGAATGTGCGGGAGTTAAGAAGTACCTTTGAATACGCCTTTGTGACCTGCCAGGATTCGGTGATTCAGCCGTATCACCTGCCGCCCGGTATTTATGGGGAGAATCAATCAGAGAAAACAATCAAAACAATCCCTTTTAACAAGCACCAAATGAAAAAACGCCGTCTGATAGAAGCCCTAGAGAAAACCAACGGAAACCAGACCCTGGCGGCGGAACTTCTGGGGGTCTCCCGTGTGACCGTTTGGAATCAGATGAAACGATTCAATGTGGAATTAGCTCAGGGGGAATTGACATACGAAGGAGCCCCCGATTGAACAGGCCATAGGCGGGCTTTTGGAATGGCTTCTAACGCTCTTTTTCGCTACCTTCCGTTTTTACAGGCAGCTCAAGCTTGAACGTGCTTCCCCGACCCTGTCGACTTTCCACGGATACAGTTCCCTTATGATGCTCCATGATGCCATAAACCGTCGAAAGCCCTAAGCCCACACCGTATCCTTCTTTTTTGGTGGTGAAGAAAGGTTCGAAAATGTGAGGGAGGTCCGCCTCGGAAATGCCTGACCCGGTATCCTTGACGGAAATGATGACGCGTGCAGAGGCGGATTCATAGTGACCCGCAAGTGTCAGGGTTCCCCCCTCCGGCATGGCATCGATGGCATTAAAAATAAGATTGATCACACACTGCTGCAGCTGGTTAAAGTCCCCTTCAACCGGCGGGATCTCCGGTTCGATCCGGGACTCCAGGCTGATATGCTGTAATTGGAGCTTATGCTGGCTCAGAATGGTGCAGCGCTCAATAAGGTCGGCGATGGATACGCTCTCAAAGGTCAGGGAAGATTTGCGGGAAAAGGTCAACAGGCTGGAAACAATCTGGGAGCAACGACCCGTTTCGGATTCAACCAGCTTTAAGTACTGCCCGAATTTTTCCCGGCGGTCTTCTGCCAGGGGCCCCCGGTTGAGTATGCGAATCATCAGTCGGGCATAATTCAGGATTCCGGAAAGTGGATTGTTGATCTCATGAACCACGCTGGCGGCCAATCTTCCCAATGATATCATTTTATCCTGATGGAGAATGCGGGCCTGGTCGGCATATTCTTTCTCCAGAAGTGCGGTATAATCCTTGAGTTGTTTTCTGGCGCCGTAACGGTCTCGGGCACGCTTTAATGCCATGTGCAATGCTTCGTCATTGACCGGTTTGGTAATGAAATCAGAGGCATCTAACTGAAGCGCCTGGATGGCCAGGTCCATTTCACCAAAAGCACTAAACACGATCACTTCGATATCCGGGTTCAGTTTTTTGATCTCTTCCAAAACCTGGATGCCGTTCATACCCGGCATGCGGATGTCCGTAATGACGATCTGCGGGGCAACGGTTTCGCACAGATGGATACCGGCCTTTCCGTCGGAGGCTGTGTGGACATCATAACCGGCATCCTCCAGTGCGATGGCCATGACTTCACGGATATCCGCTTCGTCATCAATCAGCACGATTTTCCATTCAGATAAAGCAGCCATGTATAACTCCTCTTAAAGTGCCACCTGAATTTTGCAGGATCCAAGTCATACATACTTTATAATTCGACTGACTGTCAATGGCATGAATTTTGCTGATCATCAGGTAAAGATAAAACAAACAGGAGGACGAACGATGGAGGTGGCGGTAACAGCAACAGGGAAAGATCTGGAGGCAAAAATTGATTCCCGCTTCGGCCGGGCGCCATATTTTGTTATGGTGGATTCGGAAACGATTTGTCGATAGACGATAAGGAGGAGAGATTTCATATGGAAGCTCGTAAGAAAGGGACTGTTCAGATCCAATCCAAATCTGAGATGGAAAGATCCGTTGCCCAGGCGGAGGCGGATAAATCCGTCAAAGATTCACTGGGAAAGATAAAAAACAAATTTCTGGTTATGAGCGGCAAAGGGGGGGTCGGCAAAACAAGCGTATCGGTCAATCTGTCCATAGCGCTTGCCAACATGGGATACCAGGTTGGACTGATGGATGTGGATCTTCATGGTCCGGATGTGCCGCGAATGCTCGGGCTGAACGGAATGCTGAATGTCGGCAAAAGCAACAAATTGAGTCCGATGCGCTATTCGGAAAATCTGCGGGCGGTTTCCATCGAATCGCTGATCGTCAATAAAGACGATGCCATTATCTGGCGGGGTCCCTTGAAATATTCAGCCATAAAGCAGTTTGTGGGCGAAGTCGACTGGGGCGATCTTGATTATCTGGTTATTGATTCTCCACCGGGGACCGGTGATGAACCTCTAACCATTGCCCAGACAATTTCCGATGCTAAGGCCATTATCGTGACGACGCCCCAGGAGGTTTCCCTGGCCGATGTCAGGAAGTCGATTAATTTTTGTAAAATCGTTAAAATGGAAATTTTGGGGCTCATTGAAAATATGAGTGGGTTTATATGCCCCCACTGTGGCAAAGGCGTTGATCTGTTCGGTTCAGGTGGTGGGGAAAAGACCGCCAAAACGGCCGGAATACATTTTATTGGAAGAATTCCCTTTGACCCAAAAGTGGTATCCTGTGGAGATGCCGGTGAATCATTTCAGGAAAAATATGCGGATTCTCAGGTAGCCAGGGCATTTGCCGACATTGTCAATAAAATAGTCAACCCGGGTAATGTATGAAGAAAGACGAAACACGAAAGGGCATTGGCAGCCTGTCAAGGATTGACGGGCCGCACTCCCCGTATAAAGAACGAAGAAATGAATCATCCAATTGAAACCCCCACCCAGGTCATTCTGGACAGCATTGCCGACGGGGTATTTACCGTGGATTCAGACTGGCGGATTACCTCTTTTAACAAGGCCGCCCAAAAAATAACCGGAATCAGCAAAAAGGAAGCCCTGAAACGACACTGCTGGGAGGTTTTCAAGGCCAGCATCTGTGAACAGCAATGCGCCCTGCGCCGGACGATTGAAACCCGCCATCCCATTGTGAATCAATCCATATTTATTGTAAATTCAGAGGGGAACCGGATACCGGTCAGCATTTCGACAGCCATTTTGAAAGATAAAAATAAAAAAGTGATCGGGGGGGTGGAAACATTTCGGGATTTAAGCGTAGTGGAGGCTTTACGCAAGGAGTTGACCGGTCAGCATTCCTTTCTGGATATCATCAGTAAAAATAAAGAAATGCTCGATTTGTTCAGAATGCTGGAATTGATATCCGAAAATGATACCACCGTTCTACTGGAAGGAGAAAGCGGCACCGGAAAAGAACTTTTTGCCAAAGCCATCCATTCTCTCAGCCATCGTAAGAAGGGCCCGTTAATCACCGTTAATTGTGGTTCTTTGCCGGACACCCTTCTGGAATCGGAGCTGTTCGGATATAAAGCCGGTGCTTTTACCGACGCTAAAAAAGACAAACCCGGGCGCCTGGCCCTGGCCGAAGGCGGCACCCTGTTTTTAGATGAAATCGGCGACATCTCGCCAATGCTGCAGGTTAGACTCCTTCGCGTTTTGCAGGAAAAAGCATATGAACCGCTCGGGGGTACCCGTACGGAAA